>JACCDP010889947.1_pt1 | contig 11120 bp, 11 predicted proteins | sample 7445841 | NCBI WGS metagenome assembly JACCDP01 (sample SAMN15323441, study PRJNA562643) | freshwater metagenome | isolation source: river surface water | place: USA:Blue River Watershed | collected 2017-08-17
AATAAAACACATCTACGTAGAGCCGTTAAAGTAGTAGCCAATCAGAATATGAAAGAATTATGGCGATGGTACAATGACAACAAACCAGAGGTAGAACAAATAGGTACAGACGAATGTGAGAATTACTTTAAATATTACAAAGCCGCATTAGGTGGATGTGGTAAAGAAGAAGATATTAAATTTGAAGAAAAAATCATCAAGAATGTTCTCAAAGAAGTCCAGGTAGACAAGGAAACACTTACTATTTTGTAATAAACCGTTTTAGGTCCAAAATTATAAATAGGAATATAGTATAGTAATGGAGACAATACATAAACGTTTTTTACTATTTTTGATTGGTTGTATTGGAACTAGGTCATTGTTAGCATACACCGCTAAGAATGTTAACACGAAATGGTTAAAATATATGGGTTATTTAGCATTATTACCCGCAATTGGCTTCATATATATTTATATAACGGGTTCAAGACAAACCGGTCAAGAAGTGTTTGGTGATAAAATCTGGTGGAATAATTTGAGACCTATCCACGCATTATTATACTTATTATTTGCGTATAATGCGATTTCTGGAAACAAGAGTGCTTGGATATACCTATTGGCGGATGTGTTATTGGGAATAACAAGTTTTTTAGTGTATCATTTGTACCTCAAAGAGTAATTACATCTTACACTGACGTTTTACAACTTTTTCAAAAATAAAGTTGTAAAAAATTGAAGGTAACTGTTAGTCATATAGTCGTTGAAATAAATATTTGTAACAACATTGGAACAACCAATTATATACGACGCGTTATACGCGAACAATGCATTAAAAATACAAAAATGGTGGAGAAAATATACGTGTATCATAAAACTTAGAATAGTACATAAACATCTTATTGATAGTTTACCAATTGATGATTTACAAGATTTATCAAATAAAATGAACGCTATTGCGAATGCGTGTCAGGGAGATGGCGCGGGTTTAGCAGGAGGAACACTTACTGACATGTTGATATCTTGTTTCTTCCAAACCAAATTACCCGGTTATTCTGAATATCATAATGGGGAAAGTGATATGAAAATATGTAATATTCCTTTGTCTCAGAAAAAAATAAACGGCAAATCAACAGTCGCATTAGATTGGTCAAAAAACGAAAAAACGTCTGACCGTCAGCAATTTACTAGTGATATTATGATTGTAAACTTGAAAACAGAACAATGGTGGAAAAAATCGCCTAATAAACTGTTATGCAATCAAAAATTGTCGTATAATGATACTATACCATCCGGAATATATTTTGTGGATAAACTATTCTGTAAACGTTATATTACGCTTTCTTGTAATAACAAAACAAACACTCTAATTACCGACCAATATCTCTATACTATGTTGAAACGGAGTATACATCAACAACTGTTTATCAGTTTACCAGCACCAAATAAAAAATTGCGCTTTACTATATTACACGCATTTTTAGAATAAATTTTCATTCATTATCAAAAACCGAGCACAACGTTCTATCATTGTAACATTTACTGCATTTCCCACTTGTTTATATATTGTTTTTTCATTAAAGTTAAAGGTATCCGGAAACGATTGTAAGCGTAATAATTCTCTTGGCGATAACTTGCGACTTTCTGGTCCATATATCGGTACCATAGACATTGCTACTAATGTTGGAATATAATTACACCGTTTTACGCGTATTCCTGAACCACGTGCACTCCATAATACTTTATTCATTCCATCATCTTGCATTAAATCACCTGCTTGCCATTCAAACTTTCTTACTGCCCCAAACCAGTTCTTGTTTAATCGGGAATTAATTAACCACGGTTCCAAATAACTTTTATTGTCGTTATAAAATGCTCTATTTTTATCAATCCACGAAGTATATTTTATATAAAACTCATCGTTTATGTCAAACTCGTTGTCCCACCATTCTGTCCATATTGGGAACTTCGGCATGACAATGTTATTTTTGATAATTATCTGTATAAACGAATTCCATATCATTTCAACATCCTTCATTTTACCGTCAATGATGTACTTTTCTGTGTCTTTTCTATCACAAATAAAATCACAAATATTTCGTGTTAAAATTGTTTTGGGATTTGCCGGAATATCTGGTAGTGACGGCAATTCACCTAGGTCTTTACGTTTACACATTATAATCACTCGTTCGCGATTTTGTGGAATATTGAAATGAAGTACGTTTAAAATAACCGGCTCTTTATATGTATAATAACCCATTTTATCAATATTTTCATATATTACTTTCCAAGTGTTACCATCATCGTGTGACGATAGATTTCTAACATTTTCTAGTAGAAGATATTTTGGCTTATGGCGATTTACTATTTCACATATATTAAAGAATAAGTTCCCACGGTTATCGTCAAAACCTTTTTGAAACCCTGCCTTACTAAACGGCTGACAAGGAAACCCTCCACATAACACATCAAACGATGGTATAGTGTTTACATCCACTTTTGTAATATCACTCGCCGGTTTTAATCCATAGTTTGTTTCATAAATTTTGCGACACGCTTCGTCAATATCACACGCAAATACACATTCACCATTAATATTATTTAATGCTTGATGAAACCCTCCAATTCCACAAAATAAATCTATAAACTTTAACTTATCATTTGTAATAGTCGGTATCTGTTTACTCTCTAATACAATTTTATCAGTGAATTGTTCTGTTATATCATTATTGTGTACGTTTTCTATTTTATTCTTGGGTACACACGGTGTTTTTCGGTTTAGATGCTTGTTATAATTTCCTTTTTGTGTAAAATCTTTCCCACATTTTTCGCAATTGTAATGAACCATTTTCGTTGTTATATTAGTTTCATCCGATACATTTAAATCAATTTTCTATTCAGTAATTTGTATTTTGTGCACATTGTATATTTTTACGGTAAATTCCCCAAAATAGTCATGAAAAGAAATGGCATCGCTCGCCCAAAATGGACATTTATTTTTGTCCATTTTTTAAAAATGCCCGGAAAAGTTTGCAAGGCACCTCTATAAAAAATGAAATGTGACCAAAATGCTGTATAATCAAATAAATCTTAAAATTTTTAACTGCATATTATTTTTAATATTTATTACGCAAAAAAAGTTGAGAGAAATGTGTGTCATCCAATATATGGATGACAGATGGATGACAAAATCTCTTAAAAACTCCTAAAAAATCTCAAATGTATAAGTTGTGACTATAATACGAGCAGTGCCAAGTGATTTTAAGATGCGTGTATCAACTCAAAAAAATATCCGGATGACGTTGGATGACAAAACTCCCAGAGAAGTCCAAGTATACAAGACACATTTTACATTATTATGAACACTGTGTAATACCGTGTTTATGTGTGTGAATTATGAAATTTTGTTGACGACATACAAATTACATATTTTTACGGTAAATTCCCCAAAATAGTCATGAAAAGAAATGGCATCGCTCGGTGAAATTGGACATTTATTTTTGTCCATTTTTCAAAAATGCCCGGAAAAGTTTGCAAGGATTCCCTCTCAAAAACACGTTGTTACCATTCTGCTTTGTTTCCACAAATTTCCTGAAAAAAGTGACTGCACACATTTTTAATATATATTACGCTGAAAATGATTTAGGCATTTTTTGTCAGTATTGATTATAGGCACGATACTTCAAAAAAATGCCAAATTCATTAACCCAAAAATTTATATGCAAAAAATGTAACTTTAATTGCAGCAAACAAAGTAATTATCAAGCGCATTTATTGACACGGAAGCATAATACTTACATAGATACTTCAAATAATGCCAGAGTGAACACTCCGGTTTGTGAGTATATATGTAAGTGTGGTAATGCATATAAGCATCGTCAAAGTTTACATACACACAGAAAGTCGTGTATATTCATAAATAATACCTCTGATTGTACAGATAACACAGATATTACACAGGTTGAACACGTAGCGCCACCAGTTGACATGAATGTTGTTTTAGAACTACTGAAACAAAACCAAGAATTTAAGGAACTTATTGTTGAACAAAACAAGCAAATGGTTGAACTTGTCAAAAATACTGGTAATACGACAAACAATACTACCAACAACAATACTAATAATAATTGTAACAACAAATTCAATCTTAACTTCTTCTTAAACGAAACTTGTAAAGACGCAATTACTCTTGACGACTTTATCAATACATTTCAAGTGACACGTGACGAATTCATCCATACTGGCAATGTTGGTTTCATTGAAGGCATTTCAACTGTTATGTTAAACCGCTTCCGTGATATGGACATGCATACACGTCCATTACATTGTACGGATTTAAAACGCGAAACCGTCTATATCAAGAATGCAGACAAGTGGGAAAAGGAAGATAACAATAAGACACACTTACGTAGGGCAGTTAAGGGCGTTGCAAATAAGAATATGAAAGAATTATGGCGGTGGTATAACGATAGCAAGCCGGAGGTTGAACAAATTGGTTCAGATGAATGTGAGAACTATTTTAAATATTATAAAGCGGCATTGGGTGGTTGTGGTAAAGATGAAGACCTGAAATTTGAAGATAAAATTATAAAGAATGTTCTCAAAGAGGTACAAGTGGATAAGACGGCACTTACTGTATTATGAAACCCGTGTAATACCGTTATAGTGGGTCTGAATTATGAAATATGTTCGCGACTTTTTAGATAGCATTATATGCTATACAATGCTATCTAAAAAGTCGCAAAAAGTCGCTCAAAAAATTATATGCAATGGTTGTGACTATATATGCTATATAAAATGTGATTATAAAAAATATTGTCTTAGCATTAAAAATAATGCTACACACAATGGCGACAATGCTATATCACGGCATTTTTCGGTTCTAAAATTTTAGAACAGAAAATGCCGAAAATGATATTTATTATGATATTACGATTAATGCTGTAACAATAGTGCCAAAATATCTAGTAATTGGCTGCTAGGCATTTTTTAGAACATTTTTAGAACTGAAAAATGCCTATAATATTAGTTAATCGTTGATTATGCAAAATGCAGTAACAATAATTTCATAATATGTAGTAACTGGCTTCTAGGCATTTTTCGGTTCTAAAAATGCCAATTCATACATATGATAGTAACTATCGTATGTATTATGATTATGAATTCTCAACAGCGTTCTCATATGAGAGTGACCGTTGTAAAAATTGTCGTCCGGATAATAAGTGACGTATTTCAAGTAATTCTTGTTCCAGTTTATTAACACGTGTTTGTAAGTCTGTAATTAGATTGTCTTGCGTCTGATTTCTATTCATCAATTGTTCCAATTTCGCATAAAGTCTAGTCGTTGAATATGAATTTTCGTCACGTAATTGTGACATATAAGTTTCGTTCTCTGACATTGTAGCAAATATAGTATAAATCTCATAAAATCTTTATATTTGTTTAGACGACACTATCCTCTTCCTCCCAATTATCAAGTTCTTCGTGTTGAAGAACAATACTAGGACGGTAATCCTTGGAGTGATTTAATTTTTCTAGTACAATTCTCTTCTCCAAATAATCTTCCTTTTTTTGCGTGTTGAATAATTCCATACGATTACTGTAATTGCGGTCAGCGTTGATTGAGTTGTATTTATTACGCGAGATAGTATCCATTATAATTTCAAACTCAGTAGTCAATGCTTGTTTAGTTTCAATGATATTTTTGTATTGCTCGTTCATATCGTTAAGCACTTCTCTCCATTCGGCTAATTTTTCCGAAGCATTTTTGTATTCCCATAAGTGCCTGTTATTCCAAGGACCGAGAACATCCATTCTATGTTCTATTTTGTTATGCAATAATGAGTATTTTTCGCGCAGATTTTGTATTTGCTCCTTTATTTCATCAAATTTGTAATACTTGGAAACAGACAAAATCAGAGAAATATACGTAGAAATAGTGATGGATATAATATCAATAATACCACTAGACAGACCGATTTCAGACTTAATTGCCTGTATAAAACCAGATAATGTGGATATAAATATAACGGATGTTTGAATATTATTCACTGTCTTAGTTAAGTCATCGTATTTCAGGTCAAGTAAACGTTTATTTTCCTTGCATTCCTTTAATATGAATATGTTAATTTTGCGCTGAGAGGTCAGTTCATTTTTGAACATAATGTATTCACGTTGCGCAAACCAATCAATATCCAGATTACTATCCGATGGATATATTTTACGTTCCATTATTTTACCTGTAACGGATGGACGTTGTGATACAGTACTAATACTATCCGACTTAGACGACCTACGTGAATTGGCAACGGACGGAGTAGATTTTGGGTTAACAATAGCAGGAACAATAGCAGGAACAACTTCGGAAAGTTTGTTTACTAGATTACTGGCATTTAATGATGTACGACGAGAACTTGGAACAGAGTTCTGAATCATATTCGCATTAATTGCATCAAATATGGTATTCAATAGGGATGGCGGCAGTTGTTCCATAGCAGGCATATTAAGTACTTCATTCGTGGGTTCATCTATCGTAGGTGTATTAATTACTTCATTCACGACTTCATCAACCGTTTGAATTGCCTCTTCAATCGTATCTTGGGTTGTTACAGCATTAACCGTTTCATTATTCTGTACATATGCATTACCGTCGTATACCGGCAACTCACTTATCTCGCGAACTTCTAGTGTGTTCTCAACATTTAATTCATTGTCCATAGAGTTATCGTTGGGATTGTCAGAACTCATTTACATATTCCGTAGATTTTACTTTTACGACACTGACTAAATATTTACAGTTGTACTCGTGGTAGGTATTTCATCGCTGGGAGTATCACAACTTGCGGTAATAACCGTAGGTTCAATCGGAATAGTTTTTGCAATGCGTGTTTTCGTATTATGTTGTTGCATATAGTATAATGCCCATTTGGGTAGATTTGTCACGCAATTCATAACTGTATTATAAGTAAACCCAGCAAGAAGGGTATCTGTTTTATCCGAGAACTTAATACTATACCACCAATAAGGAGGAATATACAACATAAATCCAGGCATAACGTCAAATTCTAGAAATTTTAATTTGCTGATATCATTCTTGTATTTGGGTTGAGGTGCCCATACGTTTATATGAGAACGGAATTCGTAGTTTTCGTAATCATTCACTGGATATAAATATTTGCAGCTTTTCCAAGGCGTCATTTTGATAGTGATTTTACCGGATAGTGTGGAAATAAGACGACGATAATCCGTATGGAACCGTAAAGGGGTATATGCGCCAGACGAACCAGTTATCACATCATACTTCGTGACGACGGTAGTAGATGGTTTGAGATGTTCATCGTTTAGGTGGAAGAATTGGTATAGATTGGCATCTTCAACAAACTCGTGATTATTTTCGGTAAAATAACTAGAATGGGTATCGCTCTTTAATAATTTATTCGCACTTTGAAATGGTAGAGTAACATAATCAACCGAGTTACTTTCATTGTCGGTGTAATAATCTTTAATATCTTTGACTTTTACGTCATAGATACCACAAGTATCTAATTTGTCGTTTGTTAGTTCAGTGTAAAAATCAGGAGAGACGGAATTGTATTCAAAGAGAACCGGTTGTTTTACGTCACATACTTCTTGTAGATGCGTATTAGAAGTATAATCCATTTCATATATTTCTAAATCTTCGCTGGTTTTTAATTGTTTAACAATATGAAGGTAAATAATGAGAACAATTACAAACAAAATAATGTTAGCAAATGACGACATGTTATAGTATATGATAATATGTTGTTTTTTGTGTTGTTTACAAACGAATGAATAAATTAGTTATCCTCAATTTTGGGAGCCAGATAAAAAACGAGTTTTGCGCCAGGAACATTGTTACCGAGATGGTATATGAGTTTTAACGGGAAGTTTTCTTTGAGATGTATTTCCATCTCCTTTGATATTTTATTGTACTGACAAATATTATGCAAAATATGTAGGCTAAATGACAAGTGTAACTGTTCTCCTTCATTGATAGAATAGGAAGTCAGTTCGTCGATATCAATATTCACGGTCATTTTACCTGCTTCCTGACTAATAGATAACAGTTCAACGATTTCTTCGGAGCAGTTTATTTCAATAGTATCGCCGAATAATTTCATTTGATTGACGATGTTAGCAAAATTCGCAGATGAAATGGAGAACTCGGCATCGCTGTCACTTTCGGGAATAGCCATTAACTCGTTCTCTATGTCCATAAGTGGCATCTCAAAATTCTTGTCAAATACAGTTTTATCTTCACTGTTGAAATGCAAATATAATTTTTCGTCGTCATTAGAATTGAATTTAATATTTAAGGATTGATTTTTCTCACGCGTATTTAAAATTTTGAATAACATAGTGGAATGTACGCCGATAGTAACAGTGCTATCTCCACTATGTTCATATTTACAAAACCATTCGGCGGGTAGGTAGACCTCAAAAATAGATACACGTGTAGCGTCCATAGATTGAATATACATACGGTTGGGTTCAAACATTATGTTCATATGTTCAGTAAACAATCGTGCGTGTTGAAAAATAGATGTGAACCATTCCGCGGTTTGGACATTGTTTATTGCGAGACTAATACTCATTGTATAAAATCTATATAACGTAGCCGGTTTATATAGATTTTATCGTAATATAGTTTACTTGTTGATTTCTTGGCGCATATCAACACTGGTAGGAGAAGTGGGTTCGCGTGCATTGTGTAAATTGCTAACTTCGGATGCCAAACTAAATACACTTGTGATTTCTGCGTCATCGGTTGTGGTAAGTTGTACGTTGTTACCCAAATCAGAGAGAACGCGCACACGCTCGTTGAGTAGCATCTTATTCACATCCATCGTATAGGTTTGTAGACTTAACAATGTGTCTTTTAAAGTAGTTAGTTCATCAGCAATCACTTCAAAACGATGATTAAATTCGTCTAAAATCTCGGTTAAGTTACTAATGTTATTTGAACCAGACACATTGCTAGCAACTTGTTCAGACATAGGCTTTAAATTTGCCTCTAATTTGCTAATACGACTATCAAACAATGTGATAACCTCGGGGAGAGTTAGTTTGCGTGGTTCTTGTTGGTTAGCGGTTGACGCGGAGTTAGATGATGTGGTAGGAGCGGGAGGAGTTTCATTAGGTGTGAAACCTGCACGACGACGAATGGCAGCAGCATTAGAACGGCTCATTTATGTGTAAAATATAGAATGTTATAATGAATTTTCTCTAAGTCGTTATAGTAATAATATGTTATCCCATTCGTAATTATACCCCATATATACTACGTTGAGCATTGAAATTAGTTAGAACATCTTCTGCTGATAACACGCTCGTATTTCCTAAAATGGCACCAATATTGCCGCCAAAAGTATATCCAGGGAAGTCGGTTTCTGAACCGATTAAAACATATGTGGCGGTACTTAATGTATTACCAACGTTACACGTACCAGTTGTATCAAGGATGCCATTAATATATAAATTTACTTCGCCCGTAGATTTACTACGAGTGACGGCAACAAATGTCCAGTTTCCAGTATTTACCGGTTGGGTAGTTCGTATAGTAATATCCGCATTTGCGTAATTGCCATCCCCATAGGCTAAATAGCCTTCACTATCTATACCGAACCCAAAATCGTTGTTTAGACCACCAGTTTCAGTTGAAACGATAAACATTAACTGATAGTGATTTTGGTCATAACCTACATCGGTAGTTTTAATCCACGCACAATAGGTAAAATCGTCGCTAATTGCATCGGGACGTAAAAAACGCATATAATTGCAATATATGTATGCATCGCCACTTCCTAGGAAATTTTGTATAAATTGAAATGATTTGATGCCTTCATTGTCTATATTAAAAATAGGCAGTTGTAGTGATGTCTCGGATTCGGGGTCACCTCCCAATAAGGTAGCATTATAATCAGTTCCTCCGGTACCAATATTTATCCAAGTATATCCCTCGCCTGGATAGCTATTGTAGTCATTTGCTTCAAAATGTATCAATAAGTCATCAGTAATAATTTGTGGTAGTGGCGGGGGCGTGGGTTGTTCATTTACTATACAACAACCATATGCACGACGATGTGTTGCTAAACCTGACCGTTTTCTTTGCATATTTCAATATATAGTATATATAGAAATATTCGTTACGCATTAAGCACTTCAACAATTCGGTCAAGAATTAGAGCAAAAATCCTTCATTCAATCCAAACATTTACACCAAATCTTTTAGTGCCTTTGGAACCTTTTTATATTTTTTAAATAACGCTATTGCTTTATAATTACGACTGGCAATAGCAAGTTCAAGTGGAGTTTTACCAGATTGCGTTTCGCGAATATCAGTATTGATATCTGGATGTTTTAATAACTTATCAATAACATCATCTCGTGATCTTTCTACTGCAAGATACAATGGTGTTCTATTTTGAGAATCATATACATTTGGGTCAAATGTCGGATTATCTAAATATTCGTGTATTATACGATGATTTTCCATTCTTTTGCTTTCTACATCAACACCAGCATAACCAGGGATATCAAAAAACATACGGTCTAAATGGCTCATAATACCAAGACTATTAATCGGTTCAATGTCTTTACATAAAGCAGCGATATTTGCTCTACAAATAGGACAAGTTTTGTTAGCATCCGTTTGTGTATTACACCAACGACCCAAACACTTTTTATGGAATGTATGTCCACAATTCGTCTTAATTGTAATATCATTAGCGAGTATTTCTCCACATATAGCACACTCTTCTTCCTCAATTGGCATTTCCGTCTGATCAGGTGCCCCGCCATATCTTCTATGTTTTCTAGCAGTTTTATTTTTACGCATTCCCTTAGGAGATTTATTCTTTGCCTTCAAAGTTTTCTTATTTGTACGAGTACATTTTGGACATTTAGTACGTGTAACCATTATATATATATTATTAGATATAATATATAATGCCCTTAGGGGTGTTTTTACATCACAGGAAGAAAAAAACATTTTTTATAGAAAGTTTGTCTCATTTTTCTTTCCGGTCGGTGTAATTACGCCCGCATCGCCGCTTTTATTTGTGGATGATGTTGATAATTGCTAATTTTGAAATCTTCTAAAACATAATCATTGATGTTTTCCC
>JACCDP010716179.1_pt1 | contig 11119 bp, 10 predicted proteins | sample 7445841 | NCBI WGS metagenome assembly JACCDP01 (sample SAMN15323441, study PRJNA562643) | freshwater metagenome | isolation source: river surface water | place: USA:Blue River Watershed | collected 2017-08-17
AACGATATTGATGAGTTTGAGTCATATCTTAATAGGTTGAATGAAAAATCATCACAAGACATGTTGTTGACCATTCATTCGGCGTTAAGATATGCTCAGGCGAAAGGCGTGTTTTCATTAGAAGAATCAGAGGCTATATCAATTGTATTAAGGAAGTTTAAAAATTAAAACATATGTATGTTATTGTAAAACAAATCAAAACGGGCGAAGATGCTCAGGGTGTTGATATAATCCGCCCAGTTATCATTGTAGATAACCACTCAGAAATCATGGAGTTCTCAACAGCTGAAGAAGCTGAAAAAATGAGGGCGATCTTTGAGAAGAATTCAACTCACGGATCGATTTATGAGATCAAGAAAATTTGAAAATAAAAACCCCAGCAATCACTGGGGTTTTTTCATGTCTTGACTATATCAAAATAATTGACTACTATTGTAAAATGAATAAGATACTATACAAAATAACCAGATATCTTTTGGGCGTTTTAATAAAAAGAAATGTTGATGTTTCTAAACTGGTACCTGAAACCGATTTGAATAGACTTAGACGTTCATTGGAGCAGAAAGTATATTATAATCACGCAAACATGTCTTTACTTCGGATGGATATAATGCGTATGCAAAATGATTTTATAAAATCATTAAAGGAACCAGTAATGATGCAATTAAGCTCCATGAGTAATATAGAAGATCGTAATCTCATGGCGAAAGATTATGAGGAGCAACTTTTAATTATTAACGAAAAATATGACGAACATAAAATAGCAGTTGAAATGTTCGACCTTTCTTCTGAAAAACTAATCGAATTCAAAAAAGTAAATAAATTAATATGAAGTTTAATGAACTAACGCAAGAGCAAATTGCTAACGCCAGAGAAATCTATTGGAATAAGAATTTATCATGGGATGAACGAATGAAAATTTTAATGGGTATATTTGGACTTAGTGAACGAACAACAAGGAAATGGTGTACCAAGTTAGGGTTTACCGAAAAAAAAGAAACAACGCCAGAACAATATGAAACGGCTAAATTAAGATCTTTGGATAATTCAAAATCCCGTTTTATAATAACTTGGGCCCAAAACGCAACACCTGTTCACCAAGGGTTCTATAAAAATTTAGAAGCGTATGCTGATCATATTAATGCCGATATCCACATTATTTTGGGACGATATCAAAACCCAACATCGGTATTTAATGATTCAGAACAAGAATATTGGGTAGATGAAGTTGTTAAATACATGGATGCCAATAGACATAACGTACATAAATATTTATCAATTATGTCCGATGTTAAAATACAACCAACAGCAACCAATCCTTTATCTGGATTACAAGGTATGAGTGGCCATAATTCATGTGTTTTTGGTTCACCAAAAGTGCATATGGAAATGATTCCTGTTTTAAAGGGTAATAAACCAAAGATGATGGTAACAACGGGAGCATTAACCCAAATGAACTACACCGATTCAAAATCAGGTAAAAAAGGAGAATTCCACCACACTTATGGTTTTGTTATTGTTGAAATTAAAGATGATGAGACATTTTATATAAGACAAGTAACAGCTGATGACGAGTCAGGATCGTTTACGGATTTATGTTATGAAGCGGTAAACGGAACCATCACTAAAATAGACTCTGTTGCTGCGGTTGTATTAGGTGATATACATTATGGTAATCACGACCAAGAAGTCCTAGACTCAACGTTTGATTTACTTCAAGCCTTAACACCAGAAAATGTTGTGTTACATGATGTATTTGATGGTCTATCAATAAACCATCACGAAATAAAAGATCCATTTGTTCAATACTCTAAAGAAGTGAATAATAAGAATTCACTCCAACGAGAACTAGATATTATGATGGATGGCTTAGCGGATTTTCAAGAGTTTAAAAATGTTATAATAGTTAGAAGTAACCACGACGATTTTTTGGATAGATGGTTAAAAAACGAAGATTGGAAAAAACAACCAACAACCAAAAATTCAAAATTATATATGAAGTTTTCTCAGATGTTATTGGAACAATATGAGAAAGATATTGAAGTTGAGCCAATCAAAGGAATTATACCACAACTTATTAATGAGAAATATCCTGATTATATTACATTAGGTCGTGATGAGTCATATAAAGTATTAAACTGGGAGTTGGGCCAACATGGTGATTTGGGTACTAATGGTAGTAGGGGTTCATTAAATCAGTTCAGAACACTGAATACTAAAATTATTGTTGGTCATTATCACACACCTGGACGTAAAGATGGTGCGTTAGCTGTTGGAACATCTACAAAATTAAGAATGGGGTATAATAGAGGTGCAAGCTCATGGTTGCATTCACATGTAATCATTCATAACGACGGTAGAGCACAACATATCTCATTTATCAGGGATATGGAGAATAAAGTTGGATTCACAACATTTGAAATATAATTTGGTTATTTTAAAATAAATGACTACATTTGCACAAAATAAATTTTATGTCAAAGTTTAAAACACGTCAGGGTGTCGTTATTGACAACTTGAGGAATTATGTAAAGGATTGGTTGGTGGATAAAACCGATACACAAATATGGATCGGTTGCGATTCCCAAGTACATGGTGCTGTTGTTGCTTATGCTGTTACCGTTTGCTTATATGAACAAGGTAAGGGGGCTCACATAATATCTAAAACGATAAATGTGGCCAATACATCAAAATCAAAAGGTAAAAGAGCATTGCAAGACGGCTCAAACAGCCGTAGACTTTGGGATGAAATCGAATATTCGGTTGCGGTTGCGGATGAATTGAATGATCTTGGCATCAACATATCAATCCACGCAGACTATAACTCAAAACCAGAAGAAGTATCAAATCAATTATATGATTCAGGTATCGGTTATGCGATGAGTAAAGGATATGCTGCTGTGGGTAAACCGTATGCTTGGGCCGCAACATATGCGGCTGATAAGGAAGTAAGATAAAAAAAAAAAATAATTTTTTTTAGAAAAACTTGGTTTTTTATAAAAGTTGCGTATATTTATATAAAATTACACAAATTCAATGAAACAGACAATAAATACGATGGATAGATTCTTCGGCGGAAATAGAGATTTCGGCCAGGGCTTTCTTTGTTAAGTTGTCAATACCAAATAACGATATCAAAAAGAGCCCGAAAAAACGGGCTCTTTTTTCATTATGAATAATTTACGTTGGATAAAAATAAATGATACTGGTTATGAAATATGTGAAACAGGTGATGTTAGGAATATTAAAACTGGTAGAGTATTAAAACAGTGGATAAATAGTAACGGATATTGGTGTGTTGAAATAAGAGTTAATAAACAAAAACGAAAATATCTAACACATAGATTATTAGGTGAATTTTTTCTAACAAAAAGAAATGTTGACGATATTGAAATTGATCATATTAATAGGGTTAGAACCGATAATACTTTATCTAATCTAAGATGGGTAACCAATAAAGAGAATTTAGCGAATAGATCATTTAATAAGTTAAAAATGGAGACAATTATTAAAATAATAAATGATTATGAATCGGGATTAACTGTTGAAGAAATATTTAATAAAATAAACTCGGTAGTGTCATAGTAAGTTTGACCTTTCACTTACTCAAAACATAAAGAGGTTTAATGGTAAAAGTTCGGGTTTTTTTATTAAATTATTTGGCGGTTTCAAAAAGTTTAACTACTTTTGTAAAACAATTTTAGAGAATGCATTCAGCAAATTAAATTTTTATTTTTTCGCCAAAAACTTGAAAAACAAAAAAACGCATTCTGAAAAAATTGTCAAAAATAAATTTGGTGGTTTCAAAAAGTTTAACTACTTTTGCCAAACATAAAAACTGAAACAAATGGAAAAAGTGAACACTGGTGTGTGGTTAGCACTGCTAAGAACACTCGATTATAGCTGGAAAGATCGTGATTATAAATATGAAAATCTAACAGCTAAAGAAAAAAAAATGATGCCAGAAGCAGAATTCAATTATCTGGTATCTAAAATTGAAGCTCTTAAACAAGAAGAAAAAATGGGAGTAGTTTACAAATAAAAAAATCTGAAAAAAGATTTGGAAAATTGAAAAACTCTTCTTACTTTTGTAAAACAATTCGGGAATGATTACAGCAAAATTCAACAAGCAATTCACTGTTAATGATTCAAGCTAAAAGACCCATTCCGATGAATTGTATCACAAATAATATGGTGATGTAGCTCAATGGTAGAGCGCAGCCCTGAAGAGGCTGGCGTTGGGGATTCGAGTTCCTCCATCACCACTGAAAGTTGAGACGAGATAGTAATTATATGTGTTTGGCTTTGCTTGTATGGTGAAAGATTAAGTATCGTTGAAACAATAAAGCCCACATGGTGCGGTAGCTCAGTTGGTAGAGCACCAGACTGAAGATCTGGGTGTCGGTGATTCGAATTCACCCCGCACCACCAACCTGGCACAAACGATGCTGGATATTACCTACTGTTAGGTGTGAAAACTCTTTCAGTGTGGCTCTACCAGATAAGTGCATGGTTTATTTTAGTTCTTTAAGAGATTCATTATTATGTAATAATGAATTTTTATGGAACTATGATCTTTGACATATTGGTGAAAAAAATGGAGGTAGAGATGGGTTGGTTCATCACCTGACTGTTAATCAGCGAGTTCCTGGGTTCGAACCCCAGTGCCTCCGCATTTTTAAAATTAAATTCCGACATGGTGTAACGGTAGCATTAAAAAACAGAGTCATCCAGGCTGGATGGTTACAGCAAGTCATTATCTAACAACAATTTTCCTTTAACGAAAAAGGTAGAGGTTCGAATCCTTTTGTCGGATGGTGGCCAAAGTTAATCCACTTGCACGTAGTGGTTATTGCACATCGAAAGATGACTAAGAGATTAACGCAAAGTTCTTTGATTTATGATATTTACGATAATATCAAGATATTTTTGAGCATTGGATGGTTTGAAATACTTTAAACCAGATGTATCGATGATACATAAGTCTATTTGTTTATCGAAACATGCTTTTGATTTGGATATATCATTATTCTGTATTTGGTCTAATTTTTTATCGCCAAATATGGGTTCATAATGAAAGATACCATTCAACTCAAATGCAAGGCTAAGTGATGGGATATAGATGTCGAGTTCAGAAGCAATAGCTTCCTTTTCATTATAATCAATATAAAGGTTAGGATATAGGATAGTTAGTTGTTCTTCGATGTAAATTTCGAGCTTAGAGCGTCTGTTACCAGTGGTTTTATGTTTGCCGTTATAAGTAACGGCACAAGATTTGGAGCAAAAGTGATTTGGTGATTTTTTAATCTCGGATGGTTTTTTTAAAAATTCGGTATTACAATTTAAACATTGAACATTTAATTTATTACTAATAGATTCATATTTACATTTATTAGAACAATATTTTCTGCCACCGTGTTTGAATTTCAATTCAACAGAGATTAATGATTTTTTAAGATTAAATGGATTATGGCAATTATAACATTCGCATAATAATTTATCAGTTGATTTGGCCGAATTAAATTCTTCTTGTGTATATAGTATTTTCATACTAATAAATAGTTTCAAATAATTTAAAATTCGTTTTCGAATCCTCTTGTCGGAGCTTATTTAAAAGTTTAGTGGATGCATTCAGCATAGTATGTTATTTTATCGGTAGCTCAGTTGGTTAGAGCCTTTGGGTCACTGGTTCGAGCCCAGTCTGACAAATTAAATTAAACAACGCATCCAGTAAAAAACTTAATGGCTTCGTAGCACAATCGGATAGTGCGTCAGTCTTCTAAACTGGAGGTTATACGTTCGAGTCGTATCGGAGTCACAACAATTGGTCTCGTAGGGGAGTTGGCCGTCCCCGTCGCCCTGTCACGGCGAAGATCACGGGTTCGAATCCCGCCGAGACCGCCAAACGATACACATTGCGAGTTAGAGAAAAAGTTATCTCGTCAGTCTCATAAGCTGAAGATACCAGGGGCGGTACCTGGACTGCGCAACCAATAGTAGTATGTTACGCACAAAACTCTTGATCAGAGAACGTGGTCGAAACGGTCATATGTTAATTACAGACTCCGTAACTCTAAGACAACTACTAACATTATTATATTGCGGGTTAGGGAAGTAGTTATCCTGTTAGGCTCATAACCTAAAGATCACAAGTGCAAATCTTGTACCCGCTAAATTGCCGAGTTAATCTACTTCCACGTAGTGGCAATTGGGAACAATAGAAATGTTGGCTAAAAGATTAACAAACAATAGGTCAAGCAAGACGTAACGTAGACTCTGTTATAGTAGAAAAACGGCAATAATGTAGTGATAAGCTTCAGTTGTAATAGACAATAGTGGTCATTATCTTAGGAAACCAAGAGTCAAAATTATTATGGGTGCCGAATCCCATTCTATTAAAAACAATAGCCCTCTGGTGGTCGACCACCATGGATCGAAGATGGGAAAGTCTAATATCGGATTCGTCCGAGAACAAGCCACTAACCTCTGGATCGTATTCCAGCACAGTTACAACTCTGGGGATAATATAAAAGTTGAATTGGACGCATAGTTTAGCGGGAAAAACACTTGCCTTGTAAGCATGAGTTCTCGGGTCGGTTCCGAGTGTGTCCTCAAAAATGAAATAGGGTTATTTCATTTTTATATTGGGCATTAGTGTAAAGGTAGCACGTTAAACATCGGACAATCCGTAGGGATTTAATTCAGCACATTTAACGACAATTTGCATCATAAGCGAGAAGTGGGGGTTCGAATCCCTCGTGCCCAACAATGAGTAAGAGATACTCACCACGTTTGAACAACGTTAGAATGTTCTGGTTAACGCCAGTTGGTAACCAAAGTAAATTTAGTAGATATCTATTATTCGTAGTAGGTAAGTGTTAAGTTTTTAAAAATAACTGGCCGTAGGGTTAAAGGCAGGTAGCAGAGCCTCCACGTAGCTGGACGGGTTTGTATGTGGTAAGACACTAATGACAATGAATGCTTCTTGTAAAGAGAAAGAAAGCCGTTAAAATCTAGTCACAGTAATCTCAAGTGGCGCAACTTCATCCTGTAGCTCAGAAGTAGAGCAGCGGTCATAAAAACAGTATCCTGATGAGAATACATTCCGCAATTTAAGTTATATCCAAACTGCGGGTCGATGGTGCAAATCCATCCAGGATGACCATAAGGTTCCATTCCCTTATAAAACATGAATGGATGGGCAGGATTCCCCTGCGACTAATCGCATAAAGTCGCTCTTAACATTGGGTAAAGATGTTAATCAATGAAGTCAAGTGTATGCTAATTTAGCTTGATATACTAAGCTGAATGAAGTGGTTAGCTACTACGGGTAAATTCCCATACACCTCTGACTTTGTACGCAATTATAGCACAACGGTTAGTGCATCAGCTTGCCATGCTGAGGATACCAGTTCGATTCTGGTTAGTTGCTCTAGTGAAAGATTTCCGAAAGGAAACGTGAAAGGTAAGTAAACAGTAAGTGAAACGTAATGATTGTGCTTAGATAACAAACGCAAAGGCTTAAGAAAACAATCTCGTTAAAGTCGAGATAGGTTTAAGCAAGGATGTACGGAGTAACCCAATAAGTAACCCAACAAGTATCGCCAACAAGTAGGTTTTTAAGTAGCCAGTATAATATGACACGCTATTGTAGTTTAAATGGTAAAACAGGGGGACAGCACTTGCGGATTCCAACCCCCAGAGTCCAGGTTCGATGCCTGGTGATAGAAGTCGGAAGATACTGAAATTATTGGTTTCCATTGCCGTACTCAATGGATGGTAGTGAGACGGAGATAAGGTTCCATTCCCTTATAAAATATGAATGGATGGGGGAATACCCTGCGGTTTATAATCAAACCGCTCATATAGAATGGGTTAAGTTCTTTAATGTAGGTGTAGCTCAACTGGTAGAGTGCCGCCCTTCCAAGTCGGAAGTTACGAGTTCGAATCTCGTTACCTACTCAATGCCCTACGGGGAACTCTTATAGTAAGCGGAGTAATTAACCGTTGAAATGTCACGAATCTGAGGGTCAAGGGGAGAATCGGATGAAGTGGTTGGAAGCACCAATAGCTGGGTGATAAAAGCTAAACCAGCAAATACCGACATAGCTCAAAGGAGGAGCACCAGATTCATATCCTGGAGGTTGAGATTTCGAAACTCTCTGTCGGTACTCCACTTGTTTGTGAAACCAGTAGGTTAAGGCCGCAACAGGATCCTTTAAACTACGCTGAAAGTGCGGCTATTCAGATGTGGCTGGACACAAACATATTTATTCACCAATATTTGTTTATCTCAAAACAATTTACTACTTTTGTATTATGGAAAGATATAAACACCTAAAGAAAATAGGTGAATACAAAGTATTACACGAAGCCAAAATGAAAATCGGTCAAATCTGGATCGATTGTGTTGTATACCAATCTCTCATCGACGGCAGAGTATGGGTTAGGGAAAAAAATGATTTCTCTGAAAACTTTAAAAAATTTATTGACTTACCAGGCCATAAAGAGAAACCATTTTCAGTATGCGTAATCATACCAGGTGCTGGTGGTACTTTTCTTGGCGTATCACGTAAAGATAATCATGAAGACTTTGGTTTACCTGGTGGTAAAATAGAACCAGGTGAAACAGCGCATGATGCTATTATGCGTGAAGTAAAGGAAGAAACTGGTCTGGATTTGGTTGACCTTAAATTTCAAATGATGCACGATTGTATCGATAAGAATGGTATGAAACCTTGTGCCATATTTACCGCATTAGTAGAAGGTGAAATCAATTATGATGAACCCCACGTTGTTAAATGGGTTACACCTAAAACACTTACTAAAGGAACATTCGGCGACTTCAACAAAAAAACTTTTGATTACTTAAATATTGAATACAAATGACATACGATTTTGATGACATTTTAATAATGCCAGCTGACTTAACAGATATTAATTCTCGTTCCGAGGTTAATCCGTTTTACGGTAGTAAATTACCATTATTAGCCGCACCCATGGATACTGTTGTTAATAAGGATAATATCCAATCATTTCTTGATGCGGGAATAAAGGTCTGCCTACCAAGAGAAAAATCCATTACACAACATCATAACTCCACGGATGAGAATGTATTTTATGCCTATTCTTTGGCTGATTTTCATGATGTATTTTTAGGTGAAGGTCAACTTAAGGGTGGTAAATATTACGCCTTAATTGACGTTGCAAATGGCCATATGCCAGCTGTCCGTGATACGGTGATAGTATCCAAAGCAATATACGGGGAAAGACTCCAATTAATGGTTGGTAATATAGCTAACCCAGACACATATACCTTATTATCACAAGCTGGTGCGGATTTTATTCGTGTTGGCATTGGGAATGGTGGTGGTTGTTTAACAACTCAGCAAACAGGTGTGGGTTACCCTATGGCTTCGTTGATTGAGGCATGTTATAGTAGATCAATGGAACTCACAACACCAGCCAAGATTGTCGCTGATGGTGGTTTTAAGAAATACGCTGATGTTATAAAGGCCTTAGCATTAGGTGCTGATTATGTGATGTTAGGTTCAATACTCAATAAAGCATTCGAAAGCGCTGGTGAGGTATATACTAGTGATGTCGACAGTAATATATTTAGTTCAGGTACACATCTAAGTAAAAAAACACAAATTATGTTGATGGAATCAGGCCTTTTATATAAAAAGTTCAGGGGTATGTCAACCAAGGAAGTACAAAAGTCATTAGGTAATAATGTATTAAAGACATCTGAGGGTGTGGTTAAATACCAAAAGGTTGAATACACATTGAAAGGATGGTGTGACAATTTTGAACACTATCTGAGATCAGCAATGAGTTATACGAATTCAAAAGAGTTGACCGATTTTATCGGCAACGTACATACTGTGAGAATCACACCAAATGCCTATAACAGGTATAATAAATAAAGAAAAACCCAGGTATAATACCTGGGTTTTTTAATAAACAAAAGTATTTGATCTTTCTTTTGGTATACCAGTTATATTTACATCAGGCATACCCTGGAACCAATAATCCATTTTTGTGGTATCGGTAACGTAGTTTGTAGACCAATCATCAACATTAACATACCCCGTTGTTCCATCACAATCTAAAAAGAATTCATATACACCCGCAACGGTTGGAGTGAAAGTCGCTGTTAGTGTTTCCCAAACACCAGTTGAACCTGTCGCAGTAGCCAAAATAGTATTTAAAGCATAATCCATTAAAGGCGTTGGGGCCAACATCAATCTTGGTTGGTTTCCGTTATACACGGTTTCACCACCACCACTCGGTGATTTCCTTAATATTGCGGAAATGGTAATTGTGCTATTTGCCGCTATTGCCATTTTTATAGGGTGTGACATCATTTTCCATAAAGCAGATGTTGGTGTCATCCTCATAGAAAATGAGGATGTGTTAAATATGGTGGAGTCTGTTGTGATGGTACCGAATTGTTGCCAATTGAAGGTACTGTTAGCACTACCCCCATGTTTCATGGATGAAAACCCATAACTCAACGATCTACCTGGTAATTGTGATTGTGTACCAACTATTGTACCGTGACCAAATGTTGTATTATAAAATGAGACGTTAATAGGAAAAACCTGACCATTACTACCACCCAACAAGGCCGCAGTTGTTTCTGGGGCCGTACCACCTAAAGAGGAATCAACAACATATACTTTATCTGAACAACCTAATATAAAAACATATGGTGTTGTATAGGTAGTCATACTATTTGTCGTCAAATTTTTAAAATAAATTTGTCCCGAACCCTGCATATTAATATTGGCAATAGCATTACCCGTAAGGGTACACCCAGATATTAACAATGGTTGTGGTGAAGAACCTATATGATATAATCCTTGAACAGTATTTCGCCAACAGTTTAGATTTGAAATAGTACCTGACGCATAAACGTTAGTACCACCACCAGGTATATAAAATGATATACCATAACTTGAGTTGCAATATGTTGTCAGACCACTTACAGTACCAAAAATACCACCATTGGTTGTTGTTATACCAGCATCATTGAATGCAAATCCAGCAGAAGCTGACCCAGCGGCAACCATGTTGGTTAGGGTTATATTTAATCTATTTGTGGCAAACATAC
>JACCDP010140026.1_pt1 | contig 11118 bp, 16 predicted proteins | sample 7445841 | NCBI WGS metagenome assembly JACCDP01 (sample SAMN15323441, study PRJNA562643) | freshwater metagenome | isolation source: river surface water | place: USA:Blue River Watershed | collected 2017-08-17
AATAGATTTGATAAGAACTATATTAAGTATTCCTCTCCATTGTATATTATGGAGAGGTTTAAGAAAGTATTCTTAAGCTGAATAAAATTTAATAGTCTTTTGAAGGTACTCTTCAAAGTTAGCTTCTGTAACTTTAGGAAACCAACCAGTCTCTAATTGAAGCTTAGAGCAATCAATACTATAACGAATATCATGGCCTTTTCTATCTTCTACATACTCAATAAGGTCATGAGGAAGCTTTATAATATCGAGAATCTTTTTCACAACGTCTATGTTGCGTTGTTCGTTACCTGAACCAATATTATATACATTGCCTGGAGTACCCTTTGTTGCTACTTCCCAAACAGCCTTGCAATGATCTTCAACCCAGATCCACTCTCTAATATTCATTCCGTTACCATATACAGGTATCTTTTCTTTTTTGAGAGCCTTTAGAATTGTATTAGGAATGAACTTCTCTTTGTGTTGATTGTAACCAAAGTTGTTTGAGCATCTAGTGATCTTAACGTTGTATCTGTGAGTCTTATAGTAAGACAACGCAATTAAATCAGCAGCTGCCTTAGAAGAGGAGTAAACTGAGCTTGGCTTCAAAGGATAATATTCATCTGCGCTATTCTCCTTCCAGCTCAATGAGCCATATACCTCATCAGTCGAGATGACTACAACAGGAATATTGTGTCTATAACCCCAGTCTACTATATTAAAAGTACCAACTACATTTGAGTCTACAAATGGCTTAGGGTTTTTAATGCTATTGTCTACATGGCTTTCTGCCGCAAAATGAAAAATGTATTCGATTCCTTTAGTGCTAATGAGAGAGGGCTCTTTAACTAAATCATCTTGATAAAAGGAATACTTCTTATCTGTTCTATGCTTCTTATTAATGTATTCTTCGTTGCTAGCATAGGACATTTTATCTATGTTGATAACGTTATGCGCGAGTTTGTTATCAAGTACATAATTAATAAAATTGCTACCTATAAAACCACAACCCCCTGTCACTATTATCTTTTGCATTACGCATACTTAGTGACAGGGGGTGTTTTATCAATTTATCTTACCGGTAATAATTCTTATAATTCAAATTGTTCTTATAAGATTCTCGCCTATCTTCTCGGTAAATGTCAATATTGCCCTTGGGACCAATATTAACTGCCTTGACGTCTTTAGCCTGAATGCTTTTGACGTAATTGCCTTTATCATTATAAAAGGCAACGTGACCGTTTTTAATTTGATAAGAGGTAATAGACATAAAAATGGCCTAGTAGTAGTTAGCTACTAGGCTTTGAATCAACGAACAGACAAGGCACTATTGCGGACAGCCTCACGAAGCTCAGCAGCAGCGTCACGAGCATCAACACGCTTAGTGAAGCTCTCAAACTGATTGACGCGCTTGACGTACTTAGCCTGCTCCAGATGGTAACTGCCATCGGTGAGGCGAGTAAACTTCATGATAACGGTCTTAGGGCGGCTGTTGGGACTAAACAATTTAGTTTCATTCATAACAAAGACAGTATACGCTCCTCGGTGCAGGAAGTCCAGGGAAAAGGAAAAAAATTTTTTTCGAAGATTCCTGACTTTCCGTGTTGCATAAATATGCTGCTGTGCCTATTATGTACGGGTAATGAATGCTAACACTGACACCGCTGTGAATGTCGACAACGCCACCGTTTCTGACATTACCACTCAAATCGAAACCATCAAGTCTGTTAAGACTGTCAACGTCGCTACTGCGCCTGTTGGACGTCCCAAGGGCTCAGGAGCCACTCCTAAGCTCATTTGTATGTTCACTGGTCACGAGCGTGCTACTAACTCTACGTATCTCAAGGAGAAGGCTGCTAAGTACAGCGTTGAGATTAACCGAATTGTCGAGTCTTATATCTCCAAGCCTGTTCTCAAGGCTCTTCGCGAGGAGATCAAGGCTGCTAAGGCTGAGGCTGTGACTCAGGAGATTGTTGATATGGTGCATGCCAAGTTTAACCCTGAGAATGAGTGGCAGGCTCCTATGGTTCAGAACGTTGTCGACGCTCTTAACTTTAACGGTAAGCATAAGAAGATTTAAGTTGCCTAAATTTACCGGGTAGTATATAAATACATACACGGAAAAAATATGAAATTAGAAGATCTTTTCGAGCAGCTAGAAAATTACTTCGATTACGAAAATAGTACACCTCAGAAAGTTAAGATTATTATTGACGGGGAGGTTGTGATTGCTAAGTCGGTAATTATTGATGACAACAACGAGTTCTTTATTAATTGTGATGAATGATACAGAGAAGGCCTACGAACAGATTAACAGTAGGCAGAAATTGGTTCAAACTCTTCTCAGGCTTGATGAAAGCAAGCTTGTTAAGAAGCTACAGTCGATGAGTGCTGATGTCTATATCAATAGGTTCGGTCACATCATTTGGGAAGGCTCAGAAATTGATTATTATGAGCTGGTTACAGAAGTGGAAAAACTCGTTGAAGATCTTCCACAAGAAGAGGTAGAACAATATTTGAAGTAGCTTCTAGGGGTGCGCAATGCACCCCTTTTTTATTTAAATAGAGAGCCAAAAATACCTCTACTAGAGCCTCTAAACTCGTCATCCTTTAAGCTATATTCTACCCAATCTGGAGTAGAAGGGTTTCTCTTAATTGTTTGAGAATCCTCTAAGGACAATTTATCAATATAGTATAAAACGTATACTAATGTAACCTTACTCTTTACTTCACAAATGCCATTAGCAACAAACAAATCTTCTAAAAACTTTAACAACTCATCTCTACCAAAGTTATTTTTAATAGAGTAGTAATAGTTACCTTTTTCAGTCTTACCTTTTATTACAAACTCTCTTTTTGACTCATCGTAATAACACCAAGGTCTTTCTTCTGAGTTATCCTCGTTAAGACCTCTCTCACTCAACCAGGCTATTGTAGACCCCTCAAGCTTATAACTGTAAGTTTCGCTATTATTGTTCCAATCTAGATACATTGTGAAGCTACCGGATTTATCAGCAATGACAAATCTCAATGGCTGTCTAATATCGTTATCTTCCCAAACGCTAGTGATTTCTGAAATGTAATTCTCCCAGGTCTTTTCGTCAATAGCGATAGCTAAAAACCTATCATCTCTTGATGGTTTGAAGCGTTCTTTTATTACGAAATATTCAGCAAAGCTCATACTATTATTTATCCTAAACTCTTCCAAATATCTCTTAAATTACCAGGAATGCTTTTTATATCTTGAACATTGCGTCTTAGACTTGCGCCTAAGGCTGATAATAAGGAGTCTTGTCTAAAGGCATATATGTCTCCAAAAAAGGCATATTCAGGACCGTAATTTTTGCTAAAAAAGTCACTTACATTGTATAAATCAGTTAAAGCCTCTTGTAAATTTACAGCAGGAAATATCTTTTTAATTGGTTTATTGTCTATATTAAACACTAAGGTATTACCTTTCAAATAGGCTCTATTGCTAGGATTAAAAATATTAGTTTGTTTTCTGAAAATCTCTGAGGTAGTTCTTGGTACTTCATATTTAAAAGATTTACCAGGAATTGTAACACCTGATTCAGTTTGAGTTTCTACATTATAATAAACAAGGCTTATAAAACAGCTACTAGAGCTAGGCTTGTTTATATAAAAATTAACTCTACCATCAGTATTATTAACATTTCTAGAAATATAATTGTTTATTATATTCTTTAAACTATAAAAGTTACCGTTGTTAAATCTAGCTAGAACATAAACAGACTCTCCTGCTTCAACTAATAGACATAGTTCGTCAAACTTCATAAATATATTTATGGCTAAGAGAATTATAACAGAGGCCCCAGATAGTTTAACTATCAATAACTTACACTATTCCTTTAGAACCCCACCGTTCTTATCTTTTCACATAGTTACAGGATATGAGCAAAAGTATGCTTTTTATGCAATAGATAAAGTGCATCTTTATATAATTAGCAGTTTCAAAGAGTTTTTAGTACAAAATCTTAAAACCTTCGTACCAACCAAACCAGCAAAAGAGTACTTAGAACCTAGTGAAAGTTTTAATTTTGTTGATGTTAGACACAATCGTTACATGGGTTATTACGACTTTAATATAAAGCAGTTTAACGATTATACAGAAAAAGCTAAGCAAATGTTAACAAAGACTGGTATCAATTTCGTTAACTTATCTAACCATAATTTCTCGATATATGATATTTTCTATTTTGTTGATGCCTATAATGCACCTAAAAAAGAATACTTAGGTGGAAGAATGTGGGATAGAGCCAGTATGGTAGATTCTCCAGAAAACACAGTTAGCTATCCTGCCTGTTCTATGTATCCTTTGGAGTATGGTAAAATAGAAATTAATCAAACAAAAAGCTCTCTTTTAAAGATTATAAAGAGAGCCTACGAAAATAATCAGATGTTTGTTAGCCCTATGGTTTCAACTAATATGGCTATTGAATATGGGGATAAAATTGCTTACTTAGATATTACACCTGCAGTAGGTTAACCGTTTATTACATTCTTAGCACAGTTTTTGCTGAGAGCAAGTATTTCGTCAAGAGTCTCTTTGACTCTAATGCTAGAGTTGTTAGACCACCTAGTGTTAATAACGCTATGCTTGCCGCTAGGACTAGGCTCGATACTAACAATAGTATCGAGATTAAAAAGAACAGGAGTATAATTTCTGCTATTGTCATGAAAAGGATCTAATTGATTGAGCTTTACGAAGTGAGCCATGCTATTATTTTATAGTAAACATCATAAATATCAATATGAGTAGTTGGGTCTACATAAGAGAAAATTTACAATCTAAAATGCCTATTCTATTGAAGCAAAATCCTTCTTTAGATGAATCAAAAATTAGAAACATCAACTACCTTTGCGATCCAACCGGTGAAAAAGCAGTTTATACTCCATGGTGTGTTAGAATGTTTGTTAACAAATCTCTTCACTCAGGAATGCTAGGCATTGCCCGTGAGCTGTTAACTAAATACGACAAGTATTTAAAAGCAAATTTAATACAAGGAGAAAATAGAGATATTAATAGAATTAAATCTATTGATGATTTAAGCGATGTTATAAGAGACACAATTGATAACTTTATTTACGATAACCCTCCTTTCAAAAAAGCTAAAGAAAAACGGCCTGAGCTGTATAACTCCCAGGTCTTTAATTTAATGTTTGCAGACCCAACAGGCAGAAAAGGAGAATACGTTGACTTTTTAGCTAGAAATTTAGCTAATGGCTCTATTTCAAGAAACGAAGAAACGTTTATGGAGGATGCTCCAAAGATTAAAGAGGCTCTTGAAAAGCTTACTTTTTTACGGAAGAGAGGTTTGTTAGATGTAGACTTAAATGATTCTACTATACATGATGTATTCTATTATGTAGAACAATATTCCCAAAAGAAACCTATTGAAAAAGAAGTCTTAGATAAGATGCAAAATCTTAGAGTGGGTAGATATGAAGATTATGAAATCTATAAAATAGATAAACAACATGACTTTTTATTACCTTTAATTGCCGAAAGAACTAAGTGGTGTGTTAAACAAACTACTACTACTAACAGTTACTTTAAATTTAACCCCGCATTAAATTTCTTTTTAGTAGTAATTAAAAATAATATTCCGATGTTCTTAATTCACTATCCTTCTATGCAATTTAAGAATGTATTAGATGAACCTGTAAAGCAAGTAGAGCTTGGCCGCGCATTATTATCTGCAGTGTATAAGGAAGAAATATTAAAGCCATGGAATGATATTATAAAGTACTATGATGAGAGTAACATTAACGAAAAACTAAACATACCATTCATTTATAATACTACGGATGCCTACATTAATCATCTATGCCAAAAGGAATTTACAATTAATAGAAGAACAAATGTATCGAACTTTAGAAACAATTACTCTCAAATTGCTTTTATGTGGGCTGATATTTATAATATAATGGATGCAGATGAGAGAGTCTTATTTAAAAGACAATTAAAAGAATATGCTCAATCTGTACCAGAGAGAGCATTAGCTCCATTCTTCGAGAGGTACGAGAAAATTTAATCTTTTACCCAGGCTGTTTTGCTACACTCTGGGCAAATAACTAAAGAAACAGTGTCACTTGGTGACCAATTCTTTATCTCCCAACCGTCAAAATATGCTTCTTTTAAAGATCGGAAGTTAACTTTTTTAGAACATTCCGAACAAGTAACAATTACATTAGTATCTTTGTTCATTAACTTAAGTTATTTTCACTACGACCTACTTGTCGCAAGTGAAGCAAAATCTCTTTTGGAACAGCACCAAACAAATACTCTCTCATGAACTGAATCTTCTGATAGGCATCATAAAACTTTGAATTAGCAATCAATTCAAATAGATCTAACAAGAACTTAGTGTCGTCCATTATACCGGCTCTGCGAGCAAAGCTAGCTCTATTAGAATAAATTGTCAAATTATATAATTGGATATTATTAAAGAACTTATCCATTGCTTGATTGAGCTGATCCTTACTTGGTGTCATATTAATATGTAATCTAGATTTTTGAATATCAAGGCTGATAAATATTAATATGGATTTCAATAAGCTAACCTCTCTTTATGAGGCCTTTCATTTAGCCAAAGGTAGAATCATTGTTAAGAACAAAGAAACAGGCAAAGTATTAATAGATAAAAAGGCCGAATTTGTACCATCTAAAACGGGGTTAGCTCAATACATGGAATCTGACCCAGAGTTTGAAATGACTATGGGTGAGTTTGTTAACTATTACTTTCAGAAGCAAAAACTATTAGATAAAGGCGGTAAGAGAATTATTATATTATCTGACCCAATATCTAAGTATGTTATCAAAGCAATTGCATCGCTTTAATTGCATCATCTTTACCTTTAAGCTCAATATCCCATAGCACTGGTTTACCGTAGTTCTTAGGTTTGCTAGTAGCCATTTCAGCATGATTGCGGGAACCGTTTATACCCTCGCTATAGTGAAAGACCGGAGTTACTGGCCATGTTTTATGAGCCAAGTCAAAAGCCTCTTGATCGCTCTCCCCGTCATTGCAAAAAGACTGATGCAAGGTATCAAAAGTAACAGGGATACCAGCAGACTCAAAGAAATACTTACAAAGATTAGTAATTGTCCATGTGCCATTTTTGTTATCGTTGACCTCAACAGCCAACCTCTGCTTAACGTTATTAGGTAGCTTGTTAAAATTACTTATGAACGTCTTAGAAACTTCGACTGGGTCGCCTTCTTGACGGCAATGAATATTGAGCGGAGAGTTGTAATTATTAGGTAAGTCATATCGATCAAATATGTCTGCATGACTAACTAGATCTCTAGTACTGTTTTTAATTACTTCTTCATTACTACTAGTAAGACTAATATATTCTGACGGGTGTGCTGAAATTCTAATCTTAGTAGATTTGATATAGTTCTTAGTACTCTCAATCACTTCCTTAATGAGATTATAATTAGGTAAGTCTTCAAGTGCAAGATTTACTTGCGGATGATTAATAACAGGAGTAATATCAGAAGAGAGCCTATAGCCTTCTAGGCCCATCTTAACACAATGCTCAATAACCTTATGAGTTACTACAAAGTTATTAAGAATGCGTTCAGACAAAATAGAAATAGCCTGCTTCTTGTTTAATGAAGCAAACCTAGTATAAGTCATTTTTTGAAACTTATAGCCATCCCTAGCCAGTTGGTTAGAGATGCAGCAGAGAGCATAATTCATCGATTAAAAGATAACGGAGTGTGTGAGTAAAAGCCAGCATAAAATTATGCAGCTTAGCATAATAATTAGCAGGCAAAAATAAAAAAGAAAGAGAGCGCTATTTGCTAGCGCTCTCCATTTTAATTTTTTTGAGTCTTTCTTTTGCAAGTTTATTTATCTCAACTTTATCATGCTCTAAGCATGAAGGCCAATTGCCTATTTCAAATCGTGTTCTACCACAACCAACACACTCATCTCTAAAGTTGAGTCTGCATATTCTTCTGCATGGGCTCTCCCAACTATTGCTGTATGCCATGCACGTATTTATTCTCCCTTGCCATTGTATTTCAACAGCATTTCTTTATTGCTGTGATTAGCAGAACCATTACGTAGGCGCTTAAGACCTTCTCGGCTAGCATAGTTCTCAACGATAACGCCAATTTCAACGTTATACTTCTGAGCCTTAGTCAGCAAGTAAGTCACAGGAGCCTTACGAGAAAGATTAGTAATAGGGCAAGTAAGAACAACACCGTTATCCTCGCTCTTAGTATTACGCTTCTTTCTGGTTCGCTTGGTAGGGCGCTTGGTTTCGTTCTTATCGATCAACGCAATCTTCTTCTTAAGAGAAGTCTTAGCATCGTCGAAAGTCGTATAAGTCCATCCGTGAGTACCCCAGGCTTTATCGCCAGGATAAACTTCAGAAGGAGCGATCTTATTGCCACCAATCTCATAGCCATTGTGGCTAGTAATATAAATTAACTCATAATTAGGCACTTTACTACCATTATGAATCTTTTCATAAATAGCCATATTGCCGTCTCGCAGCAATTGCTTGAAGTTGAAGCCTTTAGATTCAAACGTCTTTTCCAATTTTTTCATATCAAAGATCTTCTGTACTGCCATAATTATAGGCTAAACCCAGGCAGAAGTCAACAGGTACCTGCAGATTTTTTTGCCTGCCTGGGAACCCGTTCCTCCTTTTTTTGAAATTCCTGCTTGAGGTTCCCCTAAGATGAATGCATACTCGTATCTGTAAATTTGATATGAACTGCGTTTATTGTAAGAATGCTGTGCATGAGGAGCGAATCGCCCTCGGGTTTAACTACTGCGTTACCTGTGCTTCTAAGCGCCCTGTGGCAGCTTATAAAGGCATTATGGTATTCGGGCATAAGACTGCCGGTACTATGCAAGTTGTCTCGCCTGAGAACTTTGCAGATTATCGTCGCCTTAACCCTTACGGTCGCTATACTGGGCGAGGCTCTGGAATTCATAAAGTTACTAAAACGACGAGTTCCATGTAAAAAGTAGTTGACTTTGCGAATAAATAGTTTATATTAAGTATGTTCTTTGAATGATGCTCCAATAGCTCAGCGGCAGAGCAAGCTGTTTATAACGGTTAGGCCGTAGGTTCGAATCCTACTTGGAGTACCATTAACGCCACGGTGGTGAAATGGCAGACACAAGAGACTTAAAATCTCTAGCCGTAAAAAGCGTGCCGGTTCGAGTCCGGCCCGTGGTACCAAATTTAAAATAAAAGTTGCTTTCTAAGAAAAAGCAGCTATTATTTAAACGTTCTTTGAAATTTATTGTAGCAATGAGGACAGTCGGGAACTTATTTTTGGCCGTACATCAGGGCAATCTTCTCTTAGAGAAGCTTAGGTATCGAGCCTTTGAACTTTCAATAAGTTATGCATTGATGAACTGAGTGACCTGATCTACAATATACTAACAGTGCACCCAGCAGGACTAGTTTTGAGTCTGTTTACACTGAGACAACAATGGGTATAATTTTGCTACCATAGCTCAATTGGATAGAGCATTCGCCTTCTAAGCGAACGGTTTCAGGTTCAAGTCCTGATGGTAGCACCACTTTAACGGTCCATTCGTCTAATGGTTTAGGACAGCAGGTTTTCAACCTGTTAATAGGAGTTCGATTCTCCTATGGACTACCAAATTTAACTGCGGGATGGAGCAGTGGCAGCTCGTCTGGCTCATAACCACGAAGGTCGAGGGTTCGAGTCCCTCTCCCGCTACCAATGTGAGTTTGTCAGTGAGTACTCTTTAAAAACTGACTGGTGGAGGTGGCGAAAGCCCTAGAGTTAAGATTCTCTTTAAAAAATCTATGGCTCTTTGGTGAAATTGGATTATCATAAGACCCTACGAAGGTCCTGTTCTAGGTTCAAATCCTAGAGGAGCCACCAATTTAAAACGTAAGTAGCATAAATACTTATAGTTCATTGACAATTTTAAGAATTTCGGGGTATTATACCGCTAAAGAGACGGTCCAGACTGTAAATCTGGCGCTTAACAGCTCGGTAGGAGCATTACCTACATACCCCACCATTCCACTGATAGCTCAGATGGTAGAGCGCTTCCCTGAAGAGGAAGAGGTCGCAAGCTCAAAACTTGCTCAGTGGGCCAAATTTACGGGGTTGTAGCTTAATTGGTTAAAGCATCAGTCTGTCACATTGAAGAGTGCGGGTTCGAGTCCCGTCAATCCCGCCATAACTTTAAAGTAGGTATCAACGTGCTGTGTTGGTATTAAAAAGCTAACCTACTTTAATACATCCGGGAATGTTCCAAGGCTAGGCGACAGAGTCTCCAAAACTCAGTGAGGTAAGTTCGATTCTTACCCCGGATGCCATTTTTTAACATACGCGTGAAGGCGTTAAGCAACAATATTAGGCTTGGTGCTACCTTATCTCTACCCGGGCAGGTATGTGGTTCGATTCCACAGTAATATAAAATGATACGATGTAGTAAGCGTATGGGACACTGGTAGACGATTGTATTTGAAACGTAACCGGAACACGTAAAATACAGTTGGAACGTTTTCGTGAAATCCAGTAAACACCTTTTGGTACTGTAGCACAGTGGTAGTGCAGAGTCTTGATAAGGCTAAGGTCGTAGGTTCAATCCCTACCAGTACCACCAATTTTCAACTCCAGGGTAGCTCAATGGTAGAGCATTCGGCTGTTAACCGAACGGTTGTAGGTTCGAGTCCTACCCCTGGAGCCATTTTTTGTTATGAGTAACAGTTTAAATTTTAATCAAATGTTAGACCTATGCTGGAAAACAGCAGTTGGGGTCTCTTGGCAAGCAAAGCTATATCAGGCTTCTTCTCCTAAGAATCTAAGTTTTATACATTGTATTTTTAGAGGTAATGCTGAATATGCAACAATCATGGTCAATTGTACTTCTGAAGGTAAAATAAATGTTGTTACAGTTGATAGTCCTTATTTGGATGATTGCGTAATTCATCCTCCAATTAAGATGACTCAAGAAGAGTCTGAACAATGTTTAAATAAAGCTGGATATTTAAATTGGACTACTGTAGTATTGAGAGAGCCATTATATTCGGTTAAGTACCCTCCATTGTATATCTATAAGGTGATAGGTACACCTGAACAATCAGGTGGGTATATGG
>JACCDP010060606.1_pt1 | contig 11117 bp, 5 predicted proteins | sample 7445841 | NCBI WGS metagenome assembly JACCDP01 (sample SAMN15323441, study PRJNA562643) | freshwater metagenome | isolation source: river surface water | place: USA:Blue River Watershed | collected 2017-08-17
AGTATAGAACATTTCGGTATTGATTAACAAAATAAAAGTACTAGAATAATTCATAAAAAGAAAAGCCCCGGAAACGGGGCTTTTCTTTTTATGAACAGTTACTATCTGCGATGTTGTATAGAATTTGCGATTTTAACCTAAACACATTATCTGTATAATTCGCGGGGTTGATTTGATCATTCCTGATATTATGAGAACCATATTTATTCAGGGGATGCTAAGGTCTAATATCTACAGGTTATTTCCCTATGATTTATAAACCGTTTCAAAACAAACCGAAAGACAGGGATTAATCCCTGCCTTTCGGTTTTAACATCGTATCTGGATCGTAGTGTTTGCCCATCCAACCGTAGATGCGCGCTTTCGCTTTTTCGTTGATGTAATACATCGCCGGCACCAATACCAAGGTCAGGAAAGTCGCAAACCCTAATCCGAAAATCATCGTCCAACTCAATGGGCCCCAGAATGCAACGTTATCTCCACCAAGATATAAGTGAGGATTAAACTCACTAAATAACGTAGCAAAATCCATATTTAATCCAATAGCCAATGGCACCAAACCTAAAATAGTAGCGGACGCGGTAAGCAATACAGGGGTCATACGCGTTTTACCAGCTTCGATGATGGCTTCGCGCAATCCCATTCCTTTTTCACGTAGTAAGTCGGTGAATTCTACCAGCAGAATTCCATTTCTCACTACAATTCCTGCCAATGCTACAATACCTATTCCTGTCATTACAACAGAGAAATTCATATCAAATATTGCAAAACCAAGCAATACTCCAATTATTGATAATAGAATTTCGGATAAAATCAATAACGGCTTGGTGGTGGAGTTGAATTGAGTTACCAAAATCAAAACAATTAAACCAATGCTGGCCATCATGGCTAACCCCAAGAACGACTGTGTTTCTTTTTGTTGTTCCTGTTCCCCTGTCATTTCAATTTCAACTTTTTCGGATTTGTTGAATTGTTTAATGGCATTATCTACATTGGCTACTACTTCGTTGGTTGCGTACCCTTTAATCACATTGGAAGAAAGAGTAATTACGCGTTTCTGATTTAATCGATTGATTGCGCCGTAGGTATTGGTGTAAGTAGCCGAAGCAACTGCGCTCAAGGGCACCTGCCGGATTCTTCCGCCCATCAACATATCGCGGTAGACAATTTTCATGTTTAGAAGTTCATCCAGGTTGTTTACCGATTCTTTGTTTAATCGAACCACAATGGGATAATCTTCGTTGGCGTCCTTAAATTTACTGGCTTCGGTACCGTAGATGCTTCCACGTAAAGCCATTCCAATTTGTGCTGTGCTAATTCCAAGTCGATTAGCGCGTTCTCGATCAATCACAACGGTAACTTCAGGCTTACTACTAACAAAATCCGTCTTCAATTCTTCAACTCCGGCGATGTTTTTGCCATTCAAGTAAGCTTTTAAATCGCTGGCTGAAGATACCAAGTCGTAAAATTCGTCACCGCGAATCTCGATATTGATTGCTTTTCCTACTGGCGGACCGTTTCTTTCTTGTTCTACAACAATATCGCATCCAGGAAGTACTCCAATTTTGTTTCGTATTTGTTTTAACAATTCCGAAGTGCTTCTGCCTTCGCGTTTAGCAAATTCTACGAAAGCAACTGTAATTTTACCTTTGTTGCTAGCAGTAGTTCTATCTCCGCTGTTGGGATCTGTTGCGCCAATGGCCACATTGGAAATTACACTTTCAACCAACGGATTGTTATTGCCAATCACTTCAAATACGCGTTTTTCTGCAATTTTAACCATGCTGTCCGTATGCTGAGCATTGGTACCGGTAGGAAGAGTTAAATAAACATACGTGAAATTGGGTTCGGCTTGCGGGAAGAAATCTACGCCAGGTTTACGAACTATGGTAATTACAAAAGAAATCACCAATAACGCTACGGTTCCTAATAGCATCCATATAGGTCTGCTACCCACTATCACCCAACTTACGAAATTCTTATACCGCTCTTGGAAGGCGGGCCAAGTCTTGGTTTGAAAGGTTTTAATTACGTTTTTAAGCCAGAAATAGTGGAGGGCATAGACCAAATAAAGGAATACCAATAAATTGCCTAATCCCATTCCGCCAGCGACATAGCCTAATACGGAAACTACTAGAAAAATAATGCTGGTGCGTTTGAATGCCTTTTTTTCTTTTTCTTTATCTATGGCAGCGTGTTCATCCTCCATGAAGTCTACTGCAAATACAGGGTTGAATATGTAGGCTACCAACAAAGAGGCTAGTAGCGTTATAATCAAGGTAACGGGTAAATAAAACATGAATTTTCCCACGATACCAGTCCAAAATGCCAAGGGAACAAAGGGTGCCAAGGTGGTCAATGTCCCGGAAAGCACAGGCATGAATACTTCACCGGCTGCTTTTTTGGCGGCAACCGTAATGGGGAGTTTTTCTTCGTGAAAAATACGGTGGGTGTTTTCAATAACTACAATAGCATCATCCACTACTATACCTAAGGCCAACAAGAATGAGAATAACACAATCATGTTCAAACTGAATCCCAAAGATGGCATCACCAAAAAAGCTACGAAGCAGGAGAGAGGAACGCTCAATCCTACGAATATGGCATTGGTAGCCCCCATGAAAAACATTAAAATAACTGTTACCAAAATAAAACCGATGATGATGGTGTTAATCAAATCGTGCACAGTAACCCGGGTAGATGTACTTTGATCCCCTGTAAAGACTACATTTAAGTCTTTGGGGTAAGCGCCATTTTTTTGAAGTTCGTCGATAATGTTTCTGCAATTATCGCTTGTAGCAATTAGGTTTTCACCGGCACGTTTTACAATGTTTAAGGTGATAACGGGCTTTCCCTCCAATCGAGCAAAACTCTCTTTTTCTTTAAATCCATCTACCACAGTAGCAACGTCTTTTAAGTATAAAGTAGCCCCTGTGCCGCTTCTGATAACTATATTTTCAATGTCGGAAACCGATTTGAATTCTCCACTTACACCTAAACTGCGCTTCATATTGTCTAAGTCGATGTTCCCCCCCGATATTCGCATGTTTTCATACTGAATTGCTCGAGTTACATCGTCCATGGTAATTCCCGCGGCACCGATGGAAGTCAAATCTAGATTTACTTGGATTTCTCGGTCCAATGCACCTACCATGTCTACCCGCGTAACACTTGGTAAACTCTCAATTTTGTCTTTGGCAATTTCGGCATATTTCTTAAGCGATTGCAACGCATAATCCCCGGAAATATTGATGTACATCACGGGCATGTCGCTGAAATTTACCTCCACAACGGCAGGGTCGGTTTTTAAATCCGATGGAAGATCTGTTCTTGCTTTATCTACTTCGTCCTTTACTTTTCTTTTGGCTTCATCTACCTTAACATTGGTTTCAAATTCCACCGTAATTACACTAAAATCCTGCACGTTCATGCTCTTTAATTTTTTCACGCCACTGATGGATTTTATTTTTTTCTCAATGGGTTTCGTAATTAAATTTTCAATATCCGTAGGCGATGAACCCGGATAAACCGTCTGAACGATAATGGTAGGAATTACTATGTCTGGAAACTTTTCTTTAGGTAAATTATTATACGAAATGATACCAGCCAACGAAATAAATAGAGCCAATATATAGATGCTGGTTTTATTGTCGATGGACCAGCTTGTAGGTTTAAATTCTTTGAAATTAAATTTGCTCATAATGGATGTTATTGTCCTTTAACCCAACTGCCGGTTACGGTTTGACCTTCATTCAATTCTTGGAATCCTACCACAATAACATCGTCTGAAACTTTTAATCCGGAAAGAACTTCTGTTCTTCCATCGCTGGATTTACCGGTTACAATCTGTCTTTTCTTGGCAACGAATCCTTCTTTTCCACTGAGCTCTGCTACCATAACAAATTCCCCATTTTCTGTGCGCTGAATCGCATTGGTAGGTACACTGATGGTATTTTTTGATTGATAATCTGTGATTTTAATTTTTGCAACCATGTTGGGTTTTAAACTTTCAATAGCGCCCAGTCTAACCTCAATTTTAAAAGTCCTATTCATGGGGTCGATGAACTTCGATGCAAAAGTTACTCGAGATTCCACGGTCTTCTGAATGCTCGGGAATTGAATGTATACGTTATCTCCGGTTTTAATTTTCTTAGAGTAAGTTTCGGCAACCTCTGCTGTTACTTTGATATTGCTCATGTTCACTACGCGAAATGCAGGAATTCCAGGAGCTGCGGTCTGACCAACCCGAACGTCTACACTTTCAACCGTTCCAGAAATTGGAGATTTGATGTTGTACATATCAATTTGCGCATCCAAGGTGGATAAACTCTTTTCAAGCGCCTCTTTTTGATTTTTAGCGGTTAAATACTGAATTTCAGTGCCAATTCCATTCTCCCACAAACGCTTTTGTTTGTCAAATACAGTATTGGCAAAAACCAATCGGTTTTCTAGCTCTGCTCTACCTTGACTGATAGCGCTGTTATCAATTCTAGCCAACACTTGCCCAGCACGAACCGTTGCGCCTGGTTGCACTAAAACTGCGGTTACGGTACCTGGAACTTTTGCAGTCGCAATGGTGCTTTGGTCCGCATCGGCAACTCCTTCTAATACAATGTAACTTGAAAAATTAGCAGCCTTAGCCGTCTCAATTTCAACGATTTTACCATTGCCATTTTTATTGGATTGACCCAATTCTGTTTCAAGTTTTGCAATTTCGTCTTTTAGTTTTAAGGATTTGGTTTCCAATCCATTAAGTTCCTTTTTTAATTGTTCTAACTTGGTTTGTTTTTCGGATTTCTTGTCAGATCCACCGCCGCAAGAACTTAAGGTGATACCAGCCGCGATTAACGATATAAATGCTATATTTTTCATTGAATGTTTTTTTATGGTTGAATGCTTTGCCCAATGGCATTTTTAAGATCAATTTTTGAATTAACTAAATCGTACAGCGCATTTAGGTACATATTGTTAGCCGTGCGCAATTCGGTTTCCGCTTGGGTAATTTCCAATGTACTGCCTACACCTTCCCTGAACTTAGTCATGGATTTGGAATATATCTTTTCCGCTAATTGCACATTTTGCTTTTGGATAATTACCGATTGCAAATTCTGCAAATAGGTATTTTTACTGTTTTCGTATTCCATGTTCGCATACCGTTGGAAATTGTTCAAATCGTTCTGCGCTTTTGCGATTTTCAATTCGGTTTCTCGGATCTTAGAACGAGTGGCTCCGCCTCCGTAAATAGGCACACGTAGACTTAATCCCCACACATCGGAAGGAACCCATGCATTGTTTTGGGGTAGGTTGCTCTTAAAAAAGTTAAATTCAGGTCGTTGTGTATTTTCCTGGTGTTGGTAAAAAGCTATTAGGCTTGGGAATGAAGAAAAACGATACCGTTTTTGATCCAATCTGCCCAAGGTAATGGCTTGTTCTAACAATCTATTTTCGATTCGGTTACTAACCGAAAAAGTTGCGATTTCTGCATCCGTAATGGATATCGCCGCTTCCAATGCTTCCAAATCGTCTACCAATTCCAACGTATTTTCCATGGGCATTCCCATTTGCATTTTTACAATATTTTTGGTTAATACCACCGCATTGGCGAGTTTCTCTTTTTGAAGTTTTAAATTGGAAACGTTCAATTCCAAACGGTCTACATCCAATTGCTCTGCAAATCCTTCTTTGCGAAGAGCCTGAACCTCAAATAAACTGCGCTCCAATAATACCAAATTGGCCTCAATTAACGCTAGATTTTTTTGAGTGCTAACAGCTGTTATGTAAGATTTTGTGATATTATTCTCCAAATCCCGCAAGGTTTTAGCTTCGGCCAATTTGCTCATCTGCAAAAATTGCTGAGTAGCCTGCAGCCCAACCATATAACTTCCATCCCAAAGCAATTGGTTAACCCCTACACTTGCGCTGGACGTGAATTCCTGTTGAAATTTCAAAAAGATATATTCGGGTGAACCCGGCTGTTGAACGAAATTCCGAATCCAAGACCCAGGAACGGTGAGGAATTGCTGGAATCCGGCCGATGCGGATACCTGCGGCAACCCGATGGCAACGGTCTGCTTTACGGTTTCTTTGCTAATGAGCACATCTTTTTGTGCGTTCAAATACGATGCGTTGTGCTCTTTGGCATAAGCAATGGCCTCCCTTAATCCCATCTTTTGGGAATTGGGCTCGGTCGATGCTACTACAATGGGAGAGGCGGTTTGTGTCCAAGCCTGACCTGCAATGCCAAGTGCAACGGTAAATAATATATTTTTCATTGAGTACGTTGTGAATGTTTTATAATTGTTGATTAGTGGTTGAATCCATATGTTCGGAGCCAATGGGTTGAGGCCATTCAACCGTCTGTAACTCCAACAATCCCTCCGGAGTTGAAATCGATCGTAAATGATATTTGATTATTTCTACCACCGATATTTTATGATCTATGTTCAGTGCGGCCAGGGATTCGCTCTCAAAAATGGCAAACGTGAGTGCGCTAAACGCATGCGCGATAACAATCTCATTAAAATCAGTGCGAAATAAACCCATTGTTCTACCATCAGTTATACTGCGCATTACGTGCATGATTACCTTTTCTTCCCGAAACTTTGAAATTTTCTCGTATGCTTCGGGATGGTATTTCTTTAAATCATTGATCAGTGCTGGATTCAACTGATTGTGCCTCTGTATAATGTAGGCCGCTATTTGGGCAAACCGCTTGATGGGATTGATTTCCGATCCAGCAATGCTATTGATTTGATCGTCGTTTTCTTTAACATGCTGATTGATAATACTTAGTACCAATTCGTTTTTGTCGCGAAAACAATTGTAAATTGTCTTTTTTGAAACCGATATCTCTCGCGCCACGTCGTCCATGGTAACACTACGAATACCAAAGCGGTGAAATAACCGATCGGCTGTTTGCTGAATTCGTACCATTAATTCCATAATCGCGCCGCGAAATTAAGGGAAATTTATCACACAGGAAACTATGGGTACGATTAAAGTTTCCTTGGTGGCTGCTAATCGATGATTAGCGGAAATCTACCGATAAAGGATAAAAAGCTTGAGGCCCGGTTAAGCGCATAAGATTCTGAAAATCTTGCAATTGCTTGGTGCTAATCCCCAACTTCGAAGCAATCTTTTCGGCTTGCTCCTCCGAAGATTTTTCCATGTTGAACAACTTAGAGAGGGCATCTTCCTTTTTAGGAAGTTCAATTACCCGGTACTCCGTTAACTTGGCCTTGCGTGCAGCGGATACAATGGCTCTATCCAGTCCGCCTAAAATATCTACCAAACCTATGGCTTTAGCGTCCTCGGCCGTGTAAACATGACCTTGGGCTAAATTCTCTACGGCCACTCGATCTAATTTACGACCCCGCGCAACAATGCTTAAAAAATCATCGTAAATGGAATCAATCATTCGTTGCATGAACGCAGACTCGGTAGCATTCAAAGGTCGATCGGGTCGAAAACCAGCAGACATCGTCCCCAAATCAACGGTTTCGTAGCTAAGACCTAATTTATTGGCAAACAATTCGGAAACATCCGTGAGCAATGCAAAAACACCAATGGAACCTGTAATGGTATTGGGCAACGCCACGATGCTATCGGCCAAGCAACTTAAATAATAACCACCGCTAGCGGAAACATCCCCAAAACTTGCAATTACGGGTTTCTCCTTTTTGCACAATTCAATTTCTCGTGCTATTTCGTCCGAAGCCAAGGCGCTACCTCCTGGACTATTCACTCGGATGACTATGGCTTTGATGCTTTTATCGTTTCGTGCCTTTTTCAAAGAGGCAATCAGTGTTTCGCTGCCAATGCCTGAATAGGGATCTTGTTTGCCAGGTACAATTTCACCCACCGCATACACCACGGCAATCTTATTCTCCGAGTAGGAGTAAGGATCTACATTTTTCGAATAATCGGAAAAGGAATACAATGCATCATCGTTCATTTTAATTTTACCCTGTTTGGCAAATCGTTCAAATGCTTGGTCTTGGTACATCAAACCGTCGATGAGCTTCGCTGAAACGGCATCGGATGGCAATTGTATGGAGCCAGACAACGCGGTTTCCCAAACCTTGCTAAAATCCAATTTTCGGGCGGTTGAAATGTTTTGAATCTGATGTTTATACAACAACTCGATGTATCGCTTAATCTGCTCCTTGTTGCTTTCTGATAACTCCTTTTGAATGTAAGGCTCTACTGCACTTTTGTATTTTCCAGCCCGAAACACCTGAAATTCAACACCTAGTTTGTCGAATAATCCTTTGTACATTACAAATCGAGACGATAACCCGTTGAAGTCTATCATTCCCTGGGGGTGCATGAAAATCTGATCGGCAGCCGAAGCAATGTAATACCCCGATTCGGTAAAAACGCTACCGTAAGCGAATACCGGCTTTTTACTCTTTTTAAAAGCAATGAGTGCATTTCTTATTTCTTCGGCCGTGGCTAATCCTCCTTCATACATTCCACAATCCAAATAAATTGCGGAAACCATGGGGTCCGTTGCAGCTTTTTTCAATCCATTCCTCACTGCATTCAAACCTACGTTGTTGGATAGGGGAGTTCCGGTGGCTTCGCCCAATAAATCGTTGATTGGGTTGGATTCTGCTCGTTCGGAAATAGTTCCAACCAATTTCAAGTGAAGTATGCTGCCTGATTTTAATTCAGTCTTTTCGTTGGTATTGAATTGGAATCCACTGCTTAAACTGGATACCAATCCTCCAACTATAGCAATTACTGTAATAATACCCAAAATATACCCACCAAGTCCGGTAAAGAAGTATTTCAAAAATGTTTTCATAAGGAGCCGTGCAAATGTAAGTGTAAGGTTACTAAATAGTCAATGGATTGTCGCTCAAAACAATTTATTCCAAGACGAAAGTGCCCCAAGGTGTAATAATTTCTAAGGCTTATGTACCATTTGAAAAAAATAACGCAAATTTGAACGTTGGCATGAACCTTGTCAATACCTCATTTTTATTGATCTATGAATTATCCGTACACTTGTTTGAGACTGCTAAAGCATCACAGTAGAACATTTTTTTCATTAAAGTCCATTTGTATTTTAATGGTTTTCCTAAGCAATTATTCTTTTGCACAAAGACCACTCGGACTGGTTACTGGAGATTACAATCAACCTTACAGTCAGTTCCTAAACCCGGCAGAAATACGCTCGCCGTTGCAAAATCAGTTGTTTATTAACTGGTACGGAAATTCCATTCAGTACAGCAATAATTTCATGCTAAAAAACGTTCCTTACAAACAATTAGGACGCTGGGGTGCACCTGCCACGGCGCTGCAAGGCCCATTTGAAATTAATTATTTGAATGAGTCGTATGGGTTTTCCATGACTTTGCCCTTGGATAAAATTGCAGGTTTAACCTTCGGTTTTAGAGGTGTGTCTGGGTACTCGGTGAATGGATTGAGTGCGGATTTGGGCAATATTGTGGCTACCGGAAGGAGTTTCTTAAGTCAGAATGTGGGCAAAAACTTTGAAGCTGGACCATTTTCAATCAATACGGAGAAATACCAAGAATATTATTTAGGTTTTGGTGCATACGCCATGGACAAAGGGGATAAGATTCAAGGGGGTGGTTTTCGTTGGGGCGCAACAGCCAAATTGTTAATTGGTAACGGTTCCATGAGTCTTAATGGAACAAAATTGGATTATACCATTCAAGATCCATATTCGGTGAATATCAATGCTTTTGAAGGCAATTATCAGTTTAGCGATCCTACATCGGTGGCCAATACGTTGGTTAGACCTTGGGGGATGAAGTTTGATTATTCTTACGGAGCGGGAGCTGGGATGGATCTTGGATTTATTTACGAATCACGTCCAACTATTCCTACCCGATGGCCTTCCAGTATCTTGGATAATTGCGGAAAAGATAAATTCATGATGCCGCGATGGAAATTTGGGGTGAGTTTGTCCGATGTTGGATTCATTTCTTACGATGGATCGTCTCGAATTGTAAAAGGCATGAACCGAAGCCAAAATTGGCGAATTGATTCTATATTTTTGGTAAGTGATCCCTCCCATAACAATACGAATATAGAAGATAAAGTGTTAGCGTTGGATAATGCGGTATTTCAACAAGTGGGAATTGGCGGACCCGCCATGAACGTTGATAATTCTAGTAGTTTTGTTACCTATACTCCGGCCGCATTGAACTTTACGTTTGATTTTCGATTCAATACGGATTGGCATGTGTCCTCGTATTTAACCAGAAATATTATGCCGGAACACGCTCCCGGTTTGCGCAGGACTTCCTTTTTCTCTGTAATTCCGCGGTACGAAACCAAAACGTTGGAATACGGCTTCCCATTAACTGCCTTGGGTGATAATTTCGAACAAGCCATGTTTGGTGCCTATGTGCGTTACGGCGCATTGACTTTGGGGACCAACGATTTGTCCGGTTTGGGAAAAGCCTTTGTTGGAAGTGGAATAAACAGCGGTTCTTTCTACATTGCGTTGCGCTCTAGAATTGGAGATTGCGGCAAGAATTGGGATTATTATGAATCAAAGGATGCATGGGATACAACAGTAGCAGAAATGGATTCTGATGCAACAGCCTTAGATAACTATTATCCCTCTGTAAGAGATACGGTTTTCGTGGAGAAAATAAAACGTGATACCATTCAATTGTGCGATACTGTTCGTATTAAAGAACCCGCACAAGCTCCAACCGAAACATTGAAAAAATTACAAGCTTGCGAAACGGCAAAGAACGATGCCTTGAAAGCTAAAATTGCAGCAGAACAAGCCTTAACTGAAGCGAAGTTAAGAGCCACTGAAGCAGAGAAGAAAGCTAACGATGCCTCGAATGCAAATCAACTATGTTTAACGGAAACCCAAAAATTAAAGGCTAAATTGGAGGCCCAGAAAAAACGAAGCGATTCGTTAGCCGCAGAAAATGGAAGGATAGTAGCCAAGTTGGATCAAACGCTATCGGAAGTTGATAGATTGAAGAAAACCCAAGGGGTGCCCTGCGATAAACAAACCAGAATAGCAGATAGTTTACTCGCGGTTGAGCGATTGAAAAATCAACAACTGGCGGCTGAATTAGTCAAAGCAAAGTCTGCAGAAACCAATGCTAGCATAAAAG
>JACCDP010016582.1_pt1 | contig 11115 bp, 9 predicted proteins | sample 7445841 | NCBI WGS metagenome assembly JACCDP01 (sample SAMN15323441, study PRJNA562643) | freshwater metagenome | isolation source: river surface water | place: USA:Blue River Watershed | collected 2017-08-17
CAGCTATCTATCACCTTGCAGGTCGCACACCCTCTCGCTATAGCGGCAGCTCCACAGGCTTTTCCATCCCAATCGCGGCCGGTATTCGCTTCCGTGTCGGCTCACATCAAGGACGAATGATTCCTGGTGAAGAGATGCAGATGGACAAGGATCAAGGAATGGTGAAGTTAACCAATCAACGACTTATCTTCGCCGGCCCCATCGCAACAACTGAGTGGGCATTTGCAAAACTTCTATCCACCTTCTCAAATGCAGAGCGCACAGATTTCATCTTCGGAGTTTCCAACCGACAGAAATCTTCCGGCCTTAGATTCTCACCCGAAGATGGTTACACCTTCGCCCACCTATTTGCCATGGGCCTTCACTCCTATGAAAATGGAATCCCCGCAACCATCAAAGCAATTGAGGATGAGCTAAAAGAGGGCGCTGCAGATAAGCCGAAGTTAGAGTTACCAGCGAGTGAGTAGGGGATTAATCTATAAACACCTTCTAAGAATTAAACACTTGCTAGCCAATGTTTAAAATCCCCTCACAAAAAACCTCTAGGAGTATCGGAAATTTCAGTACTTTTTCCTTGCCAGCCAATAGTGAATTCTATAATCTCTTACTATGAAATTTAGGGGATTACTACTTTTAAGTTTGATCTTAACCCTTGTACCTTTGAGTTCTCCTGCCAACGCCCAATCTATTGAAAACTGTCGAATAGCAGCGGCGCGAAACAGCATCGTGTCACTGGGGTTTCCTGTAAGGCAGGAAAGGCTAGCAAAAATACCCAACCCAAAAATACTCGTTCTACCTTTTCAATTGAAGGATGAACCAAAATATACCCTCACCGATCAAGATCGAGAGTACTTTAATACAGCAGCAGCTAATATCTTGGAATTTTCTCGGGGAAAAAACAAAGTTAGCTTTATATTTAATCCAACCGTAGAGCTGAGCTACACAGCACAAGAGTTTGACCAATACAAAATAAATGTTCCAAAAACTTTTCAAAATGATTTCAAGAATTCAACGTATGGCCTTGTTGAAAGCATAATTAAAGGTGCAGATACATCTATAAACTATGAAGGTATTGATGCGGTCGTAGCCTTTGGCTCATCTAGACAGAGATCTCAACAGATAGCAGAGGCCATGATGTTTACAAGAGACAAATTGCCTTTTGGTTACGGCGTCAAGACTGGTGGAAATAACACCAACTGGTGGAATCCAAATATTGTTAATGACAACTGGTTTGACCCCATAACAACAAATGAAGGCTTAATTTCTAATGTGACTCTAATTTATAATGCGATGTCTTCGAATACCTTAACTCATGAAATATTGCACTTGTATGGTCTAACGGATCTATATGGCTCAGATAACAGTCCTGCAAATTCCCTGATGTCTGATAACACAGTCGCACTGCTTGCTCTGGAGAAGTGGACACTGGGATGGCTTGAGGATGAAAATGTTCAGTGTGTATCTGAAAAAGTAGATATTAAGACCGATAGTGCAAACAATTCTTTTAATGTCGATATTTCAGTCCAGGATCAACTCCTAGTTGTGCCGACCGGATCCACAACCGCGCTGTTCATAGATGTGATAAAGAGGAGTGATCGAAAATTACTTTCCTTTTATTCGATGGATAATGATATTCGGCCAGCAATAACTGCTTACCGTTCGAATAGCAGAGCCCGCTCGATTGAGGTAACTAATAACTTGGGTATCGCTTCATACATTGAATCGCCGAAATACACTTTGTTAATAAAGGACAATACTGCAGGCAAACTCTCTATTAGCCTGATTCCAAATGATTTGGTAAAAAGTGATGCCGGAAAGCAGTTATTTTCTGATGCAGAAAATAATCAAACTTCTAGCTTGAAACTTGCACAGGCAGAAAAGGAAGCAAAGGCTGCTGCGGAACTAAAGGCAAAGCAAGAAGCCGAAGCCAAGGTAGCTGCAGTAAAGAAAACCACCATCACTTGCGTCAAAGGCAAACTGACTAAGAAGGTAACTTCAGTTAAACCTAAGTGCCCGAGCGGTTATAAATTGAAGAAGTGACCTGCTAACAGGTTAATCCGTGTAATCCCACCAAGTCTTCTCGCCCTTCCAATCAAACTTGCACTCCAAGATCTTGGCGCAGAAGGAATCCAATGACATAGCTCCGTTGTACTGCTCCATGTCCAATCCCCATGAAGTCACGCCAACGACATAACCCTCGTTATCAATCAGTGGTCCACCGCTACTGCCCGGAGAAATGTTGTTTGTAATCAAAATCTCCAAAGTGTTTGTATTAATCACATTTCCAAATGAAACAGATCCTTCATACCCATCAGCGCTACCTAGGGCCATTACCCAATATCCAGGCCACGGGGCGTTCTCGGATAGCTCTAATACAGGCAACTTTCTGCCAGTTGCCAACACAGCTAAATCATTCTCCGCATCCCATTTCACAATAACCGCCTCAGACGGATCCTCATACGGCAACGCAATCGTGACCGAGCCATCAACACCAATGCAGTCATCAATCACATGGTGATTTGTAATCAATGTGGTCGGATGTGTTTTTGATTTGCTCGTCTCTAACTCAATAGCCCAACCAGTTCCCTGAGTTCCCTTGTTTTCGGAAGGTTCACACCACACAGTCACAGTCGACTCCTGTGTCTTATCAACCAATTGCTGAATACTGCGCGGCGGCACATACCCATCACCTGCAGGGTCTTCACTCGCGAACTGTGCAGAGGGAGCCCAGGTCAGGAAGAAAGCTCCCAAAGCAAAGGGAGTAGCAATAATGGCTAGAAAGGCGATGAACTTATTGGTCTCTTGTTTCATGGGTAGAAGGTTACGGAGGGAGACTGACAAATTGACGCAACCCTATTCACCAAAGTGGTCAATAAATTTTCCATCCCAGTCATAGCTATCAAAGTAATCCTGGATGCTCTCGACCACGCGATTCTGAAGCTCCTGCATCTCTTCTTCGCTCATTTTTCCTCCAAAATCGCTCGGAAACCTTCCCAGCCACAAGATTTACACCTGATATCCGGATCGCTTCCATCACCATTCATGCAACATCCGCCAACGGCATACTTCTCGAAATCGAACTCATCAGGATCTGGCATTCCATAGACAATCTCGCGAAGAGTGCCAATCTGCCCACATTCGGGGCAGACCAATAATTTGATGGAGCGCCCTCGTCGTTTAGTGCTCATAGGTGGAATGTAGAGACGAGGGCTGACAAATAGCCCGGTAATTAAGAGTTGTAGGACAGTGACAATCTGAGCTTGTTTAAAGAAATAATAGACAGGATTTTGAGCTTTTCCAAGGGTAAAATACGCCAACCTTCCTGACATTACTGTTTCTACTGCTTACATTACTGCTATCAAGTGCCAGACCTTCCTGACAAAAGTTTTTACCTCCCTGACTTTTTACCCCCAGGTAGCGCTATCTCTACGATGAAGGTACTGCTTGAATATTGATTACCTTTCTGCACTTATTAGCTTGGTGGTCTTGCGGCCACAATTGTCAGAGACCATGACTATTCTAAAAGTGTCAGAGGTGTAAGACTTATGTCAAACGGCTAGTTCATTTCAACAGTAGAAAGAGAAGGAACTGTGATGAGGTACTTCACTAGATTTGATGGCCAAGGCGTGGCGTACCGCCTATATCGGTTTGAAGTTCAGTCTCAGAAAATTTTGGAGGAGTATTGGACTCCCAAGGGGTGGCAACACGATCAAGATGCTCGAATCGTTGGATATCTGTCAATCGGTGAGCCAGACTTAGATGAAATCAGCGAAGCACATGCACAGAATTTATTTCCACAAGCTTTTGGTTTGTCGACCATTCCACCAGAGGATTCGATAGAACAAATAGGAGTTGGGAAGAAGAAGTTTTTCAAAATCCCAGGGGTTTTTTTTGATTCTGATGAAAAGAAACAATCAGAATTTATCGAACAGGTCATTGAATCAATCACCCCGGAGGGGAATGGCGAGAAAACTCGAAGGCCAATCAGATACCGAGTGCATTTAGAGGGAAGTTCAATTTATGGCACTCTCAGTGATATAGATGACTATAAACGAGCTCAGAATTTCCTGCAGGAAAAACTAGATAAAGGAAAACTTGAGTGCTTCAAGGCGTGGTGCAAGGAATGCGTTGTCGCTCCTCTAGCCACCGGGTCTGCTCCAGAGAGGCATGTTCTTAAAATTAGCATTCCGAATGTAATGAAAATTATTGCGGAAGGAAAAGTCGATTGGAAGTGGCGAGATCCAGATTCAGAATGGGCCAAATCTCATGGTGCGCCAAAGGACACTTTTGCAGATATTGTGAAACAAAAGTCACGTCCTAACTGGGTAATTCGTATTTCTGCAGAAGAGGCAGGCATCGATTACGTCTTTAACAATTAGGAAAGCAAATCAATCCTCATTTTCATAGGCACGACTAGCTATATTCCACCAGCCCATTATGTCTTCGACTTCTTCATCACTTTCTACTGAAACTGGGTCTTCTGCAAAGTGGTCGACAACTTTCGCAGGCTTAGTTTCAAAGGCACGTTTCAGAGAGACTAACTCTAGGATTATGAGATCTAACTTTTTTTCTCTGCGAATTGCCTCTCGTATTAGATCCGGATGGTACTCAATAATTTGGGAAAGTTTCAGATCAGCCAAAAACTGAGTTTTCCATTTTTCATCCAGCTTTCCCCACTTTGATTCCCACGTCGATAAAACTTCATCACGAGTCATTAGTGGAAAATTGGCTGAATTGACCATTTCTAACCACCTCTTAATTCGACTGATGTAAAAATATTTCAATAGAAATGCTACAAGTTGGTCATAATTCCGTATACAGTTTTATCAGGTCCGTTTTCACTGCGTATGCTTATAGCCATCCGCGTCCTGAAAGGTGGAGCCCAATTTGGCAAAGAGAATTGAGCCGATTCCAGCGGCTGATGGATCCTTAATTGAAGACGCCCTGAGCAAGTGGCCACAGCCGAGTGCTATTGACCTTCTTCTATTTAAGGTCCATGCTCCAAACTTTGTGAAAGAAATTTGGGCTCGGCATCATTACAAAGCCATTTTTGATTCCTTTCAAGCGTATCCCATGACTAAATCGCAACGCAGGGCTTCCGTTTCATTTTCAAGGGAGACACTTGTAGTGGCAGGTGCAGGATCTGGGAAAACTGCACTACTCATTGCTCGGGCCAAATATTTGTTGCAATCCAAACGATCAGCGACTGGTGAGGTTTTGCTCGTATCATTTAACAAAGATGCTGTTGATGAGATTTTAACTAGATCAAAAAAGCTGAACCTCAAAATCACTGCGCGTACCTTTAATGCTCTTGGAAACGACATCGCTAACTCCGGGAAGAATAAGAAACCAGTTCTTTTCACATCTGAGGGGGAAACTGAAAAGTTTTTAGAAAAGGCTCTCAATTCTAAAATTTCGCCTGAGACTCGAACGGAATTGGCAAAATACTTTTCATCAGAGATGGTTCCTTTCAAGCAGTATGACGATTTTGATGACCTATCAGAATATGTTGCCTACGTAAGAGGAAGTATTCCTACGACCTTGCAGAACGAGAGAGTAAAGAGTCATGGCGAATGGATGATTGCTAACTATCTTTTTTGCAACAATATTTCTTACAAATATGAAGAGGTCTATAGAGCTGGAACTGAAGAAGATTTTCATCAGCCAGATTTCACTGTACAAGCAGTGTCAGGAAAAACAATATATATCGAGTATTTTGGTATTGATAAGTATGGAAACACAGCCCCGGGTATAGATTCGAAAGCTTACAACGATTCAATCACTTGGAAGCGTGCGGTACACAAAAGAAACAATACAAAATTAGTTCAGCTAACTTTTGAAGATCTAAAAAATAGGACCTTATTATCAAAGTTACGGAAAGACCTACTTTCTTTAAATGTTGAATTTAAACCAAAAACTTATGAAGAAGTTCTTATTAGAGCCAATTCTTTAGGCTATCAAACTCGATTCCTTTCTACCTCCAAAGCATTTCTAGAGAGGGCCCGTGCAAATAATGATAAAACAGCTGACCTGTTCCTTAAGGCCGGAAAAGACCCTAGAAGCATTTCGTTTCTTCGAGTTTTTGAGACTCTCAGATCTAGCTACGAGGAAGAAATTCGAAATCAGGGCGGAATCGATTTCGCTGATCAGATTCACCTTGCTATAGCTGCGCTAAAGAATCCTGATGTTCCTTTTCCCCATAGTCATTTGTTGGTCGACGAATTCCAAGATATTTCAAAAGACAGAATGGCGCTTCTCGATGCGATTAGGGCCAAAAAGCCAGACTTGGAGATCACCTACGTTGGTGACGATTGGCAGGCGATTAACCGATTTGCCGGAAGCGATGTTGACATTATGAAACGACTTAGCAAGCGAGATTTTAAGCGCAAAGTTATCGCGCTCAGCTACACATTTCGATTGCCACAAAGTTTGGCAAACTTTAGCTCTAGATTTATCTCTAAGAATCCACTTCAAATTAAGAAACGAATCATTGGACGTCCAGACCAGGGTCATACATCGCTATTTATTCATTGGGATACCTCCCAAAATGATCCGGTCAATAATTTAAAGCATGTGATAAAACAAATCGGTCCGGATTCGTCAGATCCAACCAAGAAGTTGCAGATATTATCTAGATATAGCCACAACAAACCAGAATTGTTTCAGGTAAAACCTTTGTGGGCTGGACCAATTGAAATTCGTACTATTCACAGTGCAAAAGGTCTAGAAGCTCACTATGTAATTGTCATGGATGTTGTTCAAGATTATTTTGGTTTTCCCTCAACGATAGAAGATGATCCTGTACTCGCTCTCGTAAAACCTTCAGAGGAAAATTACGAATTTGCTGAGGAGCGACGTGTTTTTTATGTAGCCCTGACTCGCGCGAAGATTGCTTGTCACTTAATTTCACCAATTGAACTACCTTCACTTTTCACCACCGAACTTTTGAAAGATGATGTGGGTAAACATCTTGGACTAGATGAGTCAAAAAACAGAGTATGTCCCCTTTGTAAATCTGGCCGTCTTTATACAGCAAAGAATGGAAGTAGTAAGTTTTGTAGCAACACCCCGCTGTGCTCTTTTCGCGTCCCAACTTGCTCAGACTGCCATAAGGCTGTCGAAGTTACTGCTGTCAAACCAATCAAGTATGAATGTGAACAACACCCAAAGAATACTTTTAAAAGATGCCCTTCTTGCTCTTGGGGAGTCCTAATTGATGTTCCCAAAAGGGATGGCTCAGGGGTTTTTCAGTCGTGTCACTCATGGTCGACGACAAAATGTGTAGGTCCAAATAGATGGGTTCAACAGCCTGGAAGGCGAAGTGTTTAACCGGATCTAATTGTTCAAAAATTCTGTGGTGGGCTAGAGAAAGTGGGAATGCATTAATACTTAACTAGGCTAATTTCAGGGACCCCGGAACTAGGTCAGAGGGCTTCCAGGAAGCATTCCAGAAGAGGTTGTTTCTCAATATTGTACGATTCTAAATATATTTTTATGTGTACACAGTTAGAATTAAGTCTGTACGGATTTTGAGCGAAAACTACGCCCTGAAAACCTAGAAGATCCGTAAGCTCGGATCATGTGGACGCTAGAGGATGAGCAAGCCCTTCGTGAGGACTTGATCGAGAAGATCATTTCCAAAGCGAATGAGGGCGATGGAATGCTCTCCCGTGCTGAACTCGGAAGCTTTTCTTATGCGGGACAAACCATTCGAGTAATCGACTCGCAAGGCGGTATTTGGAATCCAGGTGCATCGTGGACTCTAGGAGAAGAGCTACGGGCAACTCTTTCCATTAACACCACTAAGTCAGGAAAGTACGAGGACCAAGAAGTCTCAGGAGGTCTCTGGCGATATGACTATCAGTCAGGTGGAACCGCTGGCAAGAACACAAAGATGCGCAAAGCAATGGAGCTTCAGCTTCCATTGGTTTGGTTTGTCCAACAAGATTCAGGTCGTTACGTTCCTTATAGAGTTTTCATCATCAACGATTATCCTGATGAGGGCTACTGCCTAATTGCCCCTGACCTTTCTTTAGCCACCGCATCTCGGTCTGAATCCTTAATTGAAAGACGTTATGCCGAGCGTATGATGAAGCAGAGACTGCACCAACCTGCATTTCGGGCCCGAGTGATTAGCGCCTATGAAACAAAGTGTGCAATCTGCAGACTTGGTCATGGTCGACTTCTGGATGCAGCACACATAACTCCAGATAGCGATGAGACTTCTTCAACTTCAGTCACAAATGGTCTCAGCCTTTGCAAAATTCATCACACTGCCTATGACATCAATATTGTTGGAATCGATGCCGACTACACAGTCCACATTCGACAGGACATTTTGAGTGAAACCGACGGACCAATGCTGGAGCATGGAATCAAAGATATGGATAAGACTAAGCTTTGGGTTCCGCCAAGTCCGGAGGAGAAGCCAGATCAAGCTCGGCTCGAGGTAAGATTCAAGGAATTTAGTGGTCAAGTGACTAAATAATGGTCAGAAAAACCTAAGGCACTAAACAAAGTCACACCCAGCGGATAGGTTTTGCCTATGACTGCGCCTCGATATCAAGTTGTCCCTCAGCCAATTGGAACGATTCTGACGTGGGTGAAGTCCAAGGAAATAGCTATCCCCGAAATCCAGAGACCATTTGTTTGGGATGCATCGAAGGTGCGAGATCTTCTTGATTCTCTATATCAAGGCTTCCCAATTGGATATTTGATCGCTTGGAGTAACCCAGCCGTCCGCTTGAAGGACGGTGGGCACGCAGCAGGTAAGAGAATTTTGATTGACGGACAGCAACGAGTGACAGCGCTTATGGCCTCGCTGCTTGGGATCAGCATAATTAATAAGGATTACGTAACCACAAGAATCACGATTGCCTTCAACCCATTAGAGGAAAAATTTGAAGTGTCGAGCCCAGTACTTGCCAAAAGCAAGGCTTGGATTCCCGATATCTCCACAATCTTTTCAGCCGATGTCCACATGCTCAATCTTGTAGATGATTATTGCGCCAAAAATGTGGGTGTCGATAAAAACAAAGTTTTTGACGTGTTAAACAATCTGGTAAAAATTCAGAATAATGTTGTTGGGGTGATTGAGCTTTCGAATGAGCTTGATATAGAAACCGTTACCGAGATCTTCATTCGTGTAAATTCTCAAGGAGCTCAGTTGTCGCAAGCGGATTTTGCAATGTCAAAGATTGCGGCAAATGAGACTTATGAAGGCAACCTCTTAAGAAAAGCCATTGACTATTTCTGTCATTTGGCCATTGCTCCAGAATTCATTAAAACGATTGAAGAGCGTGACAAAGACTTTGCAAAATCAGAGATCTTTCCAAAAATGAAGTGGATAGCCGACATCAATGAGGATATCTATGATCCTTCCTACACGGATATGCTTAGAGTTGCATTTGTGTCCGAATTTGGTCGAGGCAAACTTCAAGATTTAGTGGCCTTACTATCGGGCCGAAATTTTGAAACACGAGAGTTTGAAGAGGCGATTGCTGAGGACTCTTTCAAAACCCTCAAGTCCGGAATCTTGAACTTCATGAATAAAACCCAATTTCAGCGATTCATAATGATCGTCAAGTCTGCTGGATTTGTATCTAACTCACTATTAGGCAGCCAAGCTGTTTTAGATTTCGCTTATATTGTCTATTTGCATGGCCGTGCAAAAAAGATGGATCCTGCCGAACTCGAAACTATTGTGCGTCAATGGTTGGTTATGGCGATGATTACGGGCCGCTATTCAGGCCAGGCAGAATCAATTATGGATCAGGATATTCGCCAGATCAATCAAGTTGGTTTAGTTAAATACACCAAATTGATTATGGATTCAGCGCTAACTGACTCTTTCTGGGACTCGCTACTTCCCCAGGAGATGGACACTTCATCGGTAAACAGTCCTTACCTATCAATTTTCTTCGCTGCTCAAGTCAAAAATGGTGACAGAGGGTTTCTCTCAAGAGATATCACCGTATCGACCATGATTCAGAACCAAGGGGATATTCACCACATTTATCCTCGTAAGTTCTTAAAGTCTCAGGGATTGAGTAGAACCAAGTACAACCAAATTGCGAACTACGCCATGACTCAAAGTGAAATCAATATTGCAATTGGGGCAAAGGATCCAGACAAGTATTTTGCGGAGATCATTAAGCAGATTGAAACAGGCAAACTAAAATATGGTGGCATAAAGGATAAAGCCGAACTCATTAAGAATTTCGAGGAAAATTGCATTCCTACGGCGATGCTTAAGTCAGGTGTGATGAAATATGACGACTTCTTAAGAGAGCGCAGAGCGCTGATGGCTATAAAGATGAAAAGATATTTTCAGTCTCTGGGAGAAGTAGAAATGGAGACAGAGTAAATGTCTGAAATTCCTATGCGAGTAGCTAAACCTGATCTTTTAGTTGATGCGCAAGTCAATGCAGCTGGTCTTGGATTGATTAACACCTTTGTCGCCGACTTATTCGCATTTATTGACAAAGGAATGGCAAAAAGTGATGGTCAAGATTGGCTTGTGAAATTACAAGCACAAGATATTAAATCTGGCGAGGTCAACTACAGAGACCCTTCTGTATTGCTTAAAGAGATTGCGAAGAAGGGTCAGTCCCCTCTGCGTAAGCCAATTTCCTCCTTAGTGCCAGCTGCACATTGGAAAGATTTTTATAATCGTTTAGATGAAATTCTTGGAGAGAGACACCTGTGGGTACATAACTCTGTAAAGGCGGATGCAGAACAACTTAAGTCACTCGTAGTGCTCATTAATAAAGTGGCTTGGACGTTGGAATTGCCCGTTGTTAGAGAGTGCGCAGAACTTTTGGAGTGGATGAATCCTGAAGAGACGGAAGTTCCAATTGAAACTCCAGAGCCAGAAACTTCGCCTTCTGAGCTTGTGGCCCAATTAGGTGAATTCACAAAAGATGATGAAGCAGCTGTTGGATCGCCAATCCTTGGCCCCTTCGCCTCGTATTCCTACACGCTCCACATGAATGGCAGCATCAGAAATCGATCAACAGATGAGCTTCTTGAAGACCTCATCGATGGGGCCGGCACCCTTGGAGCCCTTCTCATCGCTCGAAAGCCCAGCGGCGGCCGACTCAGAATTACGCCTGA
>JACCDP010284711.1_pt1 | contig 11115 bp, 9 predicted proteins | sample 7445841 | NCBI WGS metagenome assembly JACCDP01 (sample SAMN15323441, study PRJNA562643) | freshwater metagenome | isolation source: river surface water | place: USA:Blue River Watershed | collected 2017-08-17
CATTCAAGAAGGTCAATGCCTTGGATATGTGGCGCAAGATGTTGGGCATGTTGTTTGAAACAGGTCATCCATGGATCACATTCAAGGACCCATGTAATGTTCGCAGTCCACAGCAACACGTGGGCGTGGTGCACTCATCAAACTTGTGTACTGAAATCACTTTGAACACCAATGAGTCAGAGATTGCGGTTTGTAACTTGGGTTCAGTGAACTTGGCGGTTCATTTGAAGGCAGACGCCAATGGTCAATTGGTACTTGATCACGAAAAACTCCAAAAAACCATTCGCACTGCGATGCGCATGTTGGATAACGTGATTGATATTAACTATTACGCTGTGGCAAAAGCTCGCACTTCTAATATGAAGCATCGTCCAGTGGGTATGGGCATCATGGGCTTCCAGGATTGCTTGCACATGTTGCGCATTCCTTATGCCAGCGATGCGGCCGTTCAATTTGCGGATGAGTCCATGGAAGCTGTTTGTTACTACGCTTACCTTGCTTCAACCGAGTTGGCAGAAGAGCGTGGTACTTATCAGTCTTACAAAGGTTCATTGTGGGATCGCGGCATCCTGCCGCAAGATTCAGTCAAGTTGTTGGCTGAACAGCGTGGTGGCTATGTTGAAGTCGATATGTCCTCTAAGATGGACTGGACCGTCGTGCGCAACCGCATCAAGCAGTTCGGTATGCGCAATTCAAACTGCGTAGCGATTGCTCCAACGGCCACAATTTCTAACATCATTGGCGTTTCAGCTTGTATCGAGCCAACTTACCAGAACCTTTTTGTGAAATCTAACCTTTCTGGTGAGTTCACAGTGGTGAATGATTACCTTGTGCGTGATTTGAAGGCTCGTGGCTTGTGGGATGAAGTGATGATTGCTGATTTGAAGTATTTTGACGGTTCATTGTCAAAAATCGATCGCATTCCTCAAGACTTGCGTGATTTGTATGCCACCGCTTTCGAAGTTGAACCAAAATGGTTGGTGGAAGCTGCCTCACGTCGTCAAAAGTGGATTGACCAAGCTCAGTCACTCAACATCTACATGGCCGGTGCCTCAGGTAAGAAGTTGGATGACACCTATAAGTTGGCCTGGTTGCGTGGTTTAAAAACAACATACTACTTGCGCACAATTTCTGCGACTCACGTTGAGAAATCAACTGTGAAGGGTGGCGCGTTGAACGCGGTTTCAAACGGAGACCCAACTTTAGCGGCAGCCCCTGTTGCCCAAGCTGAAGCAGATGGTCCAGTTTGTACCATGCGTCCTGGTGATCCTGGGTTTGACGAATGCGAAGCTTGCCAATAAGTCGTATAGTTAGCACTAATAAAAAATGCAATTGAAAAAGAATTTGGAGAACATACTATGTTGAATTGGGAAGATGAGCCGGTAGCAGCCCCTGTGGCCAAAGCAGCTCCTGTGATGACGCCAAGTGCGGCAGCGGAAAGCAGTTTGTTGCCAAACCGTCCAATGCCAATGCCCACATCTTCAGCCTCAGCTCCTTCAGCCACTGTGAATCCTGAAGATGCAGCGGCACGTCGTGTGAACGTGGCAGATAAGCGCATCATCAATGGTTCAACAGACGTGAATCAGTTGGTGCCGTTCAAGTACAAATGGGCATGGGAAAAGTATTTGGCGGGTTGTGCCAACCATTGGATGCCACAAGAGATCAATATGACTCGCGACATCGCTCTTTGGAAAGACCCTAACGGTCTGACTGATGATGAGCGTCGCATCATCATGCGCAATCTTGGTTTCTTTGTGACCGCGGACTCATTGGCCGCCAATAACATCGTTTTGGGTACTTATCGTCAGATTACCGCCCCAGAATGTCGCCAATATTTGTTGCGTCAAGCATTCGAAGAGGCGATTCACACCCATGCTTACCAGTACATTGTGGAATCTTTGGGCTTGGATCAGGCAGAAATCTTCAATGCCTACCATGAAGTGGCCTCGATTCGTGACAAAGATGAGTTCTTGATTCCATTTATCGATGTTTTGACTGATCCATCTTTCAAAACAGGTACACCTGAGAATGATCAAAAGTTATTGCGTTCATTGATCGTGTTTGCTTGCATCATGGAAGGCTTGTTCTTCTATGTTGGATTTACGCAAATCTTGGCGATGGGTCGTCAAAACAAGATGACCGGTGCTGCTGAGCAGTACCAGTACATCTTGCGTGACGAGTCATTGCACTGCAACTTTGGTATCGACATGATCAACCAGATCAAGCTTGAGAACCCACACCTATGGACGCCTGAGTTCAAAGAAGAGTTGCGTGGCTTGTTCGAAAAGGCAGTCGAGTTGGAGTATCGCTACGCTGAAGACACCATGCCAAGAGGTGTTCTTGGTTTGAATGCGCCGATGTTCAAAGGTTATCTCCGCTACATTTGTAACCGTCGCTGTATGCAAATCGGACTTGACGCGATGTTCCCGAATGAAGAGAATCCATTCCCATGGATGAGTGAAATGATCGACTTGAAGAAAGAAAGAAACTTCTTTGAGACTCGCGTTATTGAATATCAAACAGGTGGTGCGTTGAACTGGGAGTAAATTTTTTTAAAAAAATTGATGACAACGCATCTCTTAAGTTGTAGTATCACGAAAGTTACAAAACTAAAGAGAGGAAACGGTTGATAGGTAGTAGCCAACAATACGTGTTCAAAACGCAGGCTCTGATACCTCAGAGAGAGTCGTCATCTCTTTCTTTCAGTCGTTCAAAACATTTCTCTTACTCATTTAAAAAGCCGTCGCCTCTAGGGGCCACGGCTTTTTTTCCAAGATTCATTAGCGTGCGACGTGAAGTGAGTGGCGCGCCGATGAATAGCTCGCTCACACGAAATTGGTGTGGTCGGGTTTCCTTAATCAGTAGTATTAGTAAATCACTCTCACGTGAAGGAGTTTAATATGGCAACTGCCAAGAAAAAACCTGCTGCAAAGAAACCAGCTGCTAAAAAAGTAGCTGCTAAGAAACCAGCTGCAAAGAAAGTAGCTGCTAAGAAGCCAGCCGCTAAGAAAGTAGCTGCTAAGAAGCCTGCTGCTAAGAAAGCTGCTGCTAAAAAGCCTGCTGCTAAGAAAAAAGTAGCTGCTAAGAAGCCTGCTGCTAAGAAAGCTGCTGCTAAAAAGCCTGCTGCTAAGAAACCAGCTGCTAAAAAGCCTGCTGCAAAGAAAGTAGCTGCTAAGAAGCCTGCTGCTAAAAAAGCTGCTGCTAAGAAGCCTGCTGCTAAAAAAGTAGTAAAAAAAAAGTAAGTAAGCCTGCTGCTAAAAAGCCAGCCGCTAAAGCTGCTCCTGCTTCATCAGCAAAGACAGTTTTAAATCCGGCTGCTGCATGGCCTTTCCCAACGGGTTCTCGTCCTTAATTTTTAATTAGGGACCGGTTCCCAAAGGGAATCAAACCCGCTAAAGCTTAACGCCTTAGCGGGTTTTTTCTTTTGTAAGTCTTGGGAATTAGTTACTTAAGAATCAGTAGCTGTAGCCAAATGCTTGCTTGAACTGCATTTGAATAGCTTCTTGAGATGGGCAGTGATTTTGAGGACCTTGGCTGGCAATTTTGATGGAGCCCATCAAGCTTGCTAAGCGACCGGTGACTTCCCAATCCAATCCTTGCTCGATGCCGAACAATAATCCAGCTCTAAAAGCATCGCCACATCCAGTTGGATCAATCGCTTTTTCGACAGGAACCACTGGAATTTCAATTCTCTTGCCTTGTGTGTGTATTTCTGCACCCTGAGCACCTTTGGTCACAATCAAAGCTGATACTCGTTCCGCAATCTTTTCTAAAGATAAGCCAGTTCTTTGAGCCAGCATTTCACCTTCATAGTCATTCACGGCCACATAAGTCGCTTGTTCAATAAAGGCCATGAGCTCTGGGCCATCAAACATCGGTAAACCTTGGCCTGGATCAAAAATGAATGGAATCTTTGCGTCTGCCAATTGTTGGCAATGTTCAACCATACCTTGTCTGCCATCTGGGGCCACAATCGCAATTTTTGGTAACTCGAGTTGTTTCTTTTGACGATGATTGATCACCTCTGCCACTGTGTTGAGGTGTGATTCACCCATGGCACCTGGGTGGAATGCTGTGATTTGGTTGTTATCGCGGTCGGTTGTGATCATCGCTTGAGCTGTGAAAGCTTCTGGTAGCTCACGGATGTGGTCTGCACTGATCTTGTATTTGGCTAATTGATCAAAGTAAGAGCCGGCATCGCCGCCAACCGTCGCCATGATGATGGGTTCACCGCCCAAAAGTTTGTGATTGTAGGCAATATTGCCAGCGCATCCACCAAATTCACGACGCATGCTAGGAACCAAAAAGGCTACGTTCAAGATATGAATTTGATCTGCCAAGATCTGATCTTGAAAGCGACCTTCAAAATTCATGATGGTGTCGTAGGCGATAGAGCCGCAAATTAAGCTAGACATAAAGTTCCTTGGGTGGGTAAATTAATTTAGATGAATGAAATGTTCGAATTATTCTGAAGAAATATCGTTTGGCTTGTCATCAACATAGAGCAGACGCACTCTGAATCCAGCAGCTTGATGGGGTAAGCTCAAGAAAATGTTGCTGGCGACTTCCTGAAGGGCTTGTGAGCCTCTTAGAGTGATTTTGGCATCATCTGCTGGCAACCAATCCTTCGGAGCAAGAAGTTTCTCTGAAATCACAGCATCATTGGCATCGGTGATGGAGAGCAAGACATGAGGCCATGTGATGAGCAAAGGTAACTTATTGCGGATTTGAAGTTCTAGTATTCCAGTGGTTGTTTGATTGTTGGCATTTTGAGTGTTACTAGCATTGATTTTTAAATTGGCTAACTCAATGGCCCATGCAGAAAAGTCTCTTAAAGGCATCTCTTGGCAAGTGAATTGTTTGCACAGCAAAGAATCTAAAGATTTGAATGCCTTAAATAAGGGTTCTTGAATACCAGCAGGTGTTTTGGTGAGCTGTAATGCAATGGCATGTCTACCGAGATGAAGTAGTTGTAGAACAATCACCACCATCAATACAACTAAGCTGATCCACCCAAGCGAAGTAAGAGATTTATTCTTTTTTAATGACTTAACCGAGTTTGCGCTGGTTTTTATCGTTTTTTTTTGAGTGTCTGATGAGCTTTGGTCGATGTCATTTGACATCAGTTGACCTGTTAGGCACACCCAGCCATCACACTCGCGCCAAACATGAAGTTTGATCCAGGGTTGATAAGTATCAATCACCTCTTGAGTTTGGCGCTCGAGAATGCCTGATAAAACAATGTGACCATTCGGTGCAATCCGTTGGCAAAGGGCTGGTGCAAGGACTTGAAGTGGATTGGCCAAAATGTTGGCGACGACCACATCGTGCTGACTATGCACCAAATCTTCTTCTGGCAATCTAAAGTCAACGGTCACTTCATTACGTACGGCATTATCTTTGGCAGATATGACCGCTTGCGGATCAATGTCTACGCCAAGTGCATCACCACAACCCAAGCGTTTTGCTGCGATTGCCAAAATACCTGAGCCACAACCATAGTCCAAGAGAGTCTTGCTGGCTAAATCAGGGTGCTCTTCTAACCACTGCATGCATAACTTGGTGGTTGGATGACTGCCCGTGCCAAAAGCCAAGCCAGGATCCACTGCCAAGCAAACAGCGTTTGGGTCTTTGGGTGCGTCATGCCAGGAAGGAACCACCCATAAACGTTGGCCAACTTGAATAGGCTCAAACTGTGATTGCGTGAGACGCACCCAGTCTTGTTCTTCAACACTTCTTGCTAAAGGTGGGTTGATCTGAAAACCTGCCTCAGTCAAAGCCAATGAAATTTCTTCTGCACTCAAGCCTTGCTCATCAAAAAGGGCGATGACTTGAGATTGTTCCCAAGCTTGTCGATCAGGTATTAGGCCTGGTTCTCCATACAAGGGTTTTTCGGAGTCGGTGTCAGCAGCTGCATCACTGACTGAAATCGATAGAGCACCCAATTCCATGAGAGCATCTCCGAGATCTTCTGCAAGATCTTCGGAGACGGTAAATACAAGTTCACGAAAGGCCATGGAAGACTAAGTAGCTGATGGCTGAATTACTTCGTGTTGCCACGACGTGAAGCTGCTTGCTCCTCAAGCTTGTGCTCTAGGTAGTGAATGCTCGTGCCACCTTGTTCAAACTTTGGATCTAGCATCAGCTCACGATGCAAAGGGATGTTGGTCAAAATGCCGTCAATCGCAACTTCAGACAATGCGATGCGCATGCGGCGAATCGCTTGTTCACGGGTTGCGCCATAGGCAATCAATTTGCCAATCATTGAGTCATAGGTCGGTGGCACAAAGTAGCCAGCGTAAGCATGTGAATCAACGCGAATGCCAGGACCACCCGGCATGTGCCAAGATTGAATACGACCTGGGCTTGGCATGAATTTCACAGGATCTTCAGCATTGATACGGCATTCAATCGCGTGGCCTTTGAATTCAATGTCTTTTTGACGGAAAGGTAACTTTTCACCAAATGCAATGCGAATTTGTTGTTGAACCAAGTCGATGCCAGTGATCAATTCTGTGACAGGGTGCTCAACCTGAATACGTGTATTCATCTCGATGAAGTAGAACTCATCGTTCTCATACAAGAACTCAAAAGTACCGGCACCACGATAACCAATTTTTCTACAGGCTTCAGCGCAACGCTCACCAATTTTTGCGATCAAGCGACGATCGATGCCAGGGGCTGGAGCTTCTTCAATCACCTTTTGGTGACGACGTTGCATGGAGCAATCACGCTCGCCTAGGTACACCGCATTTTTATGTGTATCAGCCAAAATCTGAATTTCTACGTGGCGAGGATTCTCTAAGAACTTCTCCATATAGACTTCAGGATTGCCGAAAGCTCGTCCGGCTTCTTCGCGAGTCATGTTGACCGCATTGATCAAGTGCGCTTCGGTGTGCACCACGCGCATGCCGCGTCCACCACCGCCACCAGCTGCTTTGATGATGACTGGGTAGCCAACTTTTTTAGCAGTCGCCAAAATTTCTTTTGGGTTGTCAGGCAAAGCACCTTCTGAGCCTGGAACGCATGGCACGCCTGAGCGAATCATGGCTTGCTTGGCAGACACCTTGTCGCCCATCAAGCGAATGGATTCAGCTGTTGGTCCAATGAACACAAAGCCAGATTGTTCAACGCGTTCTGCAAAGTCTGCGTTTTCAGATAAGAAGCCGTAACCAGGATGAATTGCTTGCGCATCTGTCACTTCTGCAGCAGAAATAATTGCTGGCATGTTCAGATAGCTTAGAGCTGATGGAGCTGGGCCAATACAAACTGCTTCATCAGCTAATTTGACATACTTGGCGTCGCGATCCGCTTCTGAGAAAACAACCACGGTTTTGATGCCCATCTCGCGACAGGCTCTTTGAATACGAAGTGCGATTTCGCCACGGTTGGCGATAAGAATCTTTTCAAACATTGGGTAACCTTTGTGAGCTTTAGCTTGAATTAGCCAATAATGAAAAGAGCCTGACCAAATTCAACACCTTGGCCGTTCTCACACAAAATTTCTTTAACAACACCTGATTTATCAGATTCAATTTCGTTCAATAGCTTCATAGCTTCAATAATGCAAAGCGTTTGACCTTCTTTGACCGTATCGCCAATCTTCACAAAAGAATCAGCGCCTGGGGTTGGGGAGCGGTAGAAAGTACCGACCATTGGAGATTTAACAGCGTGACCCGTCGGTTCCGCTGGCGCAGCTTCTGCTGCAGGTGCTGCCGCTGGGGCAGAAGTTGCGGCTGGAGCTGGAGCCACTGGGGCTGCTGCGTAAACTTGCTGAACGGGTGCTGCGATTGGGGCTGGATTTTTAACGATTCGGACTTTGTCTTCACCTTCTGTTACTTCTAATTCTGAAACGCCAGATTCGGCTACTAAATCGATCAAAGTTTTGAGTTTTCGTAAATCCATGATGCCCTTCCTATAATTTTTTACTGAGAAGTGATTATAGCGTTATCTATCCATGAACTGAGCTCATCTTCGCTTATTTTGCCCAGTTTCGTCTTAATAATAGCCCCTTTGCGGTCTACCATCACGGTAAAAGGCAGGCCAGAGCTAGGATTTCCCATACTTTTTGCCCAAGTTGCCCCATCTAAACCGCCTAAAACAATTGGATAGTTAACTGGTGTTTTTTCAAGAAATTCACGTATATTAGATGGTGAATCGACACCGATACCTACAAATAGTACATTTTTAGCAGCATATTTGGTCTGTGATCTGACCAATTCTGGCATTTCTTCAACGCACGGTGGGCACCAAGAGGCCCAGTAATTGATGATGAGGATTTTTCCACGCCAATCGGATGTTTGATGAATTGTTCCGTCCGGAGACCGTAATTCTCTGGTGAGTAATTCTTCGATGGCGGTGTCGCTGGCTTTTTCGGTTCTGTATTTATAGCTCGACAAACCCATGCCCAAAACTGCGGCAAGTGCTCCAGCAATCAAGATCAAACCCCATTGGCGTTTATTCATGTTTTTCTTTCCGTTTTTCAATGAATTACCTTATTTTGCACGGATGTTTGGATAAAATCTTGGCATGCATCTTCATATCCTAGGTATTTGCGGTACTTTTATGGGCGGCATTGCCGCCATCGCACGTCAAGCAGGTCACCGAGTGACTGGTTGCGACGCCAATGTTTACCCACCCATGAGTACTCAACTCGAGGCCCAAGGCATTGAACTGATCGAGGGCTTTTCTCCAGATCAAATTGCTTTAAAACCGGACCTATTCATTATTGGTAATGTGGTTTCTCGTGGCAACCCTTTGATGGAAGCTATTTTGGATCAAGGCTTGCCTTACCAATCTGGTCCTCAATGGTTGGGCGAGCAAGTTTTGCAAGGAAAGCATGTTTTAGCTGTTGCAGGAACTCATGGCAAAACCACCACCACCGCCATGATCACTTGGATTTTGCAAGCGAATGGATTAGAGCCTGGTTATTTGATTGGTGGGGTGCCAAATAATTTTGATGTGTCTGCTCGCTTGGGTAAAAAAACCGGTGATCAAGCAGATGCCCCTCATTACTTTGTGATTGAGGCTGATGAATATGACACGGCATTTTTTGATAAGCGCAGCAAATTTGTTCATTACAGACCACGCACAGCTATTTTGAATAATTTGGAGTTTGATCATGCGGATATCTTTGCTGATATCACTGCCATCGAAACTCAATTTCATCATTTGGTTCGAACGGTTCCAGCCATGGGTCGTTTGATTGTGAATGGCGCTGAGCAAAGTTTAGAGCGAGTGGTGCAGCGCGGATGTTGGTCAAGTCTTGAGCGATTTGCTTTGCCTGAACAATCTATAAAACCTCAAGATTGGTCTTTGCTGGACACGGCCAACGATGGCTTCAAGGTGATTTATCAAGGCAAGGATGTGGCTGAGGTTTCTTGGGATGTCGACGCATCTGTCACTGGGCGACACAATCAACTGAATGCCTTGGCAGCGATCGCTGCTGCCCATCATGTGGGTATTTCTGTAGAAGATGCGGCTAAAGCTTTAGGCACTTTTAAAAATGTGAAACGCCGCATGGAAGTGATTGGTCGAGTCAATGGCATCACCATTTACGATGATTTTGCACACCACCCAACAGCAATCACCACCACGGTTGATGGCTTAAGGCGTCGCGTGGGGCGTGATGCCAATACCCGTATCTTGGCCGTATTAGAGCCGCGCTCTAATACGATGAAGTTGGGTGTGATGAAAAGTCAGTTACCTGATAGTTTGAAAGATGCTGATTTTGTGTTTGGTTACGGTTCAGCAACGGGTAAAGATGCCTTGGGTTGGGATTTAAAAGAGTCTTTGGTCCCATTGGGAGCAAAAGCCCAAGCGTTTGATGATTTAAATATTCTCATGACAGCAGTGAAGCAAGCAGCAAAACCTGGAGACCATATTTTGGTGATGAGCAATGGTGGTTTTGGTGGGGTGCATCGCAAGCTTTTGGAGTTGTTGAAATAAGAAATTGTTTCTTTGGTGGAAATTCATTCTTTGATGATTGAATTTAAGAAGGTAAAAAAATGACAAAAAATATGGCCAAGCGTTTAGAAAATAAAGTTTGCATCATCACGGGCAGTGCCAATGGCATTGGCTTTGCTACCGCACAAAAGTTTTGTGATGAAGGTGGTATTTCTATTATTTGTGACATGAATGAAGCGCAAGTTAAAGCAGCTGTGGATCAACTGAAAGCGGCCGGCGGTCAGGCTGATGGCTTTGTGATGAATGTCACGAATCGCAAAAATATTGATGAGGTAGTCGCAGCTGTGATGGAGCGTCATGGGCGCATTGATGTTTTGATCAACAATGCTGGTATCACCAAAGATGCTCGTCTGGTCAATATGACTGAAGAACAATTTGATGCAGTGATTGATGTCAATTTGAAGGGTGTGTTCAATTGCACTCAAGCGGTTGTGCCTCACATGCTTAAAGCAGGGCGCGGTTCAATTGTGAGCGCATCGAGCGTGGTTGGCTTGTATGGCAACTTTGGTCAGACAAATTATGCAGCGACCAAATACGGTGTGATTGGCTTCACAACGACTTGGGCCAGAGAGTTAGGCCCTAAAGGCATTCGTGTGAATGCTGTTTGTCCTGGATTTGTAGAAACAAGTATTTTGGCTTCTATGCCTGAAGATGTTTTGAATGGCATGAAAGATCGCTCATGGTTACGTCGTTTAGGCCAGCCAGAAGAGTTGGCGAATGTTTACGCTTTCTTGGCCAGCGATGAATCAAGTTATATCAATGGCATCGCCTTAGAGGCCAGCGGCGGAATATCTCTTTAATGCATTTGTTACATGAAGATGGCGGCGATATAAAAATTGCCACCCTGATGGCGCAGGCCTCAGAGGGTGAGTCATTGGCCGTTGAAAGTTTAGGTGGTAAGCGCGGCAAACTAAAAGCCAAAGATATTTGGTTGCGTTTTGAAGATTCAAAGCCAGAAGAATTATTGGCATCAGCTAAAAAGCAAGCCGAAGAAATTGATTTGGATTTTTTGTGGGAGTGCGCTGGTGCAGAGGAGTTCTTTTTTGCAGATTTAGCCAAAGAGTATTTTGGTGAGATATCCAGTGCCGTTCAAAAAATTAGTTTGGCCATGGCCTTGCAGAATGCACCGATTTATTTTCGACGTAAGGG
>JACCDP010822271.1_pt1 | contig 11115 bp, 9 predicted proteins | sample 7445841 | NCBI WGS metagenome assembly JACCDP01 (sample SAMN15323441, study PRJNA562643) | freshwater metagenome | isolation source: river surface water | place: USA:Blue River Watershed | collected 2017-08-17
ACAAAGCGATGTTTGGAAATTAGTTTTATCTGGGGGCGAAGATCACGTATTCGTTGCCACAACTTCGTCAGAGATTCCCGAAGGCGCTTATGTAATCGGCAGGGTTGATTCAGGAACCGGAGTTAAGGTTTCGGGAATTTCGAACTCACCTGCAACTGGCCTTCGCCACTTTTAAAGCGATCTAACTGCGAATTAACGAGTTACTTTTCCAGCCTTCAGGCATGAAGCACAAACGTTCTGACGCTTAGGTGTTCCGCCCACAAGGGTGCGAACGCGTTGGATATTTGGATTCCAGCGGCGACGGGTCTTGCGCATTGAGTGGGAGACCTTGTTGCCGAAGCTAGGACCTTTGCCGCAGATATCGCAGTTAGAGGACACGGTGTTTCTCCCTTGAATCAAGTTAAATTACGGGTTTCGCAATAAGTCGCAAAGATTACCCCGTCTACACGGGGATTGGCTAATCCGCGCGAGGAGATAGGCCCATGGCAACAATGGCAACACTTTCAGATCGCCTCAAGGGCATCATCGGGGACCGAACGGCCGATGCCCTAAAGGCGGTATTTGGGATGTCTACAGTCGAAGACCTGCTTCGCCACTATCCAAGGCGCTATGTCGTGCGCGGGGAATTCTCGGATATCTCCAGTCTCATTGAAGGCGATGAAGTGACTGTTTTGGCTGAAATTGCTGCTGTTAAAACTCGGCGCGCAAATGGGCGAAATATTTTGGAAGTTAATGTGACTGACGGCAGCGCGGTTATGTCCCTTACTTTTTTCAATCAACCATGGCGCGAAAAAGAATTAAAGATTGGGAAGACCGGGATGTTTGCGGGCAAGGTCGGATCATTCAATGGCAAGCGTCAGTTGTCACATCCGGACTATCAATTAATTCCTGATGGCGATGATGTTGATTCTGCGCTCGCAGCCTTCGCCGGAAAATATCTTCCGGTGTATCCAGCTGGCGGAAAGATGCCATCTTGGAAAATCTCGCAGTGTGTCGAATTAGTTTTAGATTCGTTAGGTGAGGTTGAAGATTATTTACCAGAAAGTGTTATTAAAGAATTTGGTTACCCAACACTTAAAGAGGCATTCATCTCGATCCATAAACCAGAATCTCTCGAGGCCGCAGATTTGGCGAGATTACGTTTAACTTTCGATGAGGCTATTCTGCTTCAACTTTTGCTTGCGGGCCGACGAGCTGAATTAAAGGAGCTTGATGCGACACCGCGGAAGATATCTACTGACGGCCTAGTAAGCGTTTTTGAATCTCAATTGCCATTTAAATACACAAGTGGTCAGATTGAAGTGAATAGCGAAATTGAAAGCGATATGCAGCAACCACATCCGATGCATCGCTTGCTGCAGGGTGAAGTTGGTTCTGGAAAGACAGTGATTGCGCTTCGAGCAATGCTCTCAGTTATTGAATCTGGGGGACAAGCTGCGCTGCTTGCGCCGACCGAAGTCTTGGCATCGCAACATTTCAAAACAATTGAAAAACTCTTAGGAGATCTCGCGCAAGCTGGCACCCTACAAGGCAGTGGCGAAGGCACCCAGCTTGCACTTTTAACTGGATCACTTAGCGCTAGCGCAAAGCGCGAAGCGCTAGGAAAAATTGCAAATGGCGAGGCCGGCATAGTTATCGGAACTCATGCATTGATTAGCGATGGCGTTGAATTCCATGATTTAGCCCTTGTCGTTGTCGACGAACAGCATAGATTTGGTGTTGAACAACGCGATGCTCTTCGAATGAAGGCAAAGAAGCCACCGCATCTGTTAGTCATGACTGCAACACCGATTCCAAGAACAGTCGCCATGACAATCTTTGGCGATTTGGATGTTTCAACACTGCGACAGTTGCCAAGCGGGCGAATCCCAATTGAAACCCATGTGATTCCAGTTCTAGAGAAACCACATTATTTAGATCGAGCCTGGGTGCGCGTTAAAGAAGAAGTTGCAAAAGGGCATCAGGCTTACATTGTTGCGCCACGGATTTCTGATGGCGGTGAAGATTTAGTTAAGGCAAAGATTTCGGCAGCTGATATTGCTATGGCGAAAATGATGGGTGATGAAATCACCAGTGAAGAGTTAGCTGGAACCGAGGCGATGACCAGCGTTGAAGAACTTGCTCCGAAATTAGCGACCGGTGCGCTTAAGGGTTTAAAGCTCGCACCGTTGCATGGGCGACAAAGTGCTGAATTAAAAGATGAAACCATGAGCGCATTTGCTAAAGGTGAAATTGATGTTCTGGTTGCAACAACAGTAATTGAAGTCGGAGTAGATGTTCCTAACGCATCGATGATGGTCATTATGGATGCCGACAGATTTGGCGTTTCGCAGTTACATCAATTGCGTGGTCGCGTTGGCCGAGGAACTACACCGGGCCTCTGTCTTTTAGTTTCGAACGCCGTTGAAGAATCTCCTGCTATGGCAAGACTTAGTGCAGTTTCTGGAACTCTGGATGGATTTGAATTATCAAGAATTGATTTAGATCAGCGACGTGAAGGAGATGTTTTAGGTCGTGCACAATCCGGAACTAAATCGCACCTTAGATTGCTAAGAGTTTTACGTGATGAAGAACTTATTGAAGAGGCTAGAAGAGTTGCGGTTGAATTGGTTGCAAGTGATCCAAAACTAGAAACTCATCCCGCTTTAGCTGCCCAAGTGGCTATTTTGAAGGAAGAAGAGCGTTCGGCTTTCTTAGATAAGGGCTAGAGGTTACGGTTAACCAATGAGAATTATTGCCGGTGCCAGCAAGGGGAAGAGTTTGTTTTCTCCTACCGGAAAAACACGGCCAACATCAGATCGGGCGCGCGAAGGTCTGTTTTCATCTCTCGAATCTGAATTTGGTTCAATGTCTGAACTAAATTTTCTTGATCTATTCTCGGGTTCGGGCGCAGTCGGTGTCGAAGCACTTTCACGAGGCGCTACAAATGTTTACTCAGTTGAAGATCATGCCCCAACAGCCGCAATCGCAGCTAAGAATTTTGGTTTAGTAAATAGTGATTCTGGAAAATTCACAGTGGTGACTTCGCCAGCCGAGAGATATGTAGCCACACCCCATCAAATCTCATTCGACATAATTTTTATGGATCCACCTTATGAGGTTGAAAATTCTGTCATCGAAAAGTTATTGTCTGAAATTCATTCAAATAATTTGCTAAAGCGCAATGGAATTATCGCGATTGAGCGCGAGACCAAGAAGGCGCAATTTACTTGGCCGGCACCGTTTATAGAGGAGAAAGTCCGTTCATATGGACAGGGAAGTATCTTCTACGGCGGATACTCTGCTAGCGTTTTGCCGTGAAACGCGTAGTCTGCCCCGGATCTTTTGATCCCATAACTTATGGACACCTCGATATCGTCGAGCGTGCCAGTTCGATTTTTGATGAAGTTGTAATTGCGGTGATGGTTAATAAGACCAAGCAGACCCTATTTACCGTCGAAGAACGAATTGAAATGACCAAGGAAGTCACAAGTAGATTTCCGAATGTTAAAGTCGATTCTTGGTCGGGCCTCTTGGTGGATTACTGCAAGAAAAATGATATTTCGATAATCGTTAAGGGCCTACGGGCGGTAACAGACTTTGATTATGAACTTCAAATGTCCCAAATAAATTTGCAGCTACAAGGCGTTGAAACCCTATTTCTTTCAACGGCACCTGCGCACTCGTTCCTTTCGTCTTCACTGGTAAAGGAAATAGCCAGCCATGGTGGCGATGTTTCTAGTTATATCCCGGCAGTGCTTTTAGAGCGATTGAAAGATCGCTTAGCCGGAAAGTAAAGGAGAGATAAATGGAAGTTATTGAGCGCATTCAAACTGCGATTGCAATGGTCGAGGAAGCCAGAGGCGTTCCACTTTCTGCAAGCTGCGTCTTGCACCGTGGCGAAATCCTCGAGTTACTAGACAGCGCACGCGCTGCCTTCCCGGCTGATTTGGCAAATGCCCAAGAAATTTTGCGTCAACAAGATAACGTGATTGAAGATGCCCGAGTTCAAGCTGATCAAATCATCGCTCATGCGCGCGAAGAAGTTGAATCAATGATTTCGCAGACTGAAATCGTTGCAGCTGCAAAGAAAGAAGCACGCAGAATTTTGGATGAAGTTGCTGAAGAAGCCGCAACTCAGCAGGAGCAAATCGATGCATATGTTGATTCCAGACTTGCCACCCTTGAAGTGATTCTTCACAAGACCATGGAAGTTGTAAATCGTGGTCGTGACCAACTTGCTGGCGTCGATGCTAAATCTGCGCTCTCAGAATTGGGCGACAAGTAATTCTTAAATGAGTAAAAATCCCTTCCTCTTTAACACCCATGATTTACCGCGTCGCCCAGGTGAGATGCGGGAATACGAGTTAACTTTTGACGTCCACGAAGAACTTGGCTTTGAGGTTCTCTCGATTGCCGCAGATGAGCCAATCGATATTGATTTACGAATTGAATCTGTGGCTGAAGGAATACTTGCAACAGCCACGGTCCGAACTGAAGCAAGCGGAGAATGCGGACGCTGCCTTGATGCGGTTTATTACGATGTTGATGAGAGCTTCCAAGAACTTTATGAGTATGTAGAAGATCCTCGCCAAGCTCGAAAAAAGAATAAGCCAGGTAAGAAGCGTGTTAACAAAGCCGAAGAAGAGGATCTTGACGAGGATTTAGTTCGCCAAATGGATGGTGAACTTATTGATCTCGACGGACCAATTCGTGATGCAATTATTTTGAATCTGCCAATCAATCCACTCTGCTCAGCAGATTGTCCGGGCCTCTGCCCAGATTGTGGAATGAAGTGGATTGAACTGCCGGAAGACCACGAACATGCCCCTGCGGATATCCGTTGGGCGGGCTTGGAGAATTGGGATGGCGGCAGGAGCGGAACGGGTCAGACCGAGAAATAACCCTCGTTTTTGAATATCTGCGGGTTTGGGGGATACTTACGCCCTTAGCAATTCATCGAAGAGATATGAATTTATTAGTAAAAAGGGGTGCCCAAAGTGCCAGTACCAAAGCGAAAGATGTCTCGCTCACGCACTCGTCATCGTCGTAGCGCTTGGAAGACTACGCCTGCTGCAATTGCAAATTGCTCACAATGCCAACAACCAAAATTGCAACACACTGCTTGCCCAACTTGCGGTACATATAACTCACGCCAAGTTGTAGAGGTTTAATCTGTACGATCGTTTGCTCGCATCACTTGGAACAACGCTTTCAAGTGAATTGCTTGAACTTGCATTTACGCACGGATCATATTCACGCGAATTCGGCGGAGTGCCAACAAACGAGAGATTAGAACATTTAGGCGATAGCGTCCTTGAATTAATAATCACCGGGGAGCTTTATAGAAAATTTCCGGATGTAGATGAGTCCAGACTTTCCAAGATGCGGGCTGGTTTAGTAAACAATCCCGCGCTTGTCCCAATCGCAAAAGAGTTAGAGCTTGGCCAGTATCTGCGAATCGGCAGAGGCGAAGAAATCACGGGTGGTCGAGAGAAGAATTCAATTCTCGCAAATGCTTTTGAAGCACTTGTCGGTGCAATTTACCTAGAAAAAGGCTACGAAGTAACTGAAGAGATAATTCTTAAATGGTTTAAGCCAACAATCGAATCTTCAAATGCCCTTGATCTTGGAATGGATGCAAAGACTGCGCTTCAAGAACTCGTTGCTGCTTTGAATTTAAATCCGCCAGAGTATGAATTAACTGAGTTTGGCCCAGATCACGATAAGAGCTTTAAGGCTGTTGTTGTTATAGCAAGTGGAAAATTTGAAGTTGGCGAGGGTAAGTCAAAACGCGAAGCTGAACAGGCCGCCGCTAAGTTTGCTTACGACAAGTTAAGTGCCCGAACTTCCTGAAGTCGAAACGGTCAGGCGAGGTTTAGCCGAACACGTAGTTGGTAGTAAGTTCAAAGAGATAACAGTTCTTCATGGGCGTGCAACTTCGCCAAAATCTATTGCCGCATTGACTTCACTCAAGGGTGCCCGGGTTACAGAAGTGGCCCGACGTGGAAAGTTTCTCTGGTTTAAATTAGATCGACCTGAAGTATTAGTTGGCCACTTAGGAATGAGCGGACAATTCTTGATTCAACCAAAAAACGCTCCTGATGAGCGGCATTTGCGAGTAAAGATCAGCCTTGGAAAGCACGATTTGAGGTTCATTGACCAGAGAACCTTTGGTTGGCTTGGTGTTGATGAAACCCATAATGGATTGCCAACATATGTAAAGGATATTGCTGCCGATCCATTTGACTCCCAGTTTAATTTGGATGAAACTATTGAAAGATTTAGAAAGAAAAAAACCGAAATCAAACGCGCTCTATTAGATCAAGCCGTCATGAGCGGTGTCGGAAATATCTACGCAGATGAAGCGCTATGGCGAAGCAAGATTCATCCAGAATCCAGAACTGAAACAATGAAAGTTCTGCGAATTAAGGAGCTCATTGAAAATGCAACATCAGTTATGTCCGAGGCGCTCTCGGTTGGCGGAACATCTTTCGATGATCTCTACATAAATGTAAATGGCGAAAGTGGCTATTTCGAACGCTCCCTTGCGGTTTATGGCCAGGAAGGTGAAGGCTGCCCACGTTGCGGACGGGAAATCAGAAGGATCAAATTTGCCAACAGATCTTCCCATTTTTGCCCAAAATGTCAGCCCACACCGCGTGCTAGCGGAAATCGGTAAGCCCTTTTCCGATAGGTTGCGCCTGTGTATTTAAAGAGTATGACCCTTAAAGGATTTAAGTCCTTTGCCTCCTCGACCTCGCTCAATTTCGAGCCTGGCATTACCTGCGTCGTGGGTCCAAATGGTTCAGGTAAATCAAATGTGGTCGATGCGCTTTCTTGGGTGATGGGCGAGCAAGGGGCAAAGTCCCTTCGCGGCGGAAAGATGGAAGATGTTATTTTCGCTGGAACATCGGGCCGTGCTCCACTCGGTCGCGCGGAAGTTTCGGTAACTATTGATAACACCGATGGCGTTCTGCCAATTGATTTCACAGAAGTAACGATCTCTAGAATTCTTTTTAGGAATGGTGCAAGTGAATATCAACTAAATGGTGAAACTACAAGACTTTTAGATATTCAAGAACTGTTAAGCGATTCTGGAATTGGTCGCGAAATGCATGTGATTGTGGGACAAGGTCAACTGGATGCAATCTTGCTTGCAAATCCAGAAGAGCGTCGAGCATTTATCGAAGAAGCAGCTGGTGTTTTGAAGCATAGAAAGCGTAAAGAGAAAGCTCTTCGCAAGTTAGATTCAATGACCGCCAACTTAGCAAGAATTCAAGATCTAACCGTAGAACTTCGCCGTCAACTAAAGCCACTTGGCAAACAGGCGGAAGTAGCGCGCAAGGCTTCAACGATACAATCTGATGTTCGAGATTCAAGGTTGCGTTTGCTTGCAGATGATTTACTTCAACTTCGTTCAACTGTTGATTCTGAAGTTGCAGATGAATCTGCTCTTCGGGCTCGTAAAGATGAGGTTGAAGCTGCACTTAACAAGGCACGTAATCGTGAAGAAGAAATTGATGCTACTGCTCTAATAGAAAACCCTCTTTTGGTTAAGGCCCAAGAGAACTACTACCAACTTACGGCCCAACGCGAAAAGTTCCGCGGAATTCAGAATCTGGCATCAGAGCGAGCAAGATTCTTATCTGAAGAAGCTGACGAAGCACGGGCAAGTGGTCGCGATCCTGAAAGCATGGACCTAGAAGCACAAGCACTTCGCAGTGAAGAGAGCGCACTTCGTGGAGATGTAAATAGTTCAAACCTAAAGTTGGGCGAACTTTCAACAGAGTTAAAAGCACTAGAAGCCAATCTAACTGCTGAAGAAAACAGTGTTTCAGCTGCGCTTCGTGCCATTGCAGATCAACGAGAAGGAACTGCGCGTCAAGAGGGTCACATCAATGGTTTGAAATCAAGAATTGATGCAACCAATGCCGAGATAACACGTTTAACAAAAGCGCGAGATGAAGCATCCCAGCGCCTACAAAACTTCCGGGAAGAGTTCGCGCTACTTGAGACTCAGATTGCTTCTGTTGATTCGAATGAGCCAGGACTTGATTCTGAATTTGAAGTTGCAAAATCAGAGCTAGCTTCCGCTCAAAGTGAATTGGATTCATTAGTTACTAAGGAGAGTGAAGCGCAACGAGTTCGCTCCGGCCTAGAAGGTCGTTTGCGTGCACTTCAGGAAAGCCTGGTTCATCGCGATGGTTCTGGAATTGTTTTATCAAGTGGAACTCGAACACGTGGTCGACTCTCATCTTTGATTAATGTTTCACCAGGATGGGAAGTTGCAGTTGCGGCTGCTCTGGGACCACTTGCTGATTCGGTTGTAGTTTCTGATATCTCTTCTGCGGTATCGGCGCTTACAATGTTGAAGCGGGAATCTGGTGGACAATCTGAGTTATTAGTAATTGATGGCGACACTGGTTTCACAGCTTCAAACCGCTCAGTTCCTAATGGATTTACTTCGCTAGCTAGTTTGGTTTCATCAAGTGAAGTCTCGAACGCGATTTCTTCACTTCTATCTGGATTTGTCGCTGTTGAAGATTTGGCTGAAGCCGAAAGTGCGCTACGCGCCGATCCTTCAGTAATTGCGATCACCAGAGAAGGCGATGTACTTAGTCGGATTCGAGTTCGTGGTGGCTCTAGCGCCCAGAGTTCTGCAATCGAGATTTCTGCACTTGTTGAGAAGACTGAAGCGCAACTACAAGAAGTTACAAATAATTGTGATCGCATTAAATTTGAATTAGTCCGAGCTACCGAAACCCTGGCTTCCCGGAAAAATATCTTTGACTTGGCGCTTGCAAAATTAAATGAATCAGATGCCAAAATTTCAGGGCTGGCAGAACAGATGGCAGTCGCGGGCCAGAATGTTAAGAATGCACAGAGCGAAGTAGAGCGAATTTCAATCTCACTTACCGAAGCGAATTCACAACGAGAATCCGATGAAGCGGATCTAAATGCAGCAATTTCTCAATTTGAATCACATCAGGCACCGGCAAATCCAGATTTAACTCACCTAGAGGATCTTCGCTCAAAAGTTTCGGCGGCGAGATCTGCTGAAGTCGAAGCACGATTGAATCTACGAACTTTAGAAGAGCGCGTCACAGCTTTAGTTGCAAGAGCGGATGCTTTAGAAGCAGCGGCACAACACGAACGCGATTCCGCAACTCGCGCAGTAAGTCGTCGCGAACAACGTGGCTTAGCCGCACTCACAGCACAAGGTGTTGCAGATGCTTCATATGAAGCACTAATTCAAATTGAGTCTTCAATTGCAAAAGCGTCAACCGAGCGCGAGCGGTTAGAGATTTCACGTTCAGAACGTGAAAGTGAAATTCTTGCCCTGCGGGTAAGAAGTCGAGAACTTACGACAGAGCTAGATGCACTTACATCAAGTGTTCATCGTGATGAAATTGCTCGTGCCGAGCAGAGACTTCGAATTGAAGCGCTAGAACAGAAAGCTATTGAAGAACTTGGCGTAGATGTGGCAACGCTTGTGAATGAATATGGTCCGACAAATGACGTTCCAACATTTGTTGAAGATGAAGAGGGCAATTTTGTTCCAGGAGAATTGATTCCTTATCGCCGAGATCAACAAGAGAAGCGACTGGCTCAAGCCGAACGATCACTGGCCTTGCTTGGAAAGATCAATCCATTAGCCCTTGAGGAATATTCTTCACTGGAAGAGCGCCTTCGCTATTTAGCTGAGCAATTAGAAGATTTGAAGAAAACCAAGCGCGATCTCCTAGACATTATCAAAGAGGTAGATGACAAAGTTCAGCAGATCTTCAAAGAGGCTTATGACGACACTGCGCGCGAATTTGAATTGATTTTCGCTCGACTATTCCCTGGTGGCGATGGCCGATTAATTTTGACCAATCCTGAAGATATGACAACAGCCGGTGTCGATGTTGAAGCTCGTCCACCTGGAAAGCGTGTTAAACGGTTATCACTTCTATCTGGCGGCGAGCGTTCACTTGTTGCTGTCGCACTGCTCATTGCTATTTTCAAAGCGCGTCCAAGTCCGTTCTACGTAATGGACGAAGTTGAGGCTGCCTTGGATGATACAAACCTCGGTCGCTTACTTGGCGTTTTCGAAGAGCTTCGAGAGAAATCACAATTAATTGTTATTACTCACCAGAAGCGGACAATGGAAATTGCTGATGCTTTGTATGGTGTAACTATGCGTGGCGACGGAGTTTCAGAAGTTATTTCACAACGTATTCGGGAATCTGAAAGAGCTAACTAGTTTCACTAGTGAAAAGTAATGGCGCTCTTTAGCAAGCTTTTACAGAAAATTCGCGGCGGTTCGACCTCTGCTGGTGATTGGCAAGAAATTGAAGAAGCTCTGATTGCTTCAGATCTTGGGGCCAAAAACGCTGCCGAAATTATTGCGCTAGCGAAAAAATCTAAGGGTGATGAGATTGATACCTCAATCACGAGTGCGCTAAATGCTTGGCTAAGTAGCGGTGATCGCAAACTTCCAGTTAATAGTGATCGGCCAACAACTATTTTAATTGTTGGGGTAAATGGGACGGGCAAGACAACTTCGAGTGCTAAATTGATTTCACATTTAAAGCAAGAGAACAAATCAGTTTTAGTAGCAGCTGCGGATACTTTTCGAGCAGCCGCAGTAGAACAGTTAGCAACCTGGGGAAGTCGCCTTCAAGTTGATGTCGTTACGGGCCCAGCAAATGGCGATCCAGCATCGGTTGCATTCGAGGCAGCAACCAAGGCTAAGGCTTCAAATATTAATTATTTGATTGTTGATACCGCTGGTCGCTTGCATACAAAATCTGGCTTGATGGATGAACTTGGAAAGATTCGGCGAGTTATTGAAAAAGTTTTACCGGTTGATGAAGTTTTATTAGTTCTAGATGCTACGACCGGTCAGAATGGAATTGTCCAAGCAAAAATCTTTATGGAGAGCGTTGCTGTTACCGGACTTATTTTGACGAAGATGGATGGCTCAGCAAAGGGCGGCATTGCCCTGGCTATCGAGCGCGAGTGCGGCATTCCCATTAAATTTATCGGGACCGGCGAGGCTGCCACTGATTTTGAGGCCTTCAACCCAGAGCGGTACTTGAGCGGGCTTTTTAACTAGCCCGGCCTTGCTGTAACCAATTCGTAACACAA
>JACCDP010485480.1_pt1 | contig 11112 bp, 4 predicted proteins | sample 7445841 | NCBI WGS metagenome assembly JACCDP01 (sample SAMN15323441, study PRJNA562643) | freshwater metagenome | isolation source: river surface water | place: USA:Blue River Watershed | collected 2017-08-17
CGCTGGCATCGTGACTCAGCTCGATCGCAAATTTTTCATGCACAAGGCCAAGGGCATGGTGCGCGATGTGTTTCGCACCCGCAACAGGCGGGCCGTGCCTGGGCCCACCGGCTTGGGACAGGTGCGCTACCCCACGGCTGGCAATGCCTACAGCGAAGAAGAGGCACAGCCGTTTTATGTGAACGCACCTTTCGGATTGGTGCTGGTGCACAACGGCAACCTGACCAATGCCCAGGCCTTGAAAGCCGAGCTGTTCTCCACGGACCATCGCCACATCAACACCGAGAGTGACTCGGAAGTGCTGCTCAATGTGCTGGCGCACGAGTTGGAAAAAACAACCCGTGGCTTGCCGCTGGCGCCGCAAGATGTGTTTGCCGCCGTGCGCGGCGTGCACCAGCGCATTCGCGGCTCTTATGCGGTGATTGCCCTGATTGCCGGGCACGGCTTGCTGGCGTTTCGTGACCCCTATGGCATTCGCCCCTTGTGCATGGGCCGTGGCAAAGACGGCACGGTCATGGTGGGCAGCGAGTCGGTGGCCCTGGAAGGCACGGGCCATGTGTTCGAGCGCGACATCGCGCCTGGCGAGGCTGTGTTCATCGATTTGGCTGGCCAGGTTCATGCGCAGCAATGCGCTGACAAGCCCAGTCTGAACCCTTGCATTTTCGAATTCGTTTACCTGGCGCGCCCCGACTCCACACTCGATGGCATGTCGGTGTACCAAGCCCGCCTGAATTTGGGTGAAACCCTGGCCAAGCGCGTCATCTCCACCGTGCCGCCGCAAGACATCGATGTGGTCATTCCCATTCCGGAATCGAGCCGTCCCAGCGCCACGCAATTGGCCCACTTGCTGGGCAAGCCTTACCGCGAAGGCTTTGTGAAAAACCGTTATGTGGGCCGCACCTTCATCATGCCGGGGCAAGGCGTTCGCAAGCGCTCGGTGCGCCAAAAACTCAACGTCATTGCCAGCGAGTTCAAAGGCCGCAATGTGCTGCTGGTCGATGACTCCATCGTGCGCGGCACCACCAGCCGCGAGATCGTGCAAATGGCGCGCGATGCTGGTGCCCGCCGGGTGTACATGGCCAGTGCGGCGCCGCCGGTGCGCTTTCCCAATGTGTACGGCATCGACATGCCCACGCCCACCGAATTGGTGGCGCACGACCGCACGGTCGAAGAAGTGCGCGAGTTGATTGGCTGCGATGCCCTGATTTACCAGGACGTGGACGCCATGAAGCTGGCCGTTCGCCAGGCCGCACTCAACGGCTCGCCCAAGCTCGATGGCTTTGATGCATCTTGCTTCGATGGCCAGTATGTGACCGGCGACGTGTCCCTGGAAGACATTGTCCGTTTGAACCAAAACCGTGTGGGACAAGAAGAAGGCGAGGACGACAACTCGCGCCTGGCCTTGCCCAACACTGCTGATTGATGGCCCCTCCATGAGCACCCAAAAACCCGATTTGCCGCAAGGCCTGCACCTCGACACCCTGGCCGTTCGCGCAGCCGTGGACAAAACCCAGTACGGTGAAAACTCCGAGGCCTTGTTCATCACCTCCAGCTTCACCCAGCCCGATTGCGAAACCGCCGCGCGCCGTTTTGCCGGCGAGGAAGAGGGCTACATCTACTCACGCTTCACCAACCCCACGGTGGCCAGCATGGAAAAGCGCCTGGCCGCGCTCGAGGGCTCCGAAGCCTGCATTGGCACGGCCAGCGGCATGGCTGCGGTGCTGTTGCTGTGCATGGGCTTGCTCAAGAGCGGCGACCATGTGGTGTGCTCGCGCTCGGTGTTTGGCTCGACGCTGAAACTGATTGGTTCCGAGTTTGGCAAATTTGGCGTTCAGACCACCTTTGTCAGCCAAACCGACCCCGACGAATGGCGCCGGGCCATGCAGCCCAACACCAAGCTGTTGTTCGCCGAAACACCCACCAACCCTTTGACCGAAGTGTGTGACATTCGCGTGCTGGCCGACATTGCCCATGCGGGTGGCGCTGTGCTGGCCGTCGACAACTGTTTCTGCACGCCGGCCTTGCAAAAGCCCATCGCCTTGGGCGCAGACGTGGTGGTGCACTCTGGCACCAAATACCTGGACGGCCAGGGCCGCGTGATTGCCGGCGCCTTGTGCGCCAGCGAGGCCATGGTGCGCGAGAAGTTCATCCCGGTCATGCGCAGTGCCGGCATGAGCCTGTCACCGTTCAATGCCTGGGTGGTGCTCAAGGGCCTGGAGACCTTGGGCATTCGCATGGAGGCGCAGTCTCAGCGCGCGCTGGAACTGGCGCGCTGGCTCGAGTCGCACCCCCGCGTGGCCCGCGTTTATTACCCGGGCTTGCCCAGCCATCCGCAGCATGCTTTGGCCATGGCGCAGCAATCGGGCAAGGGTGGGGCGGTGGTGTCGTTTGACGTATTCGGTGACACACCGGAAGTGGGGCGTCGCAATGCCTGGCATGTGATTGACAGCACGCAACTGATGTCGGTCACCGCCAACCTGGGCGACGTGAAAACCATCATCACCCAACCGGCCAGCACCTCGCACGGCCGCTTGACCGAAGAACAACGCCTGGCCGCTGGCATTCAGCAGCACCTGATTCGCGTGGCCGTGGGCCTCGAGCACCTTGACGATTTGAAGGCCGACTTGTCGCGCGGCCTGGACACACTGTAAGCACATGACCGCTGTTCGCACCCGCTTTGCCCCGTCGCCGACGGGCTTCATTCACCTGGGCAACATCCGCTCGGCTTTGTACCCCTGGGCCTTTGCGCGCGCCACCGATGGCACCTTCATTTTGCGCATCGAAGACACCGACCTGGACCGCTCCACCCAAGCTGCGGTGGACGTCATTCTGGAAGGCATGCGCTGGCTGGGCATGGACCCCGATGAAGGCCCGTTCTACCAGATGCAGCGCATCGATCGCTACAAGCAAGTGCTGGCAGAGCTGCAAGCCGCGGGCCATGTTTACCCTTGCTACATGAGCGTGGCCGAACTCGATGCCCTGCGCGAGCGCCAGATGGCTGCCAAAGAAAAGCCGCGCTACGACGGCACCTGGCGTCCCGAGCCCGGCAAGACCTTGCCCGCCATCCCAGCTGGTGTGCAGCCTGTGCTGCGGTTTCGCAACCCCATCGATGGCGTGGTGGCCTGGGACGACAAGGTCAAAGGGCGCATTGAAATCAGCAACCACGAGCTCGACGACTTGGTCATCGCGCGCCCCGACGGCACGCCCACCTACAACTTCTGCGTGGTGGTGGACGACATCGACATGCGCATCACCCATGTGATTCGCGGTGACGACCATGTGAACAACACGCCGCGGCAAATCAACATCTTCCGCGCTTTGGGCCATGAGCCGCCGGTGTATGCGCACTTGCCCACTGTGCTGAACGAGCAGGGCGAGAAGATGAGCAAGCGCAACGGCGCCAAGCCCGTCACCCAATACCGCGACGAAGGCTATTTGCCCGAGGCCATGGTGAACTACCTGGCGCGTTTGGGCTGGAGCCATGGCGACGATGAAATTTTCAGCCGCGAACAATTTTTGTCGTGGTTCAACCTCGACCACTTGGGCCGCAGTGCCGCGCAGTTTGACGACGCCAAGCTGCGCTGGGTCAATGCCCAGCATTTGAAGGCCATGCCCGATGAGGCCCTGGCCTTGGCGGTCACGCCCTTCTTGGCGCAGCAGGGCTTCACGCCCGATGAGCGCCTGGTGCCCATTTGCGCACTTTTCAAAGACCGATGCGACACCCTGGTGGTGTTGGCGAATTGGGTCGCTGCTTTCTACGGTGACGTGCAGGCTTCTGCTGAAGAGTTGTCACAGCATGTGACGCCAGCGGTCAAGCCTGCTTTGACCATGCTGAGCGAGCGTTTGCAAAGTGTTGCCTGGGACAAAGCCTCTATTGCGGCGGTCATCAAAGAGGTCCTGGCGGCCACGGGCTTGAAAATGCCGCAACTGGCCATGCCGGTGCGCGTGTTGGTGATGGGCACAGCCCAAACACCCTCGCTGGATGCGGTGCTGGCGCTGAGCCATCGCGAAATGGTTTTGAGCCGCTTGGCAAAAGCCTGAAAAATAGGTTACAATCTTTTTCTCGACGCCCAAACGGGGGTATAGCTCAGCTGGGAGAGCGCTTGCATGGCATGCAAGAGGTCAGCGGTTCGATCCCGCTTACCTCCACCAGAAAGCGTCGAGTTGGAAACAGTCCAGGTTTTGACCCTATCGTCTAGAGGCCTAGGACATCACCCTTTCACGGTGAGTACCGGGGTTCGAATCCCCGTAGGGTCGCCAAGTTTTGCTGCACTTGGCTTTGTGTCACAAGCACAAAGCGAACGCAGCAACCACGCGGAGTGGTAGTTCAGTTGGTTAGAATACCGGCCTGTCACGCCGGGGGTCGCGGGTTCGAGCCCCGTCCACTCCGCCATTGGTTTCTTTTTTAATACAAAAGGGTTGAAAGCTTACGCTTTCAACCCTTTTTTCTTTGCTATTTTGAATGCCAATGTTTGAAATACGTTGTGACAGCATGCGGTAGAACACTCAAACGACTTTTTTTACAGTCCTTAAGAGTTCAAACCGGCAGCTGCTGTTTGCTATTCACGCAACTGCCAGTCGAAAAGCAGAACGGCGCCTAGATTGCTGCCGAACTGAGGGTAGGCGTAGACCATGACACTGGCATATTGGCAAATGACATTGTTGATTCTGATCCAGCCGAAGGGGAGTCACTTGCCATAGCCTGTATCAACGCGTCAGTGTTTGCAACAGGCGCAGATTGGCTTAGAGGCGGCGGAAGGACCAGATGGTTTTCATCCACAACTATCTTGTTCACAAACACGCCTGCATCAAAGATATTCAGAGCCTGAAGTGCACCCTTTTGCGTGGCAGATAAGTGGCTCACCCAATCTGCATTGATATTGGGAATCAATAAAGGCGTGTCTCTGATCGACTGCGCTAAAACGTCGGGTGCAATGGCCTGAAGATTTGCATCACTGATGCGGCTGGGACTTTCGGGGTTCTGAAAGTACTGCAAGCCATTCGGATTTGCTAGAAGTGCCGTCAATTGTGGAGTGCTTAAGTTGACCCAAACATTCGGAGGCAATTCGTGATGGGCATTGATGAGATCGCCATTGAACAATGCCACAAGTGTTGCAGGATTTATTCGATTGATTTGTTGCGGACTGAGTTTAGCGATGAGGAAGAAGCCCGTAATGTCTCTTGTCAAACGTGTTGCGGCTTCAGGAGAGAATTCGGCAATTGCATTCAATGAAATATAAGGTGCAAGGCCTTGCATGGTAATCGCATCTGTCAAAAATGCTATTCCATGTTCAGTTGACACTAAATAATTGAGCACATCCCCAGAAAATGTGCTGACGGTTTCACCAGTTAATCCCTTGGTCAATTCTTGAACAATAAACGGATAATTCTCAAAAAAGCGAAGTTGTTGAGCTGGATCCATGCTCCTAAGTGCCATATTTAAGTTTGCATTAACGATAATAGTTTCATATTCGGTACTTGACATAGCTTTGATGTATGTTGCTTGAGAATTTAAAAACGCAAGCAACTGATCCGAATTTAATGCATTGAGTGCGGGCAAATAGTTTGGATTATGGTTGAGTGGAGAAGGAATAGGCGCTCCATCCAAATTAACTTGCAGAGCAAGGAAGGTCAACATGCTGTTTGGATAAGTCAGAAAATCCGTAATTTGCCGCTGACTCATTGCATTGATTGCCGCCGCAAAATTCGGATTATTGATCAAAGCCACCATCGAATTATTGGGTAGTATTCCCCTAATATTTCCACTTGCCCTTCCCAAGAAGTTGACGATTTGTTCGGTGCGCATCGCGCCAAGTGCTGCATTGAACGCAGGATTGTTGATGATTGACTGTCTTGCAGTTGGCTGTAGCAAATTGATGACGTCATTGCTGTTGCCACCGAGGAAAGTAATCAGTTGCGCTGAAACCATTTCGCTAAGTGCTACATCGATGTTTGAATGGGTGGCAATTATGAGCGTATTTGCATTTGACATATCACTCATAAAGTAACCTTCATCGGATATTAAATTTCTCAAACTTGCAGCATTTAAACTCTTGATTGCATTAGTGGTAAGTGCGGCAATAGATCCAGGTGCAAATTGAGCTAACGCGTTGAATGTTCGAAGGGTTCCGTCACCATTAATGAGTAGCGTTATCTGATCTCTGCTCAGGCCGCCAACAGGAAGTGCATGTGGGGCGAACCGAGCGATGACAGCTAAGCTAAGAAAGTCGCGATTCCCGCCTAAGCCTAATGCCCCTACAGCATTCACCAACCGATCCATGAGGGAAGGGGTGAGTACGTAGTTAGGTAATGTGTTTGGGGCAAATTCCGCTATTTCAGCCAATGCGGAAGTCGCCGCCTCGCGTTCTTCTCCTGCGGTCAACATTGAAGTAATTTGCGCAGAGCTAAAACGTCCATTCATCAGGGCATGTGGCGCATACGTCGCTATGTATGTCAGTGCATCAGACCAAGCCGATACCTGCACCAACGCTGCCACGCGCGCATCATCAAAAGTGTTGCTTGGTATCAGAATCGGGCGGTGACGGGCAAACGCAGCCAAGGCATTCCTACTGCCAGGTATGTCACTGATCAGTGCTGTAATTTGTGCATCTGTCAATGTTGCGTTGAATGCCAGGGGGGCTTCCTGAAGCATTGCGATCAATGCGATCGTCCCGTCAACCGCGGCAATCAACCGACTGACGACCTCACTCGTCACAACCCCATTGGGTAGTAAAGCGTGTGCATGCCTTGCGATGCTATATAGAGCCTGAGCACCACCATCTGCTGCAATGAAGTTGATCAATTGGTGGGTTGTAAGTGGTAACAACGTAGCCCGCTCAGCCAGAATAGTGCCCTCTAGATGTGCACGTATGGGATAAACCAAGGCTCGTAAATTTTCTCCCTCAAGTCGCCCCATCAAGCTAGCGTTGCCCATGATGTTGACCAATTGCGCTTGGTTTATGTTGCGCAATACCATTGATAAGTTTGGATTGAGAAGCAATGACGTTTGGTTTGTTTCCGTCATGGCATTCCAAACTACTGAATTGAGCATTTGTCGAATGATTACCAAGTTGTTGGTGTCTCTTAGCTGTATTAACTGTGCTGGATTTCTAGGTGCATCCGATCTATCACTCCAGGCACTTCCTCCGCCAGGTAATCCATCGATCTTGATCATGCCCGGCAGGTTTTGGACGATGATTGCAATGGTCGTTGCACTCCAGCTATTGATTTGACCTGTCAGCATGATTTCTAAAATGGCAACGTTGGTGGCCATGCCTGCGATTTGGTCAGCGGTGAACAGCCCCAGTCCCATGGGGTTGGTGAAATCAAGGTACTGGTCTTGCGTCATGTAAGCAATGGTATTGGGTGCAAGCGCTTGCAGTTGGGCTGTTGTCCAATAGGATTTCCCCATACCAGTGTTAAGAATCACCTTGGATAGGGTGAGATTGTTGAGCAGCGCACCATATTGTTGGGCAGTTAATTGACTAATTTCTGTTGGAGTCATACTGAGCAATGCTTCGACACTCAGAGTATTGGCCAGTGCATTACGATCTATCAAGGCCAAAGCTCCTGGAATGGCAGCCATGGCATGAAATTGCTCGAACGTCCATGCGCCAGTCCTACCTACGCCTAGCATCAAACGTGTAATGTTCAAGCTGCTGGCGATCAGACTACTAATGGCTATAGGGCTCAGAACTGCAATTTGTGTTGGAGTTAGCTGGCGCAAAATGTTTTCTGCTTGATTCAGGTCGGTCGTTATCGCATTAACCAAAACACCATCAGAAAGTGCCTGAAAGAACCTAGGCGAGAGATTCGCGATAACACCATTGCCACGCCCCAAAAACTCGGTGATCGTTGATTGTTCAAGTGATTGCACTTGGCTGGCAGTTAAGCGGTTGGCAAAATTGCTTCCTAGTTGAATCAAGGTGGAGCCCGAGAGCTGACTGACATTGAGTTGCTGTACTTGCCCGTTGGAAAACACGCCGACTTGATCTGCAGTAAGTGCAGCAACCGTTGCGCTCGTGAGTCCGCTGATGGCTGAGACAGGTAAAAAGTGTACTAAGCCATCTAAAGCTGCAACATGTTCAGGACTGAGTAGAGCTGCCTCTTCACTGGTGAAACGCTTGAGCAAATTAGTTAAATCTAGACCCTTTACAAAATGGGTTGACCACTCGCGCAATATCGGAGGAGGAGTATCCAAAAGCATACTGACGGGCATAGGCGTAAACGGAGGCGAAACAATTTGGTTGACACGAGGATCACTCGGGAACAGCACTCCCAAGTAATAATTAATCAACCTGCCTAACGACGAGTACTTGAGTAACTCAGGGAGTTCTGCAAGGTTCAAGAGCATGTAGTTGGAATCAATTTGTAAAATTCGACCTGAGAATTTCCCAACGTATCGTGCATTGATTTGATCAAAGGTGATCCCCCTGGTTGCATCATTGTTCAAGCTTTTCAATTGGTCTGTTGTCATCGAAGCAAATTGCGATGGCGAGAGTTTGCTGACAAATTCGGCGTTGAATGCAGCAAAAGTCTCATTTTTTACTTTTGTGAGGTTTAACAGTTTGACCTCATCTGCGCTAAATACGTTTTCGTTGAATTGCACTGCACTAACACCTGCTACTGCGTCGGCAGATAGGCCTTCAAGTGCTTCTGTGGGAATTAGATAAATCAAATCTAATTCAGACAAGATGGCCATGTGCGACGCATTGAGAAGCTTGGCATCAGACGCTCTCAAAAACTTAAGGACTTTTGTGGAAAGATCGCTCAGTGGGCCACCTTTATAAGCATGTGCCCACAACAGAACAGGCGCAGCCTCACCCAATTTTTCTCGAGTTGGTAAGGGGGTGTTCTTCAGTGTCTCTAGCGATCTTGTAGAGAGATTTTTGATCTGCGCCACGGTGAGTAAGCGTTGGTAATTTAAGCTCAGCCCAATTGAATTAAATTTTGCTGAATCGCTATTGATGAGCAAATCAATCGAGGAGCTTGACAAGGCCTGAAATTGGTCAATAAACTTTTGGTTACTCGCGTAGTAATTTTCATAGCCCGCTGGACCAACCCACAATTGAAATAGGTTAGCGCCGCCTAAAGGAAAAGTGTCTGATAACTTTGCAATTTGTGCTGTAGTCAAACTCCAAACCCAGTTACCATCCGCGCCTATTCCCACCCAATCGCCGGGTATTTTTCTCATTGCCTCGATCATGTGGTAGATCGTGAGGGCGTTGAATTGGCTGATATCGGCTTGCGTGGATCCACTGGCAAGCGTTTTAAAAATTGCACGAATGGACCATTCCTCTAACCCCTTGTTGTAATACCCTGTGGTATCACTGATTTGTTGGGTGGAAAGCAATTTCTGATAGCTCACGCTGAGACCAAAGCCAGGGGCGCCATTTGATTCACTGATGATGGCGTTGATCACCTCTAGCGGTAGCCTCTTAAACCAAGTTACAAAATTAGGATCATTCAATGGTTGTGTGTTTACCCAATTGCCACCGAGCAACTTTTTAAACCGATCCACTTCTGTTTTAACAGTGTTCCACCTGGTCTCACCTCTTGCTGTTAACTGTTCCTTTGTAAGGGCATTGATAGAAGCCAGTTTGATCGCCAAGTATTTTTGATCGGTCAAAGCCGCAATCGCAGCCGGTTTGATCAGTGCCATTTGCGCTGGGCTGATCCACTCGCTGAAGTATCTGTCGTCAGAGATGCCGGTGATGTTGTCAGCGGTCAAGCCTGCCAAAGCACTTGGCGAAAGCCAGTCGATATGAATGGCGCGCATTTTCTCTTCAGACAATAGAGAAATTTGCTCAGCAGTGATGCCTGCATAGTTTGTGTATGAGATGGCTAACAACTGGCTTTCTTTTAGTGCTGCAAAGGCGTTCGGATTGATGTTTGTTATTTGCCCTGGACTGAGCCACTCTTTGAAGTATGTGTCGTCGGTGATGCCTGTAATATTTTTAGCGGTCAAGCCTGCCAAAGCACTTGGCGAAAGCCAGTCGATATGAATGGCGCGCATTTTCTCTGCAGACAATAGAGAAATTTGCTCAGCAGTGATGCCTGCATAGTTTGTATCTGAGATGGCTAACAGCTGGCTTTCTTTTAGTGCTGCAAAGGCGTTCGGATTGATGTTTGATGTTTGTGCTGGGCTGAGCCACTTTCTGAAGAATAGAAGCTCTGTGATGCCTGTGATGTTGTCAGCGGTCAGGCCTGCAAACGCGCTTGGCCTTAACCAGTCAATGTGTATCGCAAACATTTTGTCTTGAGACAATGCCGCTATTTGATCTGCAGTGATGTCTTCATAGTCTGCATAGATAAGCGCCTCCAGTTCAGCTATCGAAAGCTCGGAGAAGGAATTTTTAGTCGTCATAGGGTGTGCACCTGAGTATGTTAAAAAGTTACTGAATTACAGTATTTATTTCACTTATAAATACTAAATTAGTATCAGAAAAAATATGTTTGGCAAAACTTAAAACTTGTACAAGTGCTAAGAGCTATAGCTGAAGCTTTTCGTCTTTAGGGCGGCTGCGGATTGATTGCGTAAACCTGCAATTCATTGATAAGCCAGACTGTTTTCTTAAGAGCGCATGATGGGTTGAAACCCTAGGATCAGCGTGCGCACGTTTTGTCTAGACTGGGAGCATTAACAACTCTCAAGATAAGCAAACATGAACAAGCGCTCATACTTCGGTCATTTTTTCCAACCAGCTGCGTTGTTGGTTGGTGCTCTCATGGTCAGTGTTTGTATGACATCGTCTTGGGCGCAAACTTCGAAGTGGCCATCAAAAGCTATTCGCATCGTGGTCGCATTTCCCCCCGGCGGTTTGACGGATGCGCTGGCCCGTAGCTATGGCGAACACCTCTCAGGCAAACTGGGTGTGCCTGTTGTGGTGGATAACAAACCCGGTGCCGGTGCCATCATTGGCATCGACGCTGTAGCCAAATCGCCACCCGATGGCCACACACTCATCATGAGCACATCGGGTACGGTGTGGCAAAACCGCGTGCTCTATTCCAAGCTGCCTTACAACTTGGACAAGGACCTCACGCCCATCACGGTCTTCCCGTCGGGGCCATTGGTGGTGGGTATCAACGACAAAATTCCGGCCAACAACA
>JACCDP011409077.1_pt1 | contig 11112 bp, 14 predicted proteins | sample 7445841 | NCBI WGS metagenome assembly JACCDP01 (sample SAMN15323441, study PRJNA562643) | freshwater metagenome | isolation source: river surface water | place: USA:Blue River Watershed | collected 2017-08-17
CAGTTGTTTGTGCCAAAACTATCGAGAGCGACGCGTTTTATAGATTTTGGTTGGCAGGGTTGCAAGCAAAAAAAAAAGCAAACACTGAACCGCGGTTATTACTATACAGCCGCTTTTATTTTGCAGATTTGGGGGATTTTTAAAGATATATGCCTATCTTTTTAAATGGGTAAACGGTAAAATTCCGTGATTGATGAAGGGGCAAAACATCTTGCAAGGGAACAATTTTTAAATGCGACTAATAATATGTTTTTAAAAAATAAAAATAAGCAAATTGTCTTAATTACTTGTGCTACTTGTGTTAGGTCCTCAATCATTTTCGCAAAAGAAGAACCAAAAGAAGAAAATACTGATATGGGATTGAAAGTTTTTACCATAATAATTTTTAAAACTAACTGGCGCCTACTGATTGTGTCACGGATCCATTTCGAGGATATCCTTATCGTTAATTACTGTGACAATCTTTTGGATTTTTTGTGACTATCAGTCAAGACGTGGGGGCGTTCGTCAATGGTGTAGTGGTAGAAAGCTTCGTCGAAAGTGTAGACGGCGTGCGTCGGAGACTCGGGTCCAAGGTAGCATCTGACTCGGAAACGACTCCAGAAGTCAAATTAAGTTTCCATGGGGCGGATGAAATTCATGTTGCTGGCTCCAGTTTATCCCTGACTGTTTTCTCCTGTTTTTTTTTTCAGGGATGGCGCTTGATGATCCAGCTGGCGCGGTTAGGATTGTTAGCATGGTACAGTAAATATACAGATTGGTTCTGATACCGGATGAACCATTCAGACCAGGATCAGAAATACGCAACACCAAAGACAGAGGGGTATATGCTTATGCTATGCGCTATTACGTAAACAATGTTTCACGTTGATTATTAACATGAGTATTGTCAGTAATTGGACGTGGCTCGACAAGTGCAACACTACACTACAATCTCTTGATACTCCTCAGTTCATTAAGCTTTTGTTTACCCTGGAAGACCGGATTCCACAAGCTTCGCATTCCCAAAATCGCTTCAGTCTCCGAACATCACACGACCACTTGGTTTTCTTTCGTTTTCGATCTTCAAATCTTGGTAATACTCTTTTCCGTGTTGGACTCTGAAAATATCAATTTGATTACATGATTTGACTTTTCTGCAAAGATTTCAGGTTCTATGAAAAAAAATAGCCTACGCGAGTAGGTCCAGAGTTTTGCTCGAATGCTCCATGCAGGATGCTCTCAGGACTAACCGAAATTTATCGCATTGTTAGTGCTAGTATCGTGTATGTTCAGTCATCGGCTCACAATGGACACCCTGAACTCCAATCAAGACCATACTGGGACATTGAAAAAACCAATTTATATTCGTAGAACTTGATCTTGATGGTAAATATCGTTGTCTTACTCCTAAAATCGAATTCTGTAAGAACACAAAACGTTCCAAAAACTTTTTTTTTCTAACCTCCTTATAAATCAACAACATTTAATAAAATAAAAAGAGAAGACAATAGTTCATTACGGTGGCGGTGTTAAGGAAACGACATGGCATTAGTTTCTAAAATTACACCTGCTTATACAGTGATAAGAGAAAACTCAATCTCAAAATGAAATGTAACTGTAATAATTTCGGGCACGAGTCACGAAATGTGCTTGTATATTTAAGGAATCATCAACTGTCATCAAGTGTATTCCCTTCAACACTAGTTGACGGTGTTTCACAAACGAAATGGATTCATTTAAACTTTGAATCCCTACACTCAAACCATAGTTATATAATCGCTTCCCTTCAAATCTGGTCAATGATACAACTCCGTATCCGTATCTATGAGAGTGCGGAGATCACTTTCCTTCAATCCGATCACATCTACTTATTCCCATTCTGTTGTCGCAGGCGGCTTTGCCGTCAAGTCGTACAATACTCTGGAAATACCCGGAACTGTAAGGACAGCCTCAACCATTTTTTCGACCACCTGAAATAAACAAATGGTCAATTGACGAATTCACCTTAATCTGACAACTCTTCAACTGACCTCTTGAGGCAAGTGCGTGTTAGGAATAGCTGGTAATCCGGTCATAAAGTCTTGTGACATAAAGGGCCGGAAAACGACTGAACGCTGGCACGACGGGATACGCTGACTCGAGTCACGATCAAAGTGCACAGGAATCAAAACAACTGGCATTTGGGCCAGCTTCTTGTAGCAACCGGAATCTCGGAATATTTTGTTGGCCAAATAGTCCGCTTCTCTCAGCGTCGCCAGTACGTTCATCGTTAAGTAGGTAGGAGTGACATCGGTCACCGGTTCGCGTACGGCTTTGCCAAAAACGTAACAAACGCGATTGACATTGTGACACACGCGTGGTATTAAACGTGCGTAGACGGCTAGATCATCCCAGTTTAGTTGAGCTTGATCTGAGCTTAGTGCTACACAATAACTGTACGTCCGACAATCTCCCTGTGTAGCAACAATAGCACATTATTCAATATATTGCCTATAAAACATACTAGTCTCCAAATTTACCTGAACACCGACTGTGCGGATGGGAAGTAACGTTGCAACATACTGATTGCGACTGGATAACTCTTCTAGAAGAAGACGATCTTCTTCCGAGGTAGCAGCTTCGATCCGGTTGAGAAGAGCATGCTCTTTGGCTGCCATATTAGCATAGTCGACCATCAGACGGATCAGCACTTGGGTTTCACCAAAATCGGCTTCCATAAATGGTTCTTCAGCACAAATTATTCGAATTGACAAGCCAGGTCCTGGAAAGGGATGACGCTCTAGGAGTTCTATAGGGAGACCCAAGTCACGCCCAAGAGCTCGAACTTCATCCTTGTGGAAATCTTAGGACCAACGATTAAATGAACGGTTCAATGAATGAAATCAGAAAACTTTGAATGAATGGAATGGAGACTTGAATGGAATCAAGATACCTTTAAGAGGTTCTACCACGCGTCCGTGTAAACGTAACTGTCGGACCATTTCTGAATCGTTGTGATGCGTCTTGATAGCATCGGCACGCGAAGAAGCCATGTGTGACGCCGATTCAATTAAATCCGGTCTCAGCGTACCTTTAAACAAGAGTTAAGGGAGTAAGCATTCAATCGTCTATTTAGATGTATCTTAAATATCATTTTTTAAAAACTTACCTTGTCCAAGAAGTAAATTATCCCAAGTTAAGTTCAAGTCGTTTGCTGTCCTATCAGCCACTTTGACAAATGTGTCTCCGATAATTCGACGCTTTTCTTCCGGGTTAACGGTCCGGCACAAAGACATAGTTTGACGACCGTGAACGGTGGTGGAAGCATCATAAAAAGTAAGTGCAGCTTTAACAACCTAAAAGAGATTTCAAGGTATTATTAAATCCAAACGACTTGCTGTAGACTTGGTAACACATCTGCGGCAGTAATGGAAAATGCCAGTAGAGAGCGAAATTGAAACCAATGAAATCCGAATTCGATGCAGTGCAGACGTAATACTATAGCCGTCTACCGGATTCATTGAACTCTCAATGAATATGCGGTAGTGCGGCTCCTCTAGCGGGTAAAATTTAATGTCTCAAATTACCCGAAGATTGAGCCCGAGCTGTTGTAAACTGTTGACAACCTGGTCGGATTCGTCTTTACGTAGGAAGCCGTTGTCGATGTGAATAGCCTGGACTCGAGAAGAGTCGTCACCCTCACAAAGGGCTTTATGTAGGAGAGCAGCACATACAGCCGAATCAACTCCGCCACTGACCAGCATAAGAACGATTTTATCCCGCCCGACTGTGCGCCGGATGTAATCGATACATTGTTGCTCTCGTTTCTCTAATGTGAAACCTCCGTTCAGTCCACTGATATCGAACAGGAAATTGCGCAACATAGTCTTCCCTACAAGTTAATAAGAATAAGTGAATTATGCATGCATTCTTTCCAATGGAAACGATGTTAATTTACCATTTTCCGTCAAGTCGACTTCAGGGTGGAATTGGACGCCGTAAAGTCGGCGCTGTGCGTCGGCAATGGCAGCGATAATGTGACGCGAGGATTTTGCCACGCAATGCAAGCCGTCTGCTACTTTATCAACGCTATCTCCATGGGTCAATAGTACCTGTTGTCGAGTTTCCAAGCCTTTAAATAACGGACATTCCGTTTCTACTTGGATCTCAAATTGTCCATCTTCACGCACATCTTTCCTTTCCACGGTGCCACCTTAAAAAAATTAATGCTTATTTTAATTAGTAAGTTATAAAGGGAGGAAAACAATTGGAACTTACCCAGTTCTTTGTTGAGCAATTGCATGCCATAGCAAATTCCAAGCACTGGAAGACCACAAGTAAAAATGGCAGGATCATATTGAGGTGCATCAGCAGCATAAACTGAATTTGGACCTGTTGTTTGAATTGAATTACAAATTTACAGGTTAATTGTTATATGTGCAAATTAAGTGAGAAGCATGCACAAATTTGTACAGAATATATTCAGTACAAACTCTATAGAGTTGAAAGAACAATAAACAAAAGAAGTTGAGAAGTAGAATTACAAATTTACAGGTCAATTGTTCTATGTGCAAATTAAGTGAGAAGCAAGCACAAATTTGCACAGAATAGTTGAAGTAACAGTTGAAAGAACAATAAACATAAGTAGTAGAACATTGTGTGTAGATTTTACGCTTTTTTTTTTAGTCTTTTTACCTCCAGAAATAATAATTGCTTTATAGCCTTGTTGAAGCAGAACAGCTGCAGGAGTCTCTAATGGTAGAATATCTGATTCCACACATTGTTCCCTGACTTTCCGATCAATCACCTGTTAATAAATGGCAAAGCAAATACTTAGATTTCATCAAACAAACCAAAATGAATATCATTCAAACTTTCCTTTCCATATTGTGCCCCAGCATCCAAAATTGCAACTCGTTCTCCATTTACTGGAATTGGACTGAGATTTCCTTCAGTCTCATTCCCATTATTTGCATCCATATTTCTTAGCCTATTGGGACACACAATTGATTATTGTTTAAAAAAATTGACGAGAATACGTTGAAAAGAAGAACGCCACTTACACGAGACGAAGCTAGACCTTGTTTTTGAAGATTCAAGTGGATTCCTTTTAATACCGAATTATATTTGTTCTGCAATCTTACTCCGTCCGTAAACAGAAGATCCTTGAATACAACTTGTTGGAACGGTGGTTGAAGAAACACTGAAGTCCCTAAATATACCCTGAGCATGTATTTAGTTCTTCTCGGGAAATGAGTCGGCATGCACCGCAGACGGGAGCCGGGAAAAAAGTATTCGGGTTCCCTTCCCCCAAAATTTATAAACAACTTGTGTCATGGCAACCACGGCAGACGAAAAATTTGTTAGGGCTCAAAATGGCGCTCCTTCTGAAACACACATGCCTCTATCAGCGACAGGTACATAATCGTTCGTCGACGGTAATTTGTGGTGTTTATTGTTTCCCTGTTTGATGAAAGTTTATTTGATGTATTAAATTATATTTATTCCTCCATTACTATTATTATTACATTATATTCATTATATTACAGCTACTTTTTACAAGATCCTGTCTCTCAAGTTTTCGACAACTTACCCATGGATCAGACTCGCACACGAATGAAGATTCTACTGATTCTTCAGCACCAGAAGGACCACATGAAATTTATAAAGGAGCTCTTGCGACTCAAGTAAAGGGTGTAAAAACATTTTCTTTTGGTACAAGTTTATTGGGTATTGGTATGCAACCTATGCTCTATGAGGTATTCAATTTTTACAACATTATAATTGAGAATTTTATGTAATACTTCTTGTATTTTTAGCACATGTCTGCACCAGACAGCAGCATTCCCTTGATGGTTGCCCTTTATTCAGCTGTTGGCATGTTCACATTTGTCACTCCATTTCTAATTCACTTTGTAACAAAAAAGTATATTACTGACATTACTTTTGATCCTAAAACCAATGAATACACAGCATCAACCTACAACTTTATACCTACTAAAAGAAAGGTATATTTTACTGTTTAGAATATTAATAACTTCAAGTAATTGTTTCAAATTAATGTTTTCTATAGTTAACATTCAAGCTTGAAGACATCTCTGTACCTGATGTTCCTGGAGCTTTCACATCTCTTTGTGTGAAGAGTACCCCTTTACTATGCATACCAAGTGATTTCTTGTATCCAGAACACTACATCAAGTTTATGGGATATGACAAGCCTGTAGATTTCCAACTGAGAACTCCAAAAGAAAACAGTAAAGATATCTCTGATAAGTGATATCTGTCTAGGTGCCTGCTGTATGTAATTTAACAACAATTTTTTCAGAATATAGAACATTTGTGTGAATTGTTAACTTCAGGCTCTCCATTTTTACGCACTACGTTTTACTGATACCGCTACAGTTTATTTCAGGCATTTCCAAATATAATTAGAGTTTCTATTTACACCACTATATATTTAGGATTTTCAGTCATCGGAACACACCGAAAAGGACGTAATCATTTAAATTTATTTTTGAATCACCACAATTTCTACACATTACGCACGGCCTTTAGTTAGCCAAGTTTTCAATTCGAACAACCCAAGCATAATCGTTAGAAACTTCCGATTTTGGAGGAAACGTCAACTGAATACCAGGCGGCGAGACTACCCACTTAAAATATGGTAAAAATGAAAAGGTGTAAGATCAAAAAATATTAATTTGTTTGAAAATGACTTACGTCAATATCATCGTCGTAGCCAATTACTGAAATGTGCGTTTTTGGAGTAACTTCGGGCGCGCCAAGATTAAGCACGCCCCATTTGGGCCAATAAAGCACGATAGCGTAAACTATTTTCTGATCTTTGGACGACGTATACCTGAACGGATTTCGAATTTATTATTTTTGTTTACCTTCCTTTGTCATACTCATCATTACCAAACATCGGAAGTGAACGTGTCGTTTTGATAAGTCCACGGTTTAGTTGAGTAGATCGATTCTCCGTTTATCTTTAACCAATCGCCCATTTGGCGAAGACGCTCTTCGAAAATGGGAGCAATTATTCCATCGTGCGTAGGTCCCACATTCAATAGCATGTTGCCCCCGCAACTTACAGTACTGGCAAGTTCCTTGATCAGTTCATGAGTGGACATGAAATCAGAGAAACGCGCGTTCCTGCGATAGCCCCACGAGTTCTTGTCAATGGTCAGGCAGTTTTCCCATTTGTGCGGCAAAAGCTGTCCTAATTTTATGAAAATTTAAGTTACACATTTCCCGCGCTGAGGAATTGCAATGTGCACGTTAGCCTACCTGGATTAAAACGGTCATCACAGGTATAAAAGCCTCCATGTTTGCAAGCAACTTGGTCTCCCCATCTTTAAAAGGATAAAATCATGCAAAAGTGAGTTAGTACGCAAGACATTATTGTAGTCAACCGTTCAAATATGTACCTGTCATTGGTCACTACCTCATCTTTTACCGGACTCTCGTTGTACAACCATGCAATAAAATCGGTAGAATTCCAGTAAACGTCTTTGGCCCCTTGATCACCGTCTGACCATATTACGCTTGGTTTATACTTGTTGACCTAAAAGAAGTTTTCCGATAATCAGTGTTAGCTCGAAAGGTAAAATACTACTAAAGTTGTTATTTTTACGATTTCATAAAGTTCCGGTAGGGTTTTAAGGTTTACAAAATCTCGAGTAGTAAAATTGTTCTTTTCATCCTGTTGATAAAGAGGATGAAACCATTCAAATAGAGAATGATAAAGGCCAAACTTTAAATCAGTGGAATTTCTGATTGCGTCCGCCAAATCGCCTAATGAAAAAGAACTTGATGTCAGGAAGCAGTGCCCTCTAATCTAATCTTTGAGTAAAGCTCAATTTCTCACCAACTAAATCTCGCTTTGGTCCGACGTCCATCGCATTCCAATTCCAAGAGTACTTGGAAGGCCAAAGTGTGTATCCTTCATGATGTTTACTTGTTAGGACTACATACCTGTTGGCATATTGTGCCAAGTAAGAAAGAGTTGAAATTCCCTTCAAGGATTTTTTTTTTCTTTTATTCAGAATTACTTTGCTCCAGAACTCTTAAATATCTCAGCCCATTCAAGTGGATCATAGAATTCTGCTGTAAACTTTGGTGCAAAGTCAGCATAGGTAAAGCCAGGTGCATAGTTGTTCTCCATAAATTTTTCAAATTCAGGCCTCTTTGCTCCTGCATCCAACAGTTCAAAGATTAGGGTGTAATGCATCAAGAACAAGTTTTTAGTTATGTATTACCTTTCCAATACCACCAAAACCATTCTGAACCAAATGCAGGAACAGAGAAGACACCCCAATGTATAAATATGCCAAACTTTGAATCATCATACCATGAGGGAAGAGGCCGACTGTCAAGACTCTGCCAATCAGGTGTGTATTGTTTTAAAGCTGGTTCTACAAGCTGACTGACAGCAGATTCTGAATTATCCTCATCACTTTGGAGGAAATTGCTATGACTTGAATGTTCAGGTAGAGGAGCCAAGACGTCAAAGTACGACTCGGCACCATCAGACTTTTCAATAAACCCGGCAAAGCTGGCTAGAGCTGATGATACCAAAAGAACAGTGAGTAACAGCCACTGCATCTTCGTAATTCTTGATATTTGATTTCTATGTTTAAAACTTATGACACCCGAATAACCAGCATATTAATAACTTGAATCAGCGAATCGGAACGGTAGCTGATAATAAAGGCTGGGAGGCTGTAAATCTCCAAACCCGATCGATAAGCACGAGTAACAACAAACCCAAGGTCGTCGTCTGCTTTGTGCCTTCCGTCTATCAAACTCACACATTACGCGTTCGATTGGAACGTCCCTAGATGGCACTAAATTAGTAAAAAAATCGCAAAAACCTACTACGCGACAAAAATAGAAGGAAATATAAAAATAGATATTTTTGTGTACGTCAATGTATTGATCTTCGTGGAGGAGAGGGAGAGCGAAGGGAACTGACTTGGTTGGCGCGATGACAATACGATAGTGAATGGTGGTTGTGCACAGTGGATGGGAGCGGAAAAATGAATGGTGATTCTCAAACGAAGCTTAGTAGATGGGTTATTTTCCTTTTCACCAATTTGATGACAAACATATCAGCTTCAAAAAAAAAAAAAAAAGATAAATAGACACACAGTTGAAAGCAATCATACGCGCCTCCGTAACGCGTTGTTGTGTGTTGTTATTTGTCCTAGTAAAATTTTTCTCTCTTTGTTCGTATAAAACAATTCAAAAGAATACGCATTATCATGATATGATATCGTCTCTCCTTAACAGAGATGCATTACATGTAATCGACTAGAAAACGAAGTGATGGGTCAAAAGAGCGGGAGGAAAATACATCACTCGTCGCGTTGACTGAAGATCATAAATTTTTTCGCGTCTCTAAAGAATAAGTTTACAATCATCTGAGCAGATTTTCAATCTGCGCGTTCAGGGAGATAGAGTGTCTCGCACGTGTGAAACAAATCAAAATAACAAGGACGGGATTTCGCCATCATAAGAAAACCAGATACTGTATCATTTCGACTCCAACGAAAGATCAGTTTACCGAAGATGAAGGGACTACCTCAATCTTTCAACATTGGGGTAGGTTCTTCAGTCATTAGTAGTAATACATGTTCCCATCTGTTTCATCAGACTGAGTCTCATTCGATCATTGAGGATGGTCCTTGCGGATTGGTGGAATGTATAGACGTAAAAGAATCAATAAGCGTTCGTGGATTGGATTCCAAGTGAATGGTTGTTGTTTTCCTTTTCTTTTTTGAGGGGGATCGGGACGTGATTGGATGGCTTGTCTGTCCAAACCTTTTTCTTCTTTATTCTATAGTTTGATTTTCAAAGGAAAGAGCAGGTAACGCTGGAGGGGTCTCCATTTGCGGATGTAACCAATCGTGTAGGCCGGGCGCCGAAAGATGGACAACAGAAATCACCACCGAGTCCGGAGGCCATCGCTGCGGCAGCAGCTGAGACGGCCGCCGCTGACGCTGCACTTCCATCACTGACAATTGCGGGTTCACGAGGCAAGTCACGGGACGAAGCATCCGACCGAGCGTCGGGGGTAAGGAGGCCAGCTGTGTCTTTATTGAGACCATTATGGCCAACAGTTATGTCCGGTGGGGCGCAGCTAACTTTTGATCGGGGCGGGAACGACCAGATTATCGTGCTGGGTGGTGTCGAAGGTGACTTTGTTCCCCTCCCGGGTGACTTTTGCCCTGCATAAGCCTTGCCTGCTTGAAAAACATACAAAACAAACAAACAAAACAGAAAAATGATAGAGAAAGGCCATAGCATTTGCAATTCAATCGACAACGACTGGGATTTTCCGCGTCTTTTCATACCATGAGGACAGATCAATTTCAGATCAAACTTTTTCGGCGTCGCTTTTAACGGGAGCGTTGGGGTCGGAGCGACCGTCAGGTGATTGCCAGCGGGGGAGTTGCAGTTGGAGGCATTTGCTTTCATGACTTCTTTATATAACGACATCTTGGAGCTGGCGGGTGAGTCTATTGACGTTTGCAACGCCTTTTCCATATCAAGAATACTGCGTCGGGTTTGAAGCGTCTCGTTAATCACTCCACCTCCTACCACAATATAAAATATGATAGGAATGTCGTTATTAGCCCGCATGAAAAGCAATTAACCAAAGACGCAACATTTCCCGCTGGTTCTCAAAGTTTCATTCGGATTTCCGAGACTTATTGATCGAAACAAGGCACAGCCGCATAATAGATGAAAGATTCGAGCTGCCAAAGACTGTGCCGCCGTCAAGTTAGTTCATATAAGAGAACAAAAGGCGAGAAGTTTCATTTTGGCTTTTGCACTACTTTTGTAAGACAAGCACGGATACGATGGGACAAAAGATGCATTCATCATCTTTCAGAACCGGGTGGCCGGAAGGCGGAAAGGTAATGATAAAATTCACACTAGACGTCAAAATTGTGTACAGACCTGATAAGGCCAATTGAATGGGACTATTACGGCAGCTCAAACTGCTAGTCGCTCCTTTGCGAGCTACATCATCCATAGTGACCGGGCTGTATCCCCGTGTATTAATAATGGAACCGACTGCTCCCGTGGCTTGCAACTCATCCGGAACGGCCGAGATCCTGCCTGTTCTGTCTGAAGCACACC
>JACCDP011018512.1_pt1 | contig 11111 bp, 3 predicted proteins | sample 7445841 | NCBI WGS metagenome assembly JACCDP01 (sample SAMN15323441, study PRJNA562643) | freshwater metagenome | isolation source: river surface water | place: USA:Blue River Watershed | collected 2017-08-17
CCACTTCTCTATCAGGTACCTTCACGGTTCGTTGGCTGCCATCCTACTCCTATATGAGCGATGTTTATCAGGGTTCCTGGAACTTGTCGCTGGCCGATGGGGGGGTGGAGGCGGTTCCGATTTTGCCTAACTTGCAAATACGTCGTCAATTTCTAGGGGGTCAATACACCGATACTTTGGAGGTGAACCCGCAGCCTGGGGCGGTGGTACAATGGTTTTTGAATGGTCAGGTCCTGGCAGGTGGGGATAATGGACGGCTTTTGGCAGTTTTGGGGGGGGATTACACCGCAGTACAGAACGTTTCTGGGTGTTTTTCGGCTGTTTCTGCGCCATTTCGAGTCGATCCAGTGGGAATAAGGTCCGTTTTGGACCCATTGGAACCCTTGATTTACCCCAATCCCGTACAGGATGACCTGAATATAGAGCGATTATTGTTGCTTTTGGAGGCCAATGGACTTCGCAAGCCGATGGTGGCGAGGGTGGTGGGGATGACGGGGGCCGTGGTGGGGAGCGTAGGAGAGGGCTCGGGTTGGTCCCTAAGCGGGTTACCTCGGGGCCTCTATGGGCTTTTGGTTGAAGATGCTCTCGGGGTCCGGGTCCTTTTACGGTTCCTAAAGGGTTGATCGAAGGGGGACAAGAAGGGTTTTCCTCGGGGGAGCTGGGGTGAAGGTGGCTAGAGGAATTTGTGATGGTGGAAAAAGGTTTCCTTAATCTTTGCTTTTGGCTTTGCCCCGAGGTGTTGTTAGTTATATATTTGTCATTTAAAATACAAAATACATAATAACCCCTAATATGCTCAAAATCAACCTTTTTGCCACGCTGTTGTTTACGGCGATTCTGGGATTTGGACCCCAGGCCTGGTCGCAGTGTACCATTACACCCGCCAATCCGGCCGCACAGACGGTCTGTCAGGGTACGACCATCTCTACTTTGACTTTCACCAGTTCAGGAGGAACAGGGGCTATTTTTTCTGGACTGCCTGCCGGAGTTAGCGGCAGCTACAACAGCGTCGACGGGGAAATCACTTTGTCCGGCACGCCATCGGTGGCAGGGACATTTAACTATTCAATTAATCTTGTTGGCTGTACAGGTGGAGGAAACGCTTCAGCTATTGGTACAATGGTTGTAACCTCGTTTAACACGTTGGCTTTTGTTTCAGCACCTTCATCAGCAAATCAAGTTTTCTGTTCGGGTATTGCAATGGACAGCGTTCGTATTCGCATTACAGGAACGAATACATTCACCGCAAGTGGTTTACCTGCCGGTGTAACGGCCATCAGGAGGAACGATACCATTATTTTGGGTGGCACTCCATTGAGTGGTTCACCTAATTTGCCATTGGCAAATGATACCTTGTTTACTTATACTATTGAATTAACAGGTGGATGTACAGGTGGGACTAATTCTATTTCTGGTTCCCTAAGAGTTAGAAATAACAGCCCTATTAGTTTACAGACAGGTAGTATCAATACTCAAACCGTTTGTATTGGTTCAGCGATTTCTAGTATTAGCTACCAAACAGGTCGTGCCAATCAGGTTATTTTTTCTGGACTCCCATCGGGTGTCAATGGTGCGTTTGACAGCATTAACCGGTTGGTCACCTTGTCAGGAACCCCCACTATTCGTGGAACTTATGCCTATTCTGTTCTTGTCAATGGTGGATGCATTGGAAATCCCAATGTTGCCACGGGTACCATTACGGTCCAAGGCTATTCGGTCGCTTTGCGTCCTATCTCAGCACCATCGAGTCAGACGGTTTGTTTGGGAGGTACGATCCAAGCGATTTCATACGCTACCACGGGTGCTACTGGCATTGGAACGGCTACTGGACTACCAACAGGATTGACTGCAACGTGGGCTGCTAATGTTTTAACGGTTTCAGGAACAGTTGCGGCTAGTGTTACACCTGGCACCTTCAACTTCTCAGTGCCTCTGAGTGGCTTGCCCTCTTGCCCTAGCGTGAATGCAACAGGTTCAATTGTAGTCCGGGCCTACAACTCCATAACCTCAACCACGGGAACACCATCACCGACAGTATGTTTAGGGGATGGCATTGGGGCTTCTGGTGTTACACCTTCGATTGTTTATACCACAACAGGTTTTACGAATGGAGTCAATGTTTCTGGTCTCCCATCGGGGGTTGGTTATGTCTATGATCAAGCCACTCAAACAACCACTATAAGTGGTACACCTAGCGTTCGTGGGGTTTTTGTTTATCGAATCACAGCATTGGGTGGTTGTACCCAAAATTCATCGAATACGATAACGGGTACCATAACGGTAAATGGTAATACCATTCTTTTGGGCAAAAAAGACGCTAACCTGAGTACCCCCGATGTTGCTACCAATATTCAAACTCGATGCGCCCTTCGACCCATACAGCCTATTGTGTTTACCACGACAGGCGCTACAGGTGCTAGCCTTGATCCTGCCCTGCCTTCCAATTCAGGACTAAGTTTGAATTTTAATTCAGGAACGGGTGTGATTACTGTATCTGGCACTCCAAGGTTTTCATTTACTTACACTGGTCAAGTAATTATGTCTGGTGGTTGTACAAGCGGTCAAATTGAGCCAACCATTAACATCACGGTTCTTGATTCCAATACAATTACTTTGACATCTGCCACCGGTTCGGACAACCAGACCAAACCTCGAAATACGTCCATTGATGATATTACTTATGCGACTTTGGGAGCTAGCGGTGCTAGGTTCCGTGGTTTACCATCGGGCGTAACTGGTATTTGGGCAGCCAATACGATAACAATTAGCGGAACACCTCTTTCTACGGGAACTTACCAGTACATCATTGATTTGGTTGGTGGGTGTCCGGTAGGCAAAGGGAACTCCGATACCGGAACCATTACAGTCACAGCCGGGGGTTCCTTGATAGGGGGCGGAAATGGAGAGCAAGGGTTTGAAGGTGACTATGCCAACCGTTCCAATCAAAACAATACAGCCGCCATGTCATCTGGCCGTTTGATCTCAAATCGTGGCCTGATAACCAACATGTCGGTTTATCCTGTTCCTGGTTCTGATTTCCTATATGTTCGAGGCTTGGTATCCTTGGAGCAAGCCCTGTTGTCGATTGTGGACCAGACAGGTCGCGTAGTTTTAGATCCTAGTGCGACGATTTCCAAGGATTCAAGTACAGGAGTTTTCAAGCTGGATTTGAGTCCCTTGGCCGATGGGGTGTATTTCTTACGCGTACAGTCTGCGATCGAAGGGATAAATCAAATGCTTCGTTTCTCGGTTAAACACTAATCGGTAGAGTCAGCCATCGCTTTAATTATCTTGAGGCTTCAATTCCATCGCCTACCCTTTCAAGGGTAGGCGATGTTTTTTTGGGCGTGTGGTTAATGGGCTATTTCCCCCCGTAATGTGGTCGGTTTGCGGGCTCGACCCATCCGAATGACCCCATCAAAATAAATTTAAGGTGAATTGACAAAATATCCACAGCGCCCCAATATATTTACAAATACATATATAAAATGTAAAATAGCCTGATAATGCATTATTTAAAGCTTTTTACGGCAATGGCCTTCGCCATTCTGTCGTCAATCCCGGTTTTTGTATCGGCCCAGTGTACAATTTCTAGGACAAGTGCTGCTGCAACTGAAAGCCAAGTATTGTGCCTAAGCACTTCTTTGACTCCTATTACTTATACCCTGTCCGGGGCTAGTGGCGCCATCGTTTCCAATCTACCTGCGGGGGTTTCCTATACCTACACTCCGGGAACCCCTCCCTCAGGAACGCTAACAATTAGCGGTACACCGAGTCAAGCGGGCTCCTTTAATTATTCTATTACACCTATTGGATGTTCAGGGGGCGGAACGACACCAACCGCCAATGGGAGTATCGGGGTTACTTCCAATAATAGCCTTTTTCTAAGTTCAGCTGTTGGTACTAACAATCAAACCCGCTGCCTTAATGTAGCCATTACCAATATTTCCTACCGAGCTCTGGGGGCTACCAATGCATCTGTTACCGGCCTACCTAGGGGAATTACAGGTGCGTGGAATCCCACAACAAGCACCCTGACCATTTCAGGGGCACCCGATTCAGCCTCGCCTGTCGCCTATTCTTTGAATTACACGGTTTCAATGACCGGTGGCTGTGTCGGCGGCAATGCGACCCAAACAGGTACCATTACGGTCAATCCTGCTTACAGCCTTACTCTGGTTTCTCCGGCTGCCACATTGGACCAAAATGAAGTTTGTATCAACACCCCCATCGACACAATTCAATTCACCACAAGAGGCGCCAATGGGGCTAGCTTTTTTGGATTACCTCCCGGCATAACCGGCTTATGGCGTAATGATTCAGTTTTAATCTACGGAAGTCCATCGGTTCGTGGGACTTTCATTTTTTCCTATAACTTGACTGGTGGGCCTTGTAACACTGGAACGCGGACGTTCACCGATACATTGGTTGTTAAATCCAATACGTGGCAACTCATTTCTGCACCTTCAACGGCCAATCAAACACGTTGTGTCAATACGCCTATTGACACCATTATTTACCGCCGAAATGGAGCGACTTCAGGTTCTCTTGGAACAGCTCCTGCCGGAATCACGTTTCTTAACACCAACGATTCCCTGTTGATTTTTGGGACACCTACTGCGGATGGCAATTATAATTATTTGGTGACTGGAATTGGTGGTTGTACAGGGTCCTCCCTCAACACAATCGGTGGATTGTTAACGATACGGCCAACCATGACGATAACCAACCCGGCCAATGATTCTCAAACCGTTTGTCGTGGTGTAGCCATCGCGAGTATTTCATTCAACACGGTGGGTGCTACTTCAGCTTCGGTTACGGGGCTGCCTGCGGGACTTAATGCCAGCTTTACCCAAGGTGTTGGTTTGAATGGCACCGTTACCATCACAGGTACTCCTTCCGTTCGTGGTATTTTTCCTTTCCGAATTCGATTGTTAGGTGGTTGTAATACAACTTTGGTGGTAGGCGGAACAGGGGCCATTACAGTGAATGGCAACACAGCCGTGCTAAACCGAAAGAGTTCAACCGTAAGTGGACCAGAGGTATTGACTACCACCCAAACAAGGTGTGTTGGCAAGCCGATTCAAAATATAGTTGTTTCTACAACGGGATACACAGCAGCAGCAGTGATGTCAGGATTTTCGTTGCCAGCTGGTGTTTCAGCGGCCTTTACTGGTAATGCAACATCGGGCACCGTTACGATTTCTGGAACTCCTACGGCCGTTGGTGTCTTTAATTTTCAAGTAAGACTGACAGCAACGCTTTGTACGAACCTGTTCGACACCATTCGTGGAACTTTAACCGTGCTGGATACTATTACTTGGGCCAAGGTTTCTGTCTCCAGCGGGGATACGCTGAATCAATTTTCTAGTTTGGATACCATCCGTTACAAAGGGATGAAGGGATCAACCGGTGCAATTTTTAGTGGTTTGCCAAGCGGCCTTATAGGGGCATGGAATTCGGCTGATAGCACGGCCACCATCTTTGGTATTCCTACGGTTACAGGTTTATTTAATTACCGAATTTCCTTTACGGGTCGTTGCATGAACGGGTTAAGTAATGTTGCCGTTGGTATCATCAGGGTAGATCCTCCCACAATGGGTTCAACCGGTAGCGCTAAAGAGCGTCAAAATGGCAATGGTATTACATCTCGTATTAATGGCGAAAAAGCCAAGGTTCTTCAAGAGGGCTTGGTTCTATATCCAGTACCATCCAGTGGAATGTTGAATGTCAAAGGACTCGATCTTTTTCGCAAAGCCAAACTAACGATTATAGACCAATCTGGTAGGCAATTGAACTCCTTCCACTGGCTGAATGCGGGTGATGGAGTGGGCGAAATGCAGCTCAACCTCGATGGTTATGCCTCAGGATTGTACTTCCTCCATATCATAGATTCTGATTTTGATTACATGGATGACCTTCGCGAAAAGTCGTCGGTTCGGGTGATGAGATTTCAAATTAGATAGTTTTCTATCACCTTATTTTAGCTAGACGCCCAAGCCTCAATCACATTATCTTATGTTAATTCACCACAGAATATCAAACAAAGTTCAATGGTTGTTTATCCTAACTATTTCCTTTTTGTTTGTTTTTTCCTCAGGCGCTCAGGCCCAAACTTGTACACTCACCTTATCTTCCGGTAACAACACACAGACCATCTGCGAAGGCTCTGCCATAACCAATATCACCTACAATACCAACGCCACTACAGCCACGGTAACAGGTGTTGCTGGACTGAATGTTAGTATTTCAGGGGGCGTGTTGACTGTTTCTGGAACACCCTCTGCTTCTGGTACCTATACAGTAACCCTAACAGCAGGCTGTACAGGCGGGACTACCACGGCAACTGGAACCATTACTCGGACAGTGCCACCTTCAGCAGGTACGTTAAGCGGTACACAGGCGATTTGTGTTGCTGGTACGACAACTTTCACATCAACATCATCGGGGGGGTCATGGTCAAGTGATGCTACGGGTATTGCAACTGTAAATTCGTCAACCGGTGTCGTGACTGGTGTTGCTGCTGGAACTGCAACGATCACCTACACGGTTGCTGGAACTGGAGGCTGTGCAAATGCTACTGCAACGCGTACGGTTACTGTCACAGCGGCACCTTTAGCAGGAACGTTAAGCGGTACACAGGCGATTTGTGTTGCTGGTACGACAACTTTCACATCAACATCAGCGGGGGGGTCATGGTCTAGTGGTGCTACGGGTATTGCAACTGTTAACGCGTCAACCGGTGTCGTGACTGGTGTTGCTGCTGGAACTGCAACGATCACCTACACGGTTGCTGGAACTGGAGGCTGTGCAAATGCTACCGCAACGCGTACGGTTACCGTCACTGCAGCACCTTCTGCAGGAACTCTTAGTGGTACGACTGGGATATGTATCAATGGTTCATCGACTTTCACATCGACAGTGAGTGGTGGTTCTTGGACTTCATCGAATACGGCCGTTGCAACTATCAATTCAAGTACGGGGGTCATTTCTCCTGTTGCCGTTGGATCAGCTACAATGACCTACACTGTTTTGGGAACAGGTGGTTGTTCAAACGCAACAGCTACACGTGTCATCACCATTACTGCACTACCTACAGCGGGTACCCTGAGTGGTAACCAAGCTATTTGCATTGGCGGAACGAGCTCCTTTACATCGACCGTTTCTGGCGGAACATGGTCTTCAAGCAATACTGCCATTGCTACGATTAATGCATCAACGGGTGTGGTAACAGGCGTCGCAACAGGTGTTGCTACAATGACCTATCTCGTTGCTGGTAGTGGAGGCTGTGCTGATGCAACGGCGACCCGCACAATTGATGTTCGACCCTACAATACCATTACAAGAACATCTGCCCTCGCCACCATTAGCCAGGATTTGTGTATTAATAATGCTATTACTAATATTACCTATTCAACCACGGAAGCGACCGGTGTATCTTCTACAACCGGATTGCCGAATGGTGTAACTGCCGTATTCGCTGGGAATTCAGGTGCCGGAACGATCACGATCAGTGGGACTCCAGTCGTTTCTGGGACCTTTAATTATACTGTCACGATGACCGGTGGTTGTACGGGTGGAACAAATACGGCCAATGGAACTATAATTGTTAGGGAAAACACGATATCGCTCGCGTCCGGTTCGGCTTCTCCAAACCAAGCTGTTTGCTTTAATCTCTCTCCCTTGCCGACGATTCAGTTTACCACAACCTTGGCAACCGGAGCAACATTGGTGGGTAATCTGCCTGCCGGAGTAACCGGTGTTTGGAGTAATAATGTCTTAACAATTTCTGGTACCCCTACCGAATCCGGGACTTTCAATTATACCTACAATTTAACGGGTGGTTGTCCGCTCGGAAGTAAAAACGATACAAGCGGGACCATTATCGTCAATCCACTTAATACCAATACGTTTAATCTTACCTCAGCGGCAGCTACCACAAATCAAACGTTGTGTATCAACACCCCTATTACGAATATTACCTATTCCACACTCGGGGTTTTGAGTGGTGTTGTGTCTAACTTACCTCCCGGTGTTTCCTATACATGGAGTCTAAATACACTGACTATTTCAGGAACTCCAACAAGCCCTGGGGTTTATAACTTTCAGGTTATGACAACGGGCGCCTGCTCTGGCACTCCGAATCCACTTCCTTCGGCGACAGGGACCATTGTTGTGACCGCCACCAATACCATTTATTTGACATCTGCGGTAGCAACGACCAACCAAATTCTTTGTAGGAATACAGCGATTACTCCTATCACGTATACAACTGTTGGTAATACAGATGTTACGGTGACTGGTTTACCCACAGGTATAACCGCGTCCTTTAATTCTACAAATCGTCGATTAACGATTAGTGGTACGGCAGATACGGTTGGCACGGCGACCTATACCGTAACAATGTCAGGTGGTTGCAATTCTGGCGCCCAGGTGATGACGGGTACCATTTTGTATCGCCCTACTTACAGTTTAACTCGCCTGTCGAGTGATGCTTCAATTAATCAAAATTCAATTTGCAGCGGCACGGCCATTACAGCTATTAGCTTTAGAACGGAGGGAGCCACAGGTGCCCAATTTAATGGGTTACCGCCCGGTTTAACAGGTTCTTGGTCACTCGATACCGTGAGAATAACCGGGACACCTACAGCAATTGGTACTTATATTTTTCGTGTTGATTTGGTTGGCGGTCCCTGCAATTCTGGAACACGAACTTTTTCTGATACTTTTGGAATAATTGGTAACCCGATTACCCTTGTTTCCGCCGCTTCAACAGTCTCTCAGATTGTTTGTTTGGGATCCCCAATCGTTCCCATTAAGTATCTCAAAACCAGTGTGACAACTGGTGCAACTTTAAATCCCGCTTTTGCCGGTTTAACCAGCTCAATTGTGGGCGATACCATCATAGTAAGTGGAACCCCTACTACGTCTGGGGGACCTACAAATATTGTTTTAAATTTGAGTGGTTCTTGCACCGGATCCTTTATCGCTGGGAATGTAACCCGGAGGGCCGCTTATACCATTCCTAATGTTGCGAACGACTCTAATCAGTCTGTTTGTCGGGGTGTGGCTATTACCAATATAGTTTATTCGGCAGTAACGGGTGCTACTGGCGCGCTGGTTACAGGTCTACCTGCAGGAGTTTCTGCTGCTTTTACAGGTAATGCTACATCAGGGACCATTACGATTTCTGGTACTCCCAGTGTTCGTGGTGTATTTTATTACCGAATTAACCTTGTGGGTGGTTGTACGGGTAATTTAATCGGTGGCCGCGGTGTAATTACGGTTACAGGTGCATCGGCTATTCTCAATAGAAAAAGCTCAACGATTGATGGACCTGAAATTTTAACCACAAACCAGACCCGATGTGTAGGTAAGCCCATTCAAAATATCGTCGTAACAACTACTGGGTATAGTGGTGCTGCTGTTTTATCAGGTTTCGCCTTACCGGCGGGGGTAACAGCGGCATTTGCAGGCAACACAACAGCTGGAACGGTGACAATTTCTGGAACACCGACGGCGGTTGGAACTTTTAATTTTCAAGTTGGTTTGAGTATCTCATCCGGATGTACCCAATTACGCGATACGATTCGAGGTACGATAACTGTTTTGGATACCATTATTTGGGCCAAAACGTCTTCCTCTGCTGGTGATACGTTGGACCAGTTTTCGGCGTTGGATACCATTAGTTTCAAGGGAACCAAGGGGGCAACGGGTGCTTTGTTCTCAGGGCTACCTGACGGTCTCATCGGGTCATGGTCTATGTCGGATAGTACCGCTACCATTCGTGGTATTCCAACCGTTACTGGCATTTACAATTATCGGGTGACTTTTACGGGTCGGTGTATGACCGGGCGTGGTAACGTAGCGTCAGGAACCATTCAGGTGGATCCTCCTTCCATGGGTTCACCGGGCGATGCCAAATCTTCTGATAATTCCACCAATAACCCGTCCAATCGTGTTTCGGTGGATGTCAGCAAGGTCACAAGTCCTTTAATCCTGTATCCTGTTCCAACTTCGGGTCTTTTGAATGTACGTGGATTGAATTCTTACCGTCATGCCAAACTTTCTGTGGTTGATCAGGGTGGTCGAGTTGTCTTTACGCAGACCTGGATGAAAGGTTACAACCAAGACGAGTTAACGATGAACTTGGATTATTGCCCTGTTGGAATTTATTACCTGCACATTAGTGACATAGATGCTATGTTCATGGATGATTTGAGGGAAAGGTCCTCATTGAAAGTTATGCGTTTTCAAATTCAGCGTTAGTCTTTAACCTGTCTCTTTTCTTCTATTTGATTTTAAAGAATCGAAAATTTAGAGACCTAGGAGACTATTATTCAAGCCCATTCAAAATGAATCGTTCGTTGCATTTTGTTTGGGCTTTTTTGTTTTTAAGCGTTTTTTTTGGCGGTAGGGTTCAGGCCCAATGCACCTTGTTTTTGGGTTCCTCAACAGGGACGGATAACCAAAATATATGCGTTAGTTCTTCACTTACCAACATTGTATACAACGCGACTGGTTCTACAGGGGCGACTTATCAAGGTTTGCCCAGTGGTGTTAATGGTGCTTGGGTAAATAACATCATAACCATTAGTGGAAGCCCAACCGCCACAGGGACATTTGGTTATACAGTTTCACTTCTGGGTTGTTCAGGCGGAACTACCTCTACCACTGGAACGATTACCGTTTCAGCGAACAACACAGCCGGAGCGCCGTCGAGCACGCCGACCTTGTGTATTAACACGGCGCTTACCAACATTACGATTGCAACCACGGGTGCAACAGGCATAGGTACCGCCACGGGCTTACCGGCTGGTGTTACGGCGGCATGGGCCTCCAACACGATTACGATCAGCGGCACGCCAACGGCGTCGGGAACTTTTAACTATACAATTCCTTTGACGGGGGGTTGCGGTACGATCAATGCCACGGGTACGATGACAGTAACGCCGAACAACACGGCGGGTACGCCATCAAGCACGCCGACCTTGTGTATCAACACGGTTCTTACCAACATTACGATTGCGACCACGGGTGCAACAGGCATAGGAACGGCCACAGGTTTACCGGCTGGTGTTACGGCGGCATGGGCCTCCAACACGATTACG
>JACCDP011066640.1_pt1 | contig 11111 bp, 14 predicted proteins | sample 7445841 | NCBI WGS metagenome assembly JACCDP01 (sample SAMN15323441, study PRJNA562643) | freshwater metagenome | isolation source: river surface water | place: USA:Blue River Watershed | collected 2017-08-17
CACAGCAGGTAGCAGATTTGGTGTGGCAGAAAATCAAAGATATCAATTACCTGTATAGGCTTGGCTTTGTATCGTGGCCTACACCTGCACCTGATCCTGATGTACGGATGTATATCTATGATTTGGTAGCACTCATCCGAAAGGCAAGCAAACAGTGAGCATACTCATCACACTCTTTATTGCACTGGTGTGTCACACAGGCACCTGCCATGCATCTACAATCACCATCACGCGCGAGGCTATGGCTATTGCATCGTGTGAGAGTGGTGATGGCTGGAATTATGGTACGTACAGCTGGACAGCGCGCAGTGCCACTGCTGATGGTGGTGCATGGCAATTCAACGACAGTACTGCACTGTGGCTCATGGGAATGGATCACGCTGAGCAGTGGGAGCCTACCACACAGTACAGCGCATTTATACGACTGTGGGATGATGGCTATGGATGGCAGCACTGGACAGCCAGCCAGCCATGCTGGAGCCAGTGGCTCACAATAGAAAACAATCAGGCAGTATGGTATAACCATGAGTAGTGAGCAGTGAGGTATACCATGCCATTTCGTAGTGATATCCGACAGTGGCCCACAGCAGAGGCATTGCGCGCACACTTAGCAAACTATGATCCACGCATCGCATCATGGTGCAGAGGGATTGTGCTGCATCATACTGTGCGGCCTGATACCACTGAGTGGCGTGGTGTGCGCTCAATGCAAGCCATGCAGGCATACTATACGCAACTTGGCTGGCAGGCAGGGCCGCACCTGTTTCTTGCCTGCCATGCACCAAACACTACCACTAACGGTGTATGGCAGATGACAGCACTCAACGAAACAGGTGTACATGCTGCAGGTGCGAACAGCTTTACATGGGGCATCGAGGTAGTAGGTGCATTTGATGCAAAGCCATGGAGTGTAGTGCAGCAGGCACTTGTGTATGATGTGGTAGTAGCACTCATGCAGTGGCGTGGCATCACTGAGGTGAGCAAGCGCACACTGATGGGGCACAGAGAGGTGCCAAGTCCAAAATCATGCCCAGGTAGAATGATTGATATGGATAAAGTGAGAGCAGATATCGCACAGCGATTGAGAGGAGTGTAATGGTGGAATCACTTGAGGTGAAAGTCGCACGTATTGAGGAAAAGATAGATCAGGTGCTGCGCAGGCTCGAGGTGGGTGATAAGCGATTTATCGAGCTGGATGATCGCGTTACTGAGCTCGAGCGTAAGGTAACTGGCTTTATGTATGCGATAACGTTTATTTCATTTGCAGTGCCACTGGTGCTGCGCTATGTGTTAGGGGGCTAATGATGAAACCATGGTACAAAAGTAAAACCGTGTGGATCAATGCGCTCACGCTCACTGCGCTCATTCTGAGCACGATTATGCAGTGGCCCGATCTCCAAGCGCAAGCAACATACATTGCCTATGCGCTCACCATCGTAAATCTCATCCTGCGCTTTATCACCACCACCAAACTGGAGTAATGCTATGAGTGAGCAACAGCAGCAAACACCACACATTGAGCTACCACAGTATGAGAATGAGAGTGCACAAGCCTATGAGGCGCGCGTTACCTATGTGATGCTTGGTGTCAATCGCACTATCGCTAAAACGGCTGAAAAGCTTGGCAAGCATGTGAGCCAGTTTGGCAGATGGTCAATGAATCACGGATGGGTGGAGTGCGCAAGGCAATATGATGAGATGGTGCTCAATCTCGAGCTGCAGCGGCGCACTGCGCAGTATCGTATGCAGGTATCAGAGCATCGTGATAAAGCCATGGTGATTGGTGATGAGCTCATCAGCCACGGCCGCATCATGGCGCGTGAGATTGTGCAGCGCATGCATAAGATGAATTACAGGCCAAGTGATTTGGCCACTGCAGCCAAGGCGATTTTATACGGCATGGACATGCGTGCGCATGCACTGGAGCTCGATCGCATCATTGAGCAGGAGACCAGTGGGGATTACTTCGAATGAGCATCATTCGAGGTGCGCACAATAGGCTGAGGCTGCACCAGCAGCAGAGTGCACAGAGTGCCATGAAAGCACTCACAGGCACGCCACCACAGCAGGCATTTTGGAGTAACTCAGCTAAATACCGCGCGTTTGTGGGTGGCATTGGCAGCGGCAAAACGTATGCAGGTGCTGCTGAGTGCTTTCGTATGCCACCACGTAGCGTGGGGATGGTGCTCGCACCGACATACCGCATGCTGGAAGATGCAACGATACCTGCACTCAAAGAAATTGGCTATAAGCATGTGAAAGTGTTTAGCCAAAAAAAATGGCTGCTCACTGATGGCAGCATGATTTTATTTCGTAGTGCTGAAGATCCTGATAAACTGCGTGGGCCGAATCTCGGATGGTTTTGGCTCGATGAGGCAGCGCAGATGCATCAGGATGTGTGGCGCATCATGATTGGCCGTCTACGCAAACAGCCTGCACGCGGCTGGCTCACCACCACACCGAATCCTGATAGGCAGGATTGGGTATACGATTTGTTCAGCCGTGATACTGCAGGGCTCATCACTGCAAGCACGCGCAGCAATCCTCACTTGCCTGCAGGCTTTGTGGATGATCTCGAGGCGCGCTATACCACTGAGTGGCGTGAGCGTGAAATTGAGGGCAAGTTTTACTATACCGATGGCAGCATGATACAGCGTGAGTGGCTACGGGTAGTGCATGCTGCACCAAGTGGCCTGCAGTGGGTACGCTATTGGGATCTCGCTGCATCCGTCAAGCAGACTGCAGACTATACAGCCAGTGTGCGTGTCGCATTTGATGATGAGCACATGTACATTGCTGATGGTATACGGATGAAAGCCGTGTGGCCTGATGTGCGTAGGGTGATGATTAGCACCATGCGTGAAGAGGCTCACGATACTACACAAGTGGTAGAAGAGGCTATGCATGGGCTTGCTGTGGTGCAAGAGCTGCAGCGTCTACCTGAATTAGCACACATTGCCATAATGGGCTATAAAGTACGTGAGGATAAAGTACAGCGCGCACTGCCATGGGCGGCCCGCGCTGAGAGTGGGCTGGTGCGCATCGTGGGTGGTGAATGGGTAAGGCAGTTTGTAGACGAGGCCACGGCGTTCCCACATGGTGAACATGATGATATGGTGGATGCAGTGAGTGGGGCTGTGGCTATGCTTGGTGCAGGCAGTGCGCTATATGATTTTATATAGAGGATAGGTGCTATGGATTACAAAGCCATTGAGGCTATACCTGGCTGGTATAGTGTGGCCAAAAAGGCAGGAGAGCTCTATGATACGCTCGATGCGTATGAGAAAGTACCTATGCTGCATCGAGCCGTTAACCTGCGCGCTGAGGCACTTGGTACAGTGCCATACCAGCTCGAGCGTAATGGTGTCTATGTGGATTATCCATTTGTGACACCACTCGAGAGCCTGATCCAACAAACTGAAAAGGCATTGCTCTTATTTGGCCATGCATTTTGGCTACGCTTAATGCGAGGCCGTGTGCTGTACGGCTTTCAATACCTGCAGCCACAATCAGTGCGCATTACGTTTGATGAGTCTCGTATTGTGAATGGCGATCCTATGACAGGTGTGCTGTTTAGTCAGCAAATAGGCTCACGCACATTTGGGCCATGGACTATCAATGAAGTGGTATATTTTCGAGAGCCATCAGTAAAGGATGATATCCATGCAGGCACAAGCAGCGCACAGGTAGCACTGCAGTCCGCGCGTTTAGCCTATTACCTCGAGCGATTTAGTAGCGCATTTTTCGAGCATGGTGCACAGCCTGCACTCGTGATGAGCCTTGACAAAAGCATCACGCCACCAGAGTATGAGCGGCTTAAATCATCATGGAGTAGATACGCTGAAAACGTATCAAATGCGTTTAAAACATTCTTTTTTCGTGGTGAGGTTAATGCACAAGTCATTACGTTCCCGCTGAAAGATTTGGAGCTTGTGGCACTGCAGGAGCGCACTACTACCAACATCGTCACCACGTTTGGTGTGCCACGCACCATGCTCGAGGCAAGCGCAGCAAACTATGCCACTGCTGATAGTGATCGCCAATCGTTTTGGCGTGAGACGATTGTGCCACGCTTGGCATTTTATGAGCGTGTGCTCAATAGCCAGCTACTCGCACCACTCAAGTATAAAATCTACTTTCAGCCTGAAAAGCTCAGCGTATTTCAAACGGATGAGGCAGCGCGCGCTGATAGCCTTGTAAAGTTAGTGCAGGCAGGGATGAGCCTTGATGAGGCTAAGTACAGACTAGGCTATGAGGATGTAAGTGAGGCACTCGGATTACAGCAGGCAGGCCCACAGCCTGATGCAACTGGTGTGAGTGAGGATAGTGGTAATGCAGTAGTAGATGAGAGCCTTAATGATTTGGCCACTAAGCGTAGTGCAGAATTAGGTGCATTTGAGCGCAAGGCCCTCAAGCGACTAAAGAGCAAAGGCACTGCAGCAGGCACCACGTTTAAGAGTGATGTACTGCCACGTTACCTGCTCGACTATGTAGAGCTCGAGCTCAGAGGCACTAAAAAAAAAATTGATGTAACTCAGCTGTTTGCGTGGCTCAAGCTCACGCTGAGTGATCTCACACCTGATGAGCGCAGAGTATACAAGCTGATAGCAGATAAACTGGCTGCGCGCGTGGATGACACGGCCGCAGCCATTGCTGCAGGTGACTATACGCGCATTGATACCGATTTGCGTAACATCCTCACTGAGGAAGTGGCACAGGCAGTACTCAGAGCTGGTGCAAACCGTGTCACACCGATCGCAGGCATACCTAATGCGCAGAGTAGGCAGCTGGTAGAGCAGGCACTGCAGCAGGTGGAGAGTAGCTACCTATCAGCCTACTGGAATCCATTTCTACAGGATCTCAGCGAGACTGAGCGCGACTATATCGCACGCGTAGTGCAGCAGGCACAGAGCACTGTGGGCTACACCACGGATGATATCCGTAATGCGCTGAGTATGTTCGGTGATTTACGTGCGCAGCGCATTGCGTTTACTGAGCCCACACGCGCGGCCGCACAGCAGATGAATGCACTGCAACAGCTTGCCACACAGCGTGGCATCAACACACAACGCGTGTGGCGCATCATCAATGATCTCGAGGTGTGCGATGAGTGCATAGATCTCGATGGCACTAACGAAACCGAGTGGAGTGCAAAATATCCTGATGGCCCACCTGCGCATGTGAATTGCAGATGCGTGATTATCCTGCAGCTCATGCCATCACTCATTACTGAGCCTGATACCAGTGCACTGCCTGATGTGCCTGAGCCACAGCAAGAGCTGCCACTGCTGCAGCGCACACCAGCTCAGATGATTGATGCATTGATTGATATAGTGCCTGATAGTGCTAAATCTGCTGCAGCTGAGTATGATCGCTTAGTTGCTGAGCGTGATGCACTGCAAGCACGATACAATAGCGAGCGCGATCCAGTGCAACGCTTAGTACTGTATGCAGAGTATAAAAAGAAGTATGAAGAGGCTGACAAGCAGCTAAAGCGAACATTTAAAACTGATGCAGCAGCTTTTGATAAAGTGCTGCCACTTTTAGCTAATTTAAATCCACAGCAGGTAACGCTGCGATTTGTAGGAAAGTTTAGCCAAGAGCAGCAGGATAGAATCACTAAAGTGGTGCAGCAAACTGTGGCTATTGCACCACAGCGCGCAGATGGATCGCCTATGCAGATTAGAGTAGAGCGCACGCGCGAGGCTGGCAAAGCTGGTGGATATAGTCCGCTATTTAACCGTTTAGCACTGCGCTCAGGCGACGACACACAAACCATTGTGCATGAGACAGTGCATGCAATGCAACACCAGCTGAGATATGGCATTGCTGCTACTGATGCATATGGTGATATGCGTACACAGGGATTGAATCCAATAACTACAGCACAGGGATATAAAACGTATACAGGTATTACAGATAATGATTATGCATTTCGTGTATACAACAATACGCAATTACAAGGCAAATGGTGCGAGATCCTCACCACATCTCTTGAGCGCGTTTCATCATATGACAGGCAACAGGATCGCAGCATACTCGAGCTGCTCATGCAAGTAATTAAGGATGGTGGCAAATGATTACACTCGATATTACCAAAGGCAATGAGCACTATAGTTTTGATAATGATACTGGTGAGATGGTAGGCACAGGGCCTGAGCTTGATTTTCTCAATATGGTGATCAATAGTGGCCAAATAGGCGACAATCCTTTTCGCTTGATCGCTGATTTGCTACAGCCACAAGGCTACACCGTAAAACTGGTGATTGATACCGATAAGGATGAGCTGGATGGCATCGTATAGCATTGAGGTAGATGCGGCAGCATTGCGACTAGTCGAGGATATGCGCTCACTCACCACGGATGTGCTCGAGGTAGTGGCAGGCTTTGCTATCAGTGAGATCCTCGATAACATCCCACCACTACCACAGCAGGGTGCACAAAAGTTTGTCAGTGCAAAGCAGCGCAGGTATGTGATGGCAATGATATCCAAAGGCGTAATCAAAGTGCCATACGTGCGCGGTGGTCGCGCTGCAGGCAGTGAAAACCTCACCAAGAGCATGTATGTGATGCGTGAGAGTGTTGATAGTGTGATGGTGGTGAGCACAGCGCACTATGCACCATACGTGATAGGCGATCAGCAGGCCACCATACACCAAGGCCGCTGGCTCACTGGTGAGCAGGCTGCACAGCGATTGATAGATAATGGCACTATAGACCGCATCGTCAATGATGCAATAGCGAAAGCATTTAGCTAATGCCTACCTACACACCACCAGCAAGCGTGGCAGCAAACGCGCAGCGCGCACTCGATGTGCGTAGAGAAAAGCCACCAAGTGAGCAGGGAATGACTGCAGTAGGCTTAGCGCGCGCAAATCAGCTTGCACAGCGCAGGCCTGTGAGCATCGAGACGATACAGCGCATGGTGAGCTATTTTGCGAGGCATGAGGTAGATAAACAGGGCTCTACATGGGATGAGCAGGGAAAAGGCTGGCAGGCATGGTATGGATGGGGTGGAGATGAGGGCTATGCATGGGCTCGTGACATTTTAGAGAGGTATGAGATGAGCAACACCAAGGCAGGACAGCGACACAGTGAGGCGGACATGAAGATCCTGCGATCCATGCGTGATCGCACGAAAGCCTATCATGATGACATGATGAAAATGTACATTGATATGGGTGATGATGGTTTTGTATACAGTGACAGTGCCACGGATATGCAGGCACAGGCCACTGTAGTACAGCCAGTGCCACCATCACTAAAAGCCATGCCTGAGACCACTGCAGAGGTGCTCATGCTAATCCACGCATGGCAGATGCAGCTATGGTATACGGCCTGCGCATCATACTATAACTGCGCTGATCAGGAGGCCTGCTGTGATGCACTCGAGGATGTAAAACAGACGACAGACCTACACCGATACGAGGTCATTAACGCACTGGCTCAGCGCGGTGTGCTCATCCCTGCCACACTCAATGAACTGTGCATGCTTGTGCCTGAGGCCAGCATTACACCTACCACGAGTGATGGCACCATCGTGCTCGAAAACGTCAATGCACTCAATGATACGCTCATTGAGGTGCTGCGCTCAGCTATCCCTGTGGTGATCGCTGAGCAGCAATATGACATACAGCTCATGCTAGCTGATTTGCTTAAGGACTATAACGGCCTGTCATTCACATTAGCACGCGCTATGGCTGGCGTGTATGATGAGGATGAGGATGAGCAGGAGAGTGAGCCTGCAGATGATGAGACAGGTGAGGATATGGCAGACGAGTATGCCACACGCGCTGAGGCTGATCGTGATACCACACCAGCTGAGCGCGAGGAAATGCCTGCAGGCGATTTTGTTATCCCTGAGACGCGCAATTTCCCTGTAGTGACACCTGATGACATCCCTGCAGCAGTCTCATCGTGGGGTAGATATCAGGGTGATGTGTCATTTGAGGAGTTTAAGGCTCGCCTCATTGCACTGGCTCAACGCAAGGGCCGCGCGTTTGTCGATGCACTACCTCAGGCATGGCGTGATGAGATGGCACAGCGTGTGGCGCGCGCACTCATCCGATATTAGAGGATTATGGATATGCAACATAAAACTATTAAATCATCAATCCAAGCCATGAAAGCCACGAGTGAGTACACACTCCGTGGCAAAGGCGTGGTATATGGTGGCCGTGATCTGCAGCATGAGACATTTACGCGTGATACCGATTTTGGTGGCTCACGCTCATTTGTCGGTATGCCTGTGTACTATGATCACGCACTTGGCGGTATCGTCTCACAGGTAGGCACAGTCAAGCAGTGGCAACCTGTTGATGATGGCATTGATGTAGAGATTGAGCTCGATCGCAGGCACAAGTATGTGCAGCAGGTGATGGAGCTTGTGAAAAAGGGTGCACTCGGGCTCAGCACAGGTGCGCTCTCGCACCTAGTGGAGCGTGAGGGCTCGACAATTAAACGCTGGATTATTGGAGAGATTAGCCTCACACCAACACCAGCAGAGCCCAAAACATATACGTATGCTCAGATGGCACAGGCAGATGCACAGGCTGGTAACAGCGCACCTGCGAGCACATCAGCAGATATCAATCACACACACACAGTAGGAGACACTACGACTATGGATCGTGAAGAGTTAAAAGCGGCTCTCGTAGAAATCGCTGGAGAGCCTGTGCAGGGTGGTGGCGTCATCGCTGCACCTGAAGCACCTGCAACCAAAAAGCTTACCACCAAGGGCTTTAGCAATGAGCCCATGCAAGCACTCATGCACTGGCTCAAGACTGGTGACGAAATTGGCGCACGTCAATCGCTCAAGGCTGCCATGAATGAGGGCACAGGCTCACAAGGCGGCTTTTTGGTGCCTGAGGATTACGCCACGCAAATTGTAGACAAGCGCGATGAGACATGGATTGGTGCAAAGCTGCCTGTACAGCGATACACCACCAGCCGCGACATTTTCAACATTGCAGATCAGGACAGCAAGAGTGATTTTGCATTTGTCGCTGAGGCTAGTGCAGCAAACTTTGATGAGCCTACGTTTGCCAGCAGTGCGATTACCATCTACACGGCATCACTGGCTATGAAAGTCAGCAATCAGCTATTGCGTGACGAGGCGATGGATCTGCAGGGCTTTTTGGCGCGCGAGATTGGTCGAGCCTATGCACGCCACCTGAACAATTATATGATCAGTGGCACTGGCTCAAGCCAGCCATACGGCATCCTTGCACGCGCCACAGTAAGTGAAACACTTGCAGGTGCTGCGGCCGTTGATGCTGCGGACATCGTCAACATTGCGCACAAGCTGCCTGCATGGTATGCCGATGACAGCAACAGCGTAGGCTGGATCATGCGCAATAGCACACTCGGTGCCATTCGTGCGTTGCAGGGTAATTTCTTTAGCTTTGCACCGACACCATCAGGCAGCATGGAGAGCCTCTACGGTAAAAACGTGGCACTCACTGACAACATCGCTGCACTGGGTACCACCAACAAGCCCATCATCTTTGGCAACATGCTGTATTACGCGTTTGTCGAGAACATGGGGCTGGAGATTTCGCGCAATCCATACCTCTACCAAGCCAACTATCAGACTGGCATTTTCACCACGGTGCGATGGGGTGGCGATGTGACGCAAGCTGAGGCCTTTGTCTATGGGGTCAATCCGTAATGAGTGATTTGGTGCTTGTAAAACTGCTGCTCGGTTTGGTGCGCGCAGAAAATAACAGGCTCAAGGCCTACAACGCTGGTGACGTGATAAGCGTCACCAGCAAGGAGGCTGAGCATATGATATTTCGGCGGCGTGCAGAGCGTGTGGAGCCTGAGGCGCCACCAGTGAGCACAGAGAGCGCACCAGCCAAGCCTGCACCATCACGCAAGAAGCGAGGCTCATAGTGGCATACATTACTGCAGCTGATTTGCGTGATTATATTGGCGCATCATCGCATGCTGATGATACACAGCTCGGCTATGCTGCTAATCGTGCGCAGCATATGGTAGATGCCTATTGTAATCGCACATTTGAGGCTGCAGCAGATACTACGCGCTACTATAACGCTTTGGATATCCGCTATGGTGGCAGTATTGACGCGTTTACACAAACGCTGATGCTTGATACTGATTTGTGTCAGCTTACGAGTGTGACAAATGGCAATGCGCAGGTAATCCCTACTGCATCACTTGTGCTGTTACCAACAAACTTCACACCAAAGTATGCCATCAAAATCAAGAGCAACACCTCATATGTGTGGACATATGTAGGTGAGCCTGATACTGCTATCAGTGTGGTGGGGCGGTTTGCGTATAGCATCACTGCACCTGCTGACATTGTGGCAGCAACTATCAGGCTTGCAGCATACATCTACAGACAGCGTGAGGGTACACCTGATACGGATCGCAGTATCATCTCACCTGATGGATTTGTATTGCAGGCTGCACGCATCCCTACTGATATCGCTGTCACGCTTGATCCATATCGCAGGAGATCATAGCCATGGGGAGCAATCTCACCAGCATCCTGAGCGCAGTGGCTGCAGTTACCATCAATCTTGATGGTGATAACGTGGATGTGTGGCTCACCAGCGAGGTGATGGACACTGCAGAGATACCGCAGCTACCAGTGCGTATCATCAGCCCACTCGGTATGCAGGGTGTGCGCATGAGACAGCAAACACTCGGGGCTGGTGCAGTGCTCAGTGCAGAGTGGCGTGTCACCGATACGCTGCTATTGCGCGCGGTGGGTATGGGGCTTGGCATGCGTGACGTGGCTGATCTGTATACCGAGTACATGAGTGAGTACCTCAATGGCATGCGCGCACTCATCACCAACACATGGAAGTTAGAGACACTCGAGCAAAAGCCCATGGTGCTTGAGTATCCAGCAGGCAGCGGTCGCAAATACCATGCGGTGATGTGTACGCTGTTATTTAGTGAAATTGTTCAATAGGAGAGAGATATCATGCCTCAAACAACGGGAGCTGTAACAGGAGCTGCAAGCACAATCTCAGTGAAGATCAATGCGGCCGCCACGTTTACGGACATTTCAGGCAGCACACAGAGCATTGATGCGCCGACATCCACACGCATCACTGGTGAGGCCTATACGCTCGAGG
>JACCDP010122351.1_pt1 | contig 11109 bp, 10 predicted proteins | sample 7445841 | NCBI WGS metagenome assembly JACCDP01 (sample SAMN15323441, study PRJNA562643) | freshwater metagenome | isolation source: river surface water | place: USA:Blue River Watershed | collected 2017-08-17
ATTCTTCTTCTGACATTAATCTGTCTTTATACAACATATAGTCCTCTGTTGTATAATGTCTTGGTGTCAACTCTGTATCTGATATATCATTATCCCATAAAATATAACGCGGCATTGTCTTTGGATACGGTAATGTTATAATTGTTTTTGGATTGTGAATAGGATGTTGTGAAATATACCACATTAGAATATAGCCCGCTCCATTGTCAAATGTTCCACTTTTAATATGAGGGTCTGTAATCGGTTCTTCTTCGTCAATGATTGAGAAATAGAAGAAATCTGGTGAATATGTCATTTTCTCTGCTAATCGGTAGCGGGTTCTAGTATATCTGCTTTGCATTATATTTGAATCAATTTTTGTTTAATAGTATAGTCTCAAAAAATAGTGTGGTGTGGGTCATACTTATTACAAGAATATATGCGTGATATACATTACGATATGAAAAATTTGATTTGTGGGTGGGATATACATATGAGTACCGCCTTCTTATAAACAGTTACTTTGTTTAAACGCAGATACTCGATTTTAACGCAGATACTCGATTTTAATAAAATGTCTTCCTACGAAGCTAACACACAATTTCACTACAAGCACAATAGAAAAGTGTATACCATTGTTGCTACATCAAAAGGCTGTTTCTATGAAAAGGGCAGTCATATTCGCGATGGACAGAAGTATGAATCCATTGATGATTGGTTAAAGACTCTTCCTGAACAACCTACAATGGCTTCTGTATTGATTGAGGGTCCAGATGGTGTAATTGAAAATGATACAACTGGAGGATTTCGAGTTCCACCCCGCAATAAGTCTACATTATACGTTCGTTATCTCTATTCAATGATCCGCAAAGGTGCGGGACACTTATTAAATGATGAAAAAGTTGCAGAGGCTTACAATGCGCTAGCAGATTATGTAATGGAAAATGCAGATTTTATTACATCCTTTGTTCCTAGAGGAAAGAATAAATTCCGCATCCTTCGAAACAAGGGTAGTTTAATGCAGGGCTTTCACGCAAAGGTGGAGTATGCCATTAAAGTTATGGATGGTAAAAATGTAATATGTGAGGTCGATGAAAATAAGGTTTCTACACGCTTAGGAGAATTATATGTAGAGCTATATGATTTAATTTATGATCATTTGGTTCACTATGTTCTTAAAATGAATGGCCTTGAACTCAAAAAGCAGTATATTCGAAAGTATTCCAATAAAATTAAGAATCTGCGTAAGCGTATTGATGACTTTCAGGCAGATGTTGCATTCTATGTAGGTGAAGTAGAGATGTTGCGTTGCGAGCTGGATAATATAATTTATCTATAAATATATATTGATTATATTATTGTGTGTGTGTCTAGATATTGTTAAGGTATTGTGTAATAGATATTGTTTAGATATTAGTTGAATATTGTTTAGATATTATATTGATTATTGTTTATTTTTGTTTTTAAATATTTAATACTTTTGTTGGATCAATTGTTCTTTGTCTAATCGGTTGTACATAAGTATTATCTGAAATAGTAGATCTATCTATACTTCTTTTTGGTATTTTAACACCCAAATCTATATCTATATCTATATCATCAGATATATTATTTGTCGTTATAAATGTAACAGTAATCCCATCTTCTTGCAACAGTGTATCAAATTGGTTGTGTTTTTGGATACCTTCTACTAAGAGATCGAGTGTTGTCAAACCCATTGCAGTTTCTTTAAGTCCTCTTAGGAGGTTGACGAAGGATTCTGAAAAGAATTGCATAGATAGTGAAAAGGCAGAGGGGATTTCTTTTAATTGGTCACGAGGATAATAAAGACTATTCTTTTCATTTAATAGGCCTAAATATGTCTGAATATTTTCACTAATACAACATTGGCGTTCTTCCTTGGTTTGTTCAGTATTTTCCATTTTTTCTAGCAACTCACTACATAATGTAGTTAATTCTTGGTGACGAGCTGTTTGTCTATCATATTCACCTTGCATATCTAGTTTCTGCTGTATTTCCGCTGCAGTATATTCAAAATAGGGATACTTTTTCTTATTATCTAATAGTTTGAATGCGAGGCCTACATATGTAACTTGTGATATATCAGTATCTTCTAGTTTTGCCATAAATATGTCTTTTGTTTCATCAGCCGTAATATATACATATATTGCATCATCGGCTTGTTGTGTAAACTTGGTTTCATCTGCGTCAGGTGAAATAATATATAGCTTTGTTGCGGACATTCTGCTACTCTATTCTGTATCGACATTTTTTACAGATTATTCTCACAGATTATTATTACAATATGTGTGTTATTTAAAGAATCGTATAGGATACTATATAATTTACTTATTGAGAATGTGTGATATATTACATTTTAACGTAGAAGATAGACGTAAACATATGCACTGTTCTAATGCAATTGCCTTTTACCCTTCAGATGGATTTATGATTTTTGAAGGATATTCTTATGCAAAGCCGAGTGATTTACCTATGAAAATGAATATTTATAGAACACATTCGCAGATAGAACTCTGTAATTATTATACAGTGGAGGTTCAAAATGTCTGGAAAAAGGATCTGCAATCGCGGCCAAAAACAGAGGCGGAGGTCGCCGCAGAATTGAAGCGGAGATTAGAACGGGAAGAGATTTTAAATGAGTCTGGATTCTGCCCAGATTGCTGCTGCAGAGCCCAAGACTGTGAGTGTGATATGCATATTCAATTCTTTCCTCAAGATATCATTATTGTTGAGTTCAAGGTGTTGGAATCCAATCATAACAAGAAAGATATTATTGATAAGTGCTCGTGGGATTATTGTATTGATGGACGTTATTCTAGCAATACAGATCTCTTAATGGCTTATAAAGGGCTTCTTGATTTGCCTGAAGATACGTATCAATCCTATACTCCTCGTGCAGCAGATAGAGAGTTTTATGTGGGCTACTATGATAACCTGGATAAGTGTTCTAATATATGTGATATGCCTTTGGATAAACTTATTCCTATTTGTACAGAACTCGAACAGGCTATTGAACAAGTGCGTCTTAGGGCGAGGACTTAAAGGAATGTAAGGAGGACTTAAAGACTGCAATGAGGACTTAAAGACTGCAATGAGGACTTAAAGGAATGTAAGGAGGACTTAAAAGACTGCAATGAGGACTTAAAAGACATATATCTGAAAACAGTTATATTAATTTCTTTTTTCATATAAATGAAACAGAATAGACGAAATAAATGGAAAACCAGAAAACAGAAGAAATCAAGTGGTGGTGAAAATAATACTGTAAACACTTATAAGAATCTACTTTCTAGTTTTGTTTATTCTGATGCTAAACATGATTTTGGTGATATATATAAGAAATATAAGGGAGATATTAAAGGCTCTATTCCTGATGCACCCTATACGGTGTATACTGAAAAGAAATTAATTGAAACTATAAAAGTAACTCATATTAATGATGAACCTACTGACATAATATTTGATATTGATACTTTAATTGATGAATATAAAGATAGAGCAGTTACTGTATTAGATTTACTTATTGGTAGTAAAATTAAACGCAGATATGATATTAAAATTATATACTATCAAGAAAATGATGATGTAGTTGTTGATCCTTCTAATTTCCCTTATTATTTTGGAGGAATTAGAACGTTTGTTATTGATACATTTCTTGTTAAGTTTTATAACGGTTTTAAAAATACAATGGATACATCTTATTATAATGAAGAAGATATTTATTATATATTATTTAATCGTGAAATGGAAAATGATCCTGCAAATAAGGCCATGTTAAAATCAGAACATTATGCTCCTGTTGGATATAATCTACAGGATGTATATGATATAGATAAGAGAGATGTAACTTATAATAAATGGGATGATTCCAATATGATTTATAAAAATATGTTCTATTCAAATTATAATATGACATTAACAAACAATGATAAACAACAAGTAGGATTAACAATAAATGATACTAAATCATTTAACGAAACATATACAGATATTAAGAAATTAAATTCAATTACGGAATTAATAGAAGAAGTTAATAAAGGTAAAATACTACCAAATATAGCATTTGCAAGAAAGCGTTCTGGTGATTCTCTTCAAGCATTATCTGTTTTAGATAATAAACGTATACTATCTGATAATAATGCCCATAAAAATCCTAAAATGTTAATTACATTAGATAGATTGGCTCTTTATTATTCTTTATTAATAGGTATTGATGTTGGTTATACTGTAAAAAGAACAAAAGACTATCCGAATAAGTATTATGTTATAACATTTGTTAATCAGGACAATGATTATACATTTAGTAATAATTTATTTAATTATTCTAAAAATAATATTCTTGATAATATTTTAGGCGGTAGAAATATATCTAGGTCATTAAATTTGAAACTAAAGATTCCTAAAACAATTAGAAATAGAAAGAATAAAATGAATTTAGATAATAAAGAATATACCAATGAAGGGATACAAAAATTATATAAACAGCTTATTATTCCTGAAATAGAACAGTATTGGATACATAGAGGAGATCTTAAATCATGTACTGGTAATATAATTTCAGAAAATAAATATTTACAATCTAACAATAATAAACAAAATACAATAAAATACATTCAGTTTAATAATAATACTGAATATTCTATAGAGTATATATCCAAATTTATTTATGAAGAATATATAATTGTTATACCATCATACTTTAAAGAAGTTCAAAATATAATAGATAATAATGAATCAGTAGCAAATAATAAATATCATTCAAAACTTAGTAATATATACACATTATCTTTGTTTTATAATATTAGAAAATATAAAACTATTATGAAAAATATTTTATCTTATTATGACACAGTTGATAAACCTTTTGCTAATTATTTACGTTCTATTACTTGTTTATTATGGATTCTTGATTATTATCGTAATGTTGTAGAAGAACGTACTTTTAATAATATTAATGAATATAAACTAAAACCATTAATGACACCTGAACTTTGGAAGCTATATGATGAGCAAACTGATAGAAATAAGAATGAAGATAGTCGTTTACGAACGTTAGGAGAAGATATTATTGGAGAAATGCCTGAATATGACTCTATTTATGAACAGGTTTGTTATACAGGAATGTGGGATTTTGTTGATTTTGCTAGAATTATGGTATATATTGATAAATATAATCTTGAAGTATATGATACGCTCTTGTTATTAGCTGGTGATAATTATCATTCGATGTATAACATAAAACCAGCAAAACCAGGCATAGCCTCTTCTGCAGGATCAGTTCTAACTCAAGTTGGATTTGATTACAAATGGGATGTAGAACGTACACCAGAAGTACAAAAAATGGTAGATGAAATATTTGCTATTAAATGCGAGGGATATCTAGTTGATTATAGACAATCATTAAAAATGATAATAGATTTATTGAAGAAAACAGTTCAGAAGCATTTAGTATGGGGCCTTGAGATTATCTAAGACTATAGTTATTAATGATATTTGTTGACAAAAATTGAAATGAAATTATTTTTAGTTTTAATGCATAATTAAGGTACTCAAAGAAAATGAATTTCAAACAGATTGATAAAAAGAAACTTGTATATGTGAATAATGCAAGGCCTCATCAACTTATTAAGGGGTTTGTCTTGAAAGATACAAAAAGAGAACAAATAGATAATGAAATCTCTTTGCAGATTATTGGATCACAACTCGGTGTTTCACCACGCATTCTTCATACACTTCAAGATACAAATAAGTTCTATATAGTTATGGAGAGGATTGAAGGAATGACATTGGCTGATTTCTATGGTGATGATATTCCTGAGTTTGCTTGGAAAGAAGTGCGGCGTATTGTTGGGTTATTACTGCAAAACGGTATTCAGTATGTTGATATCACACCCTATAACTTTATGATTGAGGAGAAAACGGAAAAAATATACGTGATTGATTATGGGCACGCGAAGAAGTTTAGCGTGAATTGGTTTCTTATGGACTTCCTTGGTGGTTCTAATAAATGGAATCCTGATTTCGCTTAGCTAATACAAATGCACTATGAATAATATAAAGATAACAGATATTATATAAATAATATTAAAATGGATATCGTACATATAGAACATAGATATTATGATTCTGACGATACTGTATCATCTGCAAGTACATATAATGAAGATGTTATTGCATTTTACCCATCAGAAGGATTTATTATTTTTAAAGGATATACTACTTTGTGGTCAGAACGTTTACCATGTAAATTAAACTTTTATAGGGGTAATTCTCAATTAGATGATTCTTATGTATTATATACAGTTCAAGTTACGAAAGTATGGCGTAAAGATTTACAGAAAAGACCTCTAAAACCAGAAGAAATTAATAAGGAAAAATATAAATGTAATCATAAGGATGAAGATGATTGTTGTTGTAATATTACTTTTTTCCCATCATACTTGGTAATTATGGAGTTTAATATTATTGAAAAGGAAACTAATTTTACGAATAAAAGTATTGTGGATAATGAATCAATTTGTAACTATTGCATTGATGACAGATATTCTTCTGCTAAAGAATTATATACAGCTTATACTAATTTATGTGAAATACCTGAATATGCATCCTTTACAAATGATCATCGCGTCGAAGATGTAGAATTTTATAGAGGATTTTATGATATTACTGATAAGTGTGCAAATATGTATGATTTAACAGAAGAACAATTAGAAGTATTCAAAGATGATTTAATTGAATATCGTGAATATAGAAAGAAATTAAATGAAAAAAGACAAAAAGAATTGGAGGAAGCACATAAACAATTGAAAACAGAAAATGAAAGTAAACCTAAAAATTATTTATCTGTAGGGGCTATTATTGGAGTTAATTCAGTTGGAGAATCACTTAGAAATGAAATATCAGATAAGAAATCTAAAGAAGATGATCTTATTGAAAGGATTATGAGAGATATTGATTTGGCAAAGCCCACTTAGTTCTACCAAAGACCCATTAGTTCTGGCAAAGCCTATTTAATTTTGCCAAAGGCTATTTAGTTTTGCCAATTAATATTCTGTTTTAAAACTATTTCTACTTTCTTAAATATATCAGAGCCAAAGAATCCTCTACTTGCCGACAGCGGACTCGGATGAACTCCGCATATAATTTTATCTTTATTATTGATGTTAGCTATTTTTTCTTTAGCAGAATTACCTAACAACAAGAAAACGGCTTCTGTATTATTCTCTGCAATAAATTGTATAACATCATCTGTAAATTCTTTCCATATGGATGCGTGACAATTTGGTTTATGTAGCTCAACTGTTAATGCAGTATTGAGTAAGAATATGCCTTCTTCATCTGCCCATCTTGATAGATCGCCGTGTGTAAATGTATAGTTTCTGTCTGGAAATTCATTCTTTAATTCTTTGAAGATATTTCTTAGTGATGGTGGAATTGGCTGCGATGTTTCTACAGAAAATGCAAGGCCGTGCGCCTGATTTGGACCGTGATAACAATCTTGACCCAGAAGAACTATTCTTATTTTATCGAGTGGCATCTCAAATACTCTGAATACTTGGTGCTTTGGAGGATATACTAGTAACGGGTTATTCTCATAAATACTATCCAGATTAAACTCATATTGTTTGAAAAGTGGTTGCCACGACTCGTGAATTGTATGTGACATTTTTTTAGAGTGATAGCTGTGTGCTATTAGGGGGGCTTTAAGTTCATTTCAAATTTTATTGGGCGATTCAGAATACAGAATAATATAAAGGTTGTATAAACAGATATATAATCAGATATATTAACAGTCATATATAATCAGATACATATAATGTCATATCAAGATAATAGGTTGTTTAAAATTCAGATATGGAAACAAGTTCTGGAGGATTTTAGAGGACAAGCAGAAAAAGAGAGCATTGTTTATCGCACATTTAATAAGGCAGAATATGATGCATTTCCTAAACGCTTTGAAGATAAAACAGAAGTGGAGTTCGTAGAAAAAGATTGTGTATATGCAGCTATAGATAATGTTCGTCTTGGTATGAAACCTCTACTTCTTAATATGGCTAGTAATTATGTACCTGGTGGCGGGGTACGTAAAGGTTGCGCTGCACAAGAAGAAGAACTATTTCGCAGAAGTGACTATTTTCTTCATTTACATTCCAGATATTATCCATTGGAGGAAATGTGGAATATTATTTCTGAAGATGTATTATTTTACAGACTCGGTGCAGCAGAAAGCTATCAATTAATGAACACACCTACAAAGATTGATTGTATTGCAGCGGCTGCACTCAGACATCCTGAAGTTGATAAAACGGGGGCGCGGTTCTATAACAAAAAAGACGCTGAGTTATTTAAGGATAAGATTCGTATGCTATTCTATTCTGCCTATAAACACGACAATGATTGTTTAGTTCTATCTGCGTGGGGTTGTGGGGCGTTTGGTTGTCCAACAGAACACGTTGGTAAATTATTTAGAGAAGTTATTGAGGAGAATAAGGGACGTTTCAAAAAAATTGTGTTCGCTGTGTTTGACAGAGATAATTTTGTTCGCTTTAAGAATGGATATGAGAATGGTATTACAAATATTGTTAATAGTAACGGATATATGCATAAGATAAATGTGAATAAATTGTAATTACTGAGTATTATCTGTTTCTAGGGTTGTTAAATGGTATGATTCTGTTGGAGAATATACAACTTGATATTGTGGTGGTAGTGTATATTGTTGCTGATAATATGGTTGGGATTGATTCGATTGATGGTGTATTGGTTGTAAGATAGGGGTGGGTGGTTGTTGAATATAGGTTGGAATACTACTATTATATTGTTGGATAAATTGCAATTGCTGATTATATTTATATACTTGGTCATTGTTTGTTTCAATCTGTTTGTTATAGTTGCTAATCTTTTCTTGCATTTCTTGGATCTGTGTAGCTTGTTTAATAATAAGGTCTGATTGTTGTTGCAATTTATGTTCATTAGATCCTAACTGTTTTACTTGATTTCTGAGCTTTGATTCATTTTCTTTGATTTGACTAACTTGATTATGAATACGCGATATATTAGAGTCTATTGTTGCATTGAGATTATCGAGTGTTCTTCTACATTCATTAATATATCCTTCGTAGTATGTAATATTATTTCTCATAAATTGCATAACATCCTGATTGATTGTATCTACTACTGATGGTATAGTAGATGGTGGCAAAGGTGGTTGCTGTTGTTTAATTGGTTCTGGTGGCTTGGGTTGTTCTGGTTCTACTTTTTGTTCTACTATTTGTTCTATTGGTGGTTCTGGTTCTACTTTTTGTTCTATTGTTGGTTCTACTATTGGCTGTACCTTTGGTGGATTCGGTTCTGGTAATGGTTCTGTTCTTTTTAGTATCTTTGCATACGATATATTTTCTTTCCTTATTGGATCCTTTCCTTCAATTTTCTTAATAATATTTGCATTTGCATTCTTCTTCAACTCATTAATGTCTAATAACGGTGGTGTAATGTAACAAGGGCGAGTTCCAAAGTAATCACATTGATATTTTTCAAGTCGTGTATTATTTTGAACATATCGTCGATCATTTTCTCTTATAATAATTATACTATTGTCAGACTTTGCATCTGACTTGGTTTCTGACTTGGAATCAGATACCGACTTCTTAGAAGCAGGTCGTTTATTCTTTTCTGATTTGCTCATTTTATAAATACATATATGTCTGCATTTTAAATGTCACGATTGATAATTCAAATTTTAGCGATTGTGACATTGTCTGGTTTGTATTTTGTATGTTGTATTATATGTTAAACAATCTATTCTGATTTATCACTTGTTTCCTTATGAACCTCTTCTGGATCAGTGACTGATACTACTTGACCAGTGGATGTTTCTGCAACTTCATTAAATGTAACGTGTTTATCCTTTTTATAGCCGAATAATGACATAAAAAAATCAATAATCCACGTTAAAATTCCCATTAGAAACTCAAACATTCTTTATAATATTATGTACCGTATATAATTATTCTATTTTATTAACACGTTTATTGGATTAGTTCTATTTCTATTTTTAGAATAAACCGTATATGGGTTCGTGTATTGATATGCTATATTGTATTGTTTCCTTAACTAATAAGTAACATATTATTGTCATTATATATAGTTTGTAATATACATTCATTGTTTCTTCAGACATTATGTTATGTTTCTAATTGTTTACAATTGTTTACACTGTTTATTTTGCTGTTTCCCTCGTTGTTTCTCTCGATGTTTAGACATATCAGTACTGAATATAAACGTTTGTATCATTTATAGTATAAGTACGTGCAAATACATTGGCTAAAAGATGTTAACTAAACAGCTTACATTATATGTTCGACAAGAGTTTGATATACCAGATGTTTTGAAGAAAGGAAGCGTGGAAGATGTTGAAGAATGCTTATGGCTCGGTTCACTCATTCAACAATCTGTTCGTCTAAATCGCTCAAACGAAGAAGCTAAAAAGATCTCTGAACTCAAAGACACAGAGCTAAAACGTATTCAGACGCAATACAATGACAAAATTACCAAGCTCCTCGATGAACTTCAGAAAGCTACTTTTGAAAAAGAAAAGATGACTGTAGACTATACACAAGCCTTGAAAGAATGTAGGGTAAATGAGAGTACTATCGTGCGCAGAGAATACGATGAAAAACTACGCATTATTGAAAAGGATAAGGAGATTCTTGAAAGACGTATTGATGGTCTAGAGGCTAGACGAAGGGGGCTAGAAGAATCACGTGAAAAGGATATTTCTGATGCCGTTCAACGCACAGAGACATTGATGCAGAAACTCGTCGAAGCTAAACAGGAGCAAATCTTACGAATGGAAGGTGCCTATAAAAAGCTTGAAGATGGTATTCTGCGACAAACAGAGGAGATTTCAAAGCTATCTGGTACACTCGGTAAACGCGGGGCAAATGTTAAGACACGTGGCTCGGATTATGAAGATGAATTCCGTCAGAAATTAATGCGTGTATATGGCCTATGTCGTGGATTCTCTTTAAAGGAAACGCGTCTCGGTATGGGGCACGAAATGGATTTCTCTATGGAAATGGAAGGCAATGTTGTTATGTGGGAACTCAA
>JACCDP011193240.1_pt1 | contig 11108 bp, 13 predicted proteins | sample 7445841 | NCBI WGS metagenome assembly JACCDP01 (sample SAMN15323441, study PRJNA562643) | freshwater metagenome | isolation source: river surface water | place: USA:Blue River Watershed | collected 2017-08-17
ATACCAGCTGTATTTTTGTTAAGGAGTAATAAATGGCCGTTGATGTTATTATAGACCCAAGTTCAGGCCAAATTTACTGGAACGATGCAGCTGGATCCGGCACACAAACAATCGCAATATCTGGTAACGCTACAAACGCTATCAATATTGTAGGTTATTCAAACTTTTTCAGTCCTGGTGGTGGTGGTTTAGGAACTCAAATTCTTGCCACTTTTAATGATTCAGCTACATCAACTTTTGTACCAGGGACAAATGCTTATGATTTAGGTTCCACAGCTTTAAGATGGAACTTTTATGGAACTGCTGGTAACTTTACTGGAGTTATAACCACTACAAACACCACTGCTTCAACTGGTTATTCTACTGGTGCATTGCTAGTACATGGTGGAGTTGGTGTTTCTGGAAATATTTATTCAAACGGAACTTTAGCAACTACTTATACTGGTGGTAGTGGTTTAAATATTGCTAATAGAGTTACTGTATCTACAAGTAGTGGTTTTGAAAATTTAAATGTAAATTCAAACTATTCATTTGCTTTTAATGTTCAAGATACTGCTAATAATAATAGATTTACAGTTGACGTTCAAAATAATAGAACTAACTTCTCTGGCAGCTCTGCTGCGCATGAAATAAGATTCTATCACTCTAACCAATCATCATATACTGGGTTTAGGGCTAATTCTACAGGAACAGTTACATATACTTGGCCTGCAGGTGATGGCACTGCTAACCAAGTTCTATACACGAATGGCTCTGCTGCATTAGGTTGGACTTCATTATCTTCAGTCTCAGCTATAACAACTTTAAATGGCCTTACTGCATCAACTCAAACTTTTGCCACTGGAACTTCGGGTACTGATTTTAACATATCTTCTGTTACTTCAACACATACATTTAACATACCATATGCTGGTTCTGGTGCTACTGGTTTAATCACAACTCAGACACAAACAATCGCTGGGGCAAAAACTTTCTCTGGTCAAACATCAATTACAAATTCGACAGCTTCTACTTCTACAACTACTGGGGCATTGATAATTACTGGTGGAGTAGGTATTGCTGGGTCAATATGGTCAGGGCAACATATTGTAACTGACACTACTGTATCAACAACTACAGCTACTGGCGCAATGTTAGTTTTTGGTGGGCTGGGTGTAAGTGGTCAAATTAACTCTGCTTCATTAGTAACTTCTGGAAATGCAGTTATATCTGGAAACTTGCAATTTAATGGTGTTGGAACTTTTGGAAATGCAACATCAGACACAATTACTTATAATGCTAGAGCTAATTCTGACTTCCTACCTTCAGCCGACAACAGTTATGATTTAGGTAATAACTCACTTGGATGGAGAAATTTTAGAGTTTCGGGTGTTGGTACTATCGCAACTTTACAAGTTACATCTATAACTTCAGGATTGTGGGCAGGAAGCGCAGTCACTTTAGCATATGGTGGAACAAATAATAATATATCTGGTGTTGGTCATTCATATAGAGTGGCAATATATGATGCAGCGGGTACAGCAATCACAAATATTTCAAGTGCTGGAACTGCAAACTCAATTTTACTTCAATCAAGCCAATCTGCTTCCCCAAACTGGGCTGGACAATCTCAGTTAGTTGTTGGCGGAGCATCGACTGCCGCTAATATTCAAGGCGGTGCTTTAGGAAATATTCACTATCAGACTGCAGCCAATTCAACAGGATTCATAACAAATGCTGCAGGCACTGGATCATCAATCTTAACTCAAGCAGGAAATACAGCCCCAGTATTTTTAGGTCAATCTCAGTTAGTTGTTGGTGGAGCATCAACTTCTGCTAATATTCAAGGTGGTGCGCTTGGTAATCTGCATTACCAGACTGGAGCTAATGCAACTGGTTTCGTCACTAATGCAGCTGGTTCTGGAGCTTCAATTCTTTCACAAACTGGAAATGCTGCACCTGTATTTTTAGGACAATCACAGTTAGCAGTTGGCTCTGCATCCATAGCTACATCGTCTGTTAGTTCAGCTACAACAACAGACACAACATCTACTTTATATCTATTAGGAAGTAGATCTTCTACTGGTTTTGCTGGCACTGCAATTTATGTAGACACAAACATAAGTATTTTGGGATCTCAAGTAACAGCTGGTGTTTGGGCTGGTACGGCTATATCTGCTGTAAATGGTGGAACAGGGCAAGTTTCCTACACGATTGGTGATATTCTTTATGCCTCATCCACTACTGCATTAGCTAAACTTGCTGCTGGAACTGCAGGATCAGTTTTAAAATCTAATGGAGCTGGTACTGCACCTTCTTGGCAAGCTGATGCCACAGGAAGTGGTGGAGCTGGTACAGTTGCTACACCAACTGCTTCAAACCTTGTAGCTTATTATCCTGGAACTGGTGCATCGGTAACTTCAAATTCTAGAGTTTCTATAGATACTGCAAATTCTAGTGTTGAAATAAGTTCTCAAAGCTCTAAATCAGGATTAATTTTAAATGCAGTTAACGGTTCTATATCTAATTTAGCTGAATTTAAGAATTCATTTGGAGATGTATTATGGTCGGTTGGAGCTACAGCAGGAACTTTACGTGGCTTTGGCTCTTCTTTATGGTTAGACAGTGCAAGTACCTTATTATTAACATCTCCTGCAGCTTTGTCATTTTATGATACAACTGAAACTTTTGCCACTTCATTGACTGGTGCAACAAATGCATCTGCAAATTTAACTTTTATCCTTCCTACAGCTGCTGGAACTGCTGGAAGTGTATTAGCTACTGCTGGAGCTAGTGGTCAACTTTATTGGTCTGCACCTGGAACTAGTGGCGGTGGAGCTGGAACTGTAGCAAACGGTACTTCTGCCCGAATTGCTTATTATCCGGGTACTGGTTCTTCAGTTAAAGATGCTACTGGATTTGAATACAGTACATCTGGAACAACCAATACTGTAAGAGTTTTTGGTGGATCTGCAATTGGTAATACATATTTTGTAGTTAATGGTATAGGAACCACACAAATTAGAGTTGGTATTGGCGTAACAAATCCAGCATATGAACTTGAAATTGAAGGCGAAATTTCTGCTACAAATAAGAGCTTCGTTATTGATCACCCAACAAAGCCAGGTAAAAAATTAAGATATGGTAGTTTAGAAGGTCCAGAAAACGGCGTATATGTTCGTGGCGAGTTAAAAAATTCAAATGTTATTGAAACTCCTGATCACTGGGAAGGTTTAGTTTATCCTGATTCGTTTACTATAACTCTAACTCCTATTGGCAGATTTTCTCATTTATATGTAGTAAAAATAGAAGATTATAAAGTATTTATTGCAGATGCATATATGAACCCAATTCATTGTTATTACACTGTTTGGGCTGAAAGAAAAGATATTCCTAAACTTGTTACGGAGTATTGAAATGGGACAATATTATAATCCATACATTTCTTCTTTTGAGACAATGTGTTTGAACATAGACGCAGCTAATGATAGGTCTTATCCTGGAAGTGGAAATACTTGTTATGATGTATCTTCTTTCAATAATGTAGGTGCTTTAACTTCAGTGTCTTTTGCTGGTAGTGGTGGTACTGAAACATTTGTTTTTAATGGCACAACATCTTTAATAAACTTAGGTTCTACAATTGGCGGGAATGTCACTACAGCTTGGACCTTAGAATCTTGGATAAATCCTACAACTACTGGAGAAGGAAGTGCTGGAAGAGTATTTCAACATTCAACTGGTTCTTTAACTGGGTTCATCTGCTCTTTATCAGGATCTACTTCACCAGTGAACTTGCGTCTAGATACATATGCTGTGAGTGGATTTAATGCAGTGTTTTCAGGCTGTGTAACTCTTGGTTCTTGGCAGCAAGTTGTATGGGCTTTCAGTCCAGGATCTGTAACTTTTTATGTAAATGGAGCTGCAGTTGGTACAAGTTCAATTACTTCTCCATCATCTTACACAGGCTCTGATTACATTGGTAACAATTCAGGAGCTACTAATACATTTAATGGAAATATTGGAATTGTAAGATTGTATAGGAATACTCTTACTGCAGCAGAAATTAAGCAAAATTACGATGCTTTTAAGGGACGTTACAGCACTGGTGGTGCTGGAGGATTACAGGAGCCACAATAATGGGAGTAGGTAATGGGCCAAAATTAGAGGGAGCAGATTCACTTTTCGGTTCTGTAGATGCAGCTAATATTAGATCTGTTTCTGGTTCTACGATTACAAATATATTGACAGGAAACAATACGCTTTCAACAGGCGTAAGTATCGTGCAAGCTAGTGGCGCAAGTTATATTTCTTTTGGTGGCGCTGGGATTGTAACATCATTTTCAAATACTGGAATATCAGGCGCAAATTCAAGAACATTATCAGCTTGGGTGAAGTTTACATCTAAAGCTATCCAATCAGTAATGTCTATAGGTGCGAACGGAGCTGGTACAGGATTTGGTCTAGAAACATCTTCTACTGTTTGGAACTTAAGTATTGGAAACTCTGGCACTGCTACTACACTTACATATGATGCAAATGTTTGGTACCACGTTGCATATGTTGGTGAGTTTTTGACTAGCAATTCTATCACATCAAGATTGTATATAAATGGAGTTTTGAGATATAGCGCTGCAACAGCCAGTATAAACACTACTAACTCACCATTTTATCTCGGCACTAATCCTGCTAGAACGTTAAGATTAAATGGATATATATCACAAGCAAGAATATATAAAAAAGCTTTAAGTGCTAGAGAAATTGAAAAAAATTATAATGCATTTAAGGGTAGATACAGCTAATAGGTAAATAATATGGCAGATGCAGATAAGAATATAAAAATCACGCCTAGCAGAAATAAAACAACTACACCAAAAATTGTTTTCACTGGTTCTGCAGCGGGTACTTCTGTTATTACTATGGAAGTGCTTAATGATAACTCTATATCTTTTTATAGTAATGAAGGCCAGGTTTTTTCATTAGATAACAACTTGACAGTTGGAACAATTTGGTCTGTCAATGATGTATCTGGAACTCCTTTATTAAGAGCATCTGCTGGGGCTACTATTGGTATTGCTGAATTTGCTGGCTCTGTTGGAATTGGGCAATCAGTTCCTCTTTATAAATTGGATGTTAAAGGCCAAGTTGGATTTGCCTCTACTAATGACAACACGTATTCAGTATTGATTGATAACTCTGCAGCTGCTGGCTCTAACTCTTTACAGTTAAGAGCACAAAATGACTTAAGATTTTTTAATTCTGCAAATTCAGCTTACACTGGATTTCAAGCAGGCAACCCAGGTACAAATACAACGTATACCTGGCCTACAGCTTATCCTGGTTCTGGCACTTCTGTTCTAGCATCTGACACTTCTGGAACTATGACCTGGGTGTCTTCAGGTGGTGGCTCAGGAACAATGACTTCTATCACTGCTGGTTCTGGAATTTCATTTTCAACAGGTGGAACAATTACAACTTCAGGCACAGTTAGAATTAAAAGATATTACCGTCTTTTATTTATGTCTGGTTACACTCCTACAGCTGCCGGTGTTGACACAGTTACCCTTAAAGTTCCTGATAATATTGACACTGGTTCTTCTGATGAAATTTACAATTGCAAAGAAGTGTTTTTGAGAGTTGAAACTGCAAATGCTGGTACATCAACAATTAACATTCAAAAATATGGTTACAATGCTGGTGCTGGAGTTTCAGCATTTTTAACTTCTTCGGCAGGCTCAACCACAAATATTATGGCAGCTGCTTTGAGCATTTCTGGTGCAACAACACATGAAGTTGGCACTTCTTCATTTGCTGCTGGTCATGGAACTGTTGGGTCTGGTGATAAGTTAAGAGTTAACTTTACTGCTTTAAATGCTTCGCATACTAGCTTTACCATTTCACTTTTGATCGAAGAGCAATAAAAATGAAAAGTTGTGTTATAAGAAGAAGATTTCATACATCAGAAGCAGTAGGTACAGCCGTTACAGTTAACCTTGAACCAGGTTTTGGCGTTCCTAAGGCTTGTTTGGTTATGTACACTGAAACAAGTGCTGCAACCGATTCTTTTGATACTACTACTGCAAACAGAACAGTTGGTATTGGAATGATTGGTTCCACTAATAGCAGCGTAACTTCTACTCTTACATATCGTTCAACGCATTGTACGATGGTTGATAACTCTGGTTCATCATCATATAGAAGACAGAATTCTACCACTAGATGGTGCGTCACTCAAAACACAGCAGGAACTACATATTGGCAGGGCACTTCTGCAACATTTTCTACAGACGTTGCATCTTTTGTGTTTGTTTCAGCCACTCCTCAAACAAATGGACATTTAGATTGTATTTTAACATTTTTTGGCGGAGATGATTTGACTGTAGGTGTTAATAACCATGCTATGCCTGGAACAGCAGGAGGTTCAAACTCATTTACTGGCGTAAACTTTCAGCCCGATATTATGATTGCAGCTTCTCCAATTTCTGCTGCAAACTCTGGTTTGACTGATGATTTTAGATTATGCTATGGAGCTGCTCAAAGAACTCCAGCAGCTCAATATTCGATTTATATGCATGGAGAACTTACTGGTTCTGGAGCTATGGATCAAGGCACAGTTTCATCTAACAGTGCTATATTTACATATTCTACATCAAATGGTGTAGGCCCATATACTATGACTATAAATAGTTTCAACGCAAATGGTTTTACCATGACATCCTCCGATTCAGCAGCTGGTTCAAATAACTTTATGATGTTTATGTTGTTAAAATCATCAACTCCAACAGATTTTGCCTTGATGCCTTTATCTACACCGACTGGTACAGGAAACTCTTTTACAGGAACTGGTTCTACTGGCTTTGTACCAAAATGTATTATAGGAGCAGCAACTAATTGTACTGCTTATGGAACAAGACAAACTACTTCTCCCGGAGCTGATTCTGTGCAATTATTTGGTGGCAATAGGTCCAATGATTCTTTATATTGGTTTGGGCCTGGAACTATACAAACTGTCTCTTCAGGTACTGCTGTAACTGGTTCTTCCACATTTTTTCATAGATTGGCTCCTGGAGATAAAATTTACAGAACAGATAATACTTTGATAGGAACAATAAGTGCGATAACTACAAATACTGCCATGACTTTAACTGCTAATGCTGCTAATACAAATGCTGCAGGCACTTCTTTTGTTTATAGCAACCCAGGGCAATATTGCATTTCATATGGTGATGAAGACGCTGCTGGAACTAGTGTTGTTTTTTCAAGAATGTCAAGTAAAGTGTTAGATATGGCTCGGTCTTCTGCTGATGTTCCTTCAAGTATAGAGGTAGCTTCTCTTACTGATTTTGATGCTAGAAATGGGTTTAATTTAAACTATACAACTGCAAGCGGGTCCTCCAGAAAAGGATGGATTCTTGCAGTTAAAAATACAGATAATGCTAATCAAGGCAGAAGGCGAAAAAGTATTATTCAATGAATCTAATTATATAGGTGAAATAAATGGATCAATTTACAGTAAACGTTCCCGTAAGAGATGTTGATGCAGAAGATGTTAAAAATGCATTCGCTGATGCTTATGGTTATAGAGACACTATTGATATTGGTGATGGTGTAACAATACCTAACCCAATATCCAAAGAGCAATTTGTAACTCAATGTTGCACAACTTTTTTGTTGTCAATATTAAAGGGTTATATGGTTGAAAATGCTGAAACATTAGCCAGAAATGCTGCTGCTGCTGAAGCCGCAGCCAGGGCTGTTGAAAATGTTGCTTTATTTGATCAAGCACGTTTAGATGCATTGCCAGTTAACCCATTCACAAACCACCCCCTTGTTACCGACCAAGTTTTAGATGTTAATTTAGAAGACGGAGAGATTGAGATTATTTTGGAAGGCACTGACCCTGATAATTTGCCATTGACTTTTGAAATAGTAAATACTTTTAGTAATGGTACAACTGAGATTTTATCAAATGTTATTACTCATACACCGATTAGTTCAGGGCAACATATTTTAGTCTTCAAAGCATCAAATGGTTCAAAATTTAGTCCTTTAGGCACTATAACTTTGAATGTGACTCAACTCAGCCCAGTTTCTCATTCACAGAGCATCTCAATACCTTCAAATTCAACTGCATCTATAACATTGACAGGTGATGACTTAAACAACTTACCATTGACCCACTCTATTGTTGAAAGTACACAACATGGAGATCTTACAATAGATGATAATTTATGTACTTACACTCCTTTTGCGGATTATATTGGTGCAGATTCGTTCACATTCACATCTTCAAACGGTACATACACTAGCGATGCAGTAATTGTAAATATTGAGGTTATAGGAGAATAAAATGGAATTCATGATTTCTATTCCAATCAGACAAGAAGATGCGCAGAATGTTATTGATGCATTTGTTTCCAAGCGTCCATATGGTGCTCCAGTTCCTGCTGATATTGTAAATGATAATGCTGGTAATCCAATTGCAAACCCAATTACAAAAGCAAATTATGTTGAAGATTGTGTTGCGTATTTTATTTTAGATATTGTTAAATCTTACATTGTAAGAAAGGCTGCATTAGAAGCAAGAGCAACTGCAGACCAAGATGCTTCTACAATTGTTAGTGAGCTTGAAACGTGGATAAGACAACAATAAATATAGCAGCTGTTCAGTTAAATGCTAAACAATGCTTTACTGAAAAATCTTTCTATACTTATATAGAAAATATCTTTAAACAATCTGAAGCTGATGTCCTCATATTTCCAGAGGATATCAGCTTTTGTCTTGCCTGGGTCAAAGAAGACACCATCCAATCTCTTTCAATAAAATCATCTTTAGAAACTTTTACTTCATATATTTTATCTAGAATAAATTTAAAGAAAATGGGTAAATGGATTTGTGACCCTAAGATTGAAAGAATTATCAGAAGAACATTTGCCTATTTAACTAAAAAATATAATAAAGTTGCTGTTGCTGGTTCTATTTATGTTGAACGCCCTAATGGTAGATACAATTCAGCATTAGTTTTCGACCACGGTAAATTTGTTGGAGAATATTCAAAGCAAAATTTAGTCCCATTAGAAATATCATGGGGGATCAAAGGCGACTATAATTCAGAACCAATACAAACCTCAAAGGGAAATATAGGAGTTTGTATTTGTTATGATTTAAATGACCCTAAAGTTTGTATGAGTCTAAAGAAAAAAGGAGCAGACTATATTGTTGCTCCTAGTAGTGGATGGAGACCTTATCCTTGGTATCCATTTAATAGAAAAACTGAATGTCCTCAAATATATCGTGCAGTGGAAAATGATATAATAATCTTCAGACCTTATTTCTGTGGTTATTTATTGCCAGGTTTATTTTTTCAAGGTCATTCTATGATTGTTGGAAAATATGGCGAAATAATAAAAGAATCCAAATCAATATTTAAACAAGAAATATTATCTTGGAATGTTGTTTTGGATAATTGAAGCTGGTTTAATATTCTTCTTTTCCATATCTTCATTTGCCGTTGTTTCTTTCACTTCAATTCCATCAATTTTGTCTAAGAATTTCATCAAATCTAAGCATTCTTTACCTTGAGTACCTTTAGGCGTTACAACTACATTTCCTTGCTTGTCTATCTCTATTATTAATTCCACTTCTTTAGACATCAGATTATTTTCCTAGCTACAATTTGAATAGGGATTTGTTTTTTATTTTGCAAGTCAGCATCTGCAATATTAACTTTGATTTTAAATCCTTGTTTTTCCAATGCTTCTTCTAAAATAACTTTGGTGTAAGCTTGGATAACCCTTTCATCAATCTTGTGAGCTGTGTCATATTCAGAACAAATCATCTCATATTTATTTTCTTCTTCGTTCCATAAAAAACCCAAGTCATTAGAAGCACCTGTAAAAGAGTTTAGTTGTTCTTTAGTAACGATGATATTTGCCACTTCTTTTCTTGTGTCGTTTCTGTAGCCTTTTAAATTGACAGCATTTTCATATATATCTGCTTGAAAACCTAATACTTCTAGAGCTTTCAATAAGGATTCTTTATTAACAAGATTGCATTTAATTTTTTTATAGGCGGACATTATATTTTTCTTCTTATTACATTATTACATTCAGGACATAATGCAGTGTTTAATATTATTTGATCAGGTAAATCATCGCATTTTTCTAATCTTTTTATTGGCATATTTTTTATAATTTCTTCACCATTTTCATCTTGTTCAATGTCAAAACAAATACATAAACCACATCCTACATATTCGATGTGTGGTAGTTTTTTGTAATAAACTCTGTTTTCATATGTGATTATTAAATTATCTTCTTCAAAATCTAATGGTAGTTTTTCCAATAATCTTTTCTTGAAGTCTGGATGTATTTCATCAATGCTATAGGTCAGTTTCATAATCTTCTGAATATTCCAATAGTTTATATTCGTTTTTAAGCCAATCAACACATTCAGTAATACCTTCTCTTAACCTAGCAACAGAAGCATAAGCAACAGCATCGGAAGTTGAAATGGAATCCGAAAAAGAATAACCCTCAATTAAAACATCTGTAGAATCGTGAATACTTTGTAATCTTTCCACGAGTTCTTGAGCATTTAAAGAATGAATAAATTCTATACGTTTAGCATATGTTTCAGCTAAAAATTCATCTGAATCATCTGCTCCATTAATAAGATTGAAGTTTTTCATAATAGTTGTGTCCTATATTCTGATTGTACAAATTAGGTAGGAGACAAAAAATGAAAATTTACTCAGCAATCTTTTTAACTTTAGCAACATTCTTTTTATTTGGCACTGGTTCTATGGCGCAAGATGAACCTAAACCAAAGAAGGAAATCTCTATTAGTTTAAACTCTTCTTACTATAGAAATGCTAAAGAAGTGATTGAAGGTTTTTTTAAACAAGCCAATATAAGAAACAAATATATTGATAGTTCTTTGGACAAGGCTGATAAGAAGAATTTTAGTTTTGTAGATTTCACTGTCGATGAAGCTGTGGAATATCTCTCTTCTAAATACAATGTTCAATTTACTGTTGAAATGATTGGTAAGAAAAAAATCTATAATGTGGAGCCTAAAAAGAAATGAAAAAGTTAGTTGCTCTGTTTGTGTTTTTGGTTGTTTGCTCTCC
>JACCDP010248914.1_pt1 | contig 11107 bp, 10 predicted proteins | sample 7445841 | NCBI WGS metagenome assembly JACCDP01 (sample SAMN15323441, study PRJNA562643) | freshwater metagenome | isolation source: river surface water | place: USA:Blue River Watershed | collected 2017-08-17
AATCAAATCAAAGACCCATCTATTCATATAAAAGAAGATGATTGCATCACAATTGATGGTAAAGTTATTTCTTTTAAAAAAAATTATTATTTCATGATGAACAAACCCTCTGGGGTAATTTCAGCTACATTTGATCCTAAAGAAAAAACTGTGATTGACTTACTGTCTGAACTAGACCAAAAGAAAAACTTATTTCCAGTAGGAAGATTAGATAAAGACACTGAAGGATTGATTTTTTTAACCACTGACGGTAAATTAGCACATGAAATATTATCTCCTAATCAACTAAAAACAAAAGTATACCATGCAATTATTTCTGTTAACATAACACAAGAAGATATAGAATGTTTTAGGAATGGAATTATCTTAGATGATGGATTTAAAACAGCTCCTGCTAATTTAGAAATTATTGAGAATAATTCTATGTTTGTAAAAATTAGCATTACAGAAGGAAAATTTCACCAAATAAAAAGAATGTTCTTTGAACTCGGGAAAGAAGTGACCTATTTAAAAAGAATTTCTATTGATACATTAGTTTTAGATGAAAATTTAAACCTAGGGGAATATAGAGAGCTATCTACTTATGAAGTATCTCAATTGAAAGGATATGAATGATGCCAGATGATGAAATAATTTTAACTACATCCCAGTTTTTACAAGTTGAAAAATTATCTCTTTTGGGAGCTATGTTAGCAGGCATCACACATGAAATAAACAATCCTCTCAATTTCGTATCTATGGCTAAGGATAGCTTAAAGGATGAACTATCTGATCTAGATTCAACCCTTAGAGTATTAACCGAAGATCCAGAAGCCCATGAAATGAGAGCGCAATTTGAAAAGAAATTTGAATCCCTTTATAAACTAATTTCAGATATTGAACTTGGCTTAAACAAAGTTTCTACTATCAATTCTTCTATGAGAAACTACGCTAGGTTTGACCAAACTATAGACCAAACAGTCAGTCTCAGTGAGATTTTAGAAGAGACAGAAATTATACTAGCTAATAAATTAAAAAGATGGACTTATTCAAAATATTTAGATCCTAATCTACCGAATATTTCTTGCAATCGAAGCCAAATATCACAAGTAGTAGCTAATTTAATATCAAATGCTTGTGATTCCTTAGCTGAATTAAAACTGGCAGATAAATCATTCAAAGGTGCATTACGAACAAAAATTTCACTTATAGATAACAAAAAAATAAGAATTGAAGTTGAAGACAACGGCAGTGGAATAAATGATGAAGTTCTGAATAAAATATTCGAACCATTTTTCACAACTAAATCAAAGAGCGATGGAATGGGATTAGGTCTTACAATTAGTCTAAACATTGTAAAGAATCACCAGGGTTCCATTCAATGTATCTCTTCTAAAGATCTAGGTGGAGCCAATTTTATAGTCGAGTTACCAACAACACAAATAATAGAGTGAGAAAATAGAATGTTGAATTGGAAAAAAGCAGGTATAAAAGAAGAAATACATAGAGATGGTACTGTTTTACTAGTTGATGATGAAGAGCCCAATCTCCGTCTTTTAGAGACAATTCTTTCCAAAAATTACAATGTTATCACTGCCAGCAGTGCCCAAGAAGCATTGACTAAGCTCAAAGAAAAAGACCTAGGTGTAATTGTAAGTGACCAAAGAATGCCTGATATGAGTGGTACGGAACTCTTTGAATTAATCGAAAAACAGCATCACCCCGCATTGAGAATTATTTTAACAGGCTATGCTGATATACAAACTGTTGTGGAAGCTATCAATTCCGGTAAAGTATTTCGATTTATGTCTAAGCCTATCGAAAAAGCAGATTTAGTGCAGACTGTTCACTCAGCCATGACTCAATTCCATGTGACACAGACAAACCTTCGCTTGCTTTCTCAAATTAAAAGAGTCATGGAAGAAAATGCTACTCTTTCAAAACAAGTTCAGCTTTATACAGGAACAAAATCAGAAACTACGAACGACTCTCTCTTCTTTTCCAAAGCACAGCTCATCAAACTCTCTATTTTAAACATCGATTTGCGAGGATATTCTATCTACTCCAGAGGCAAGAAACCCGAACAAGTAATTGGCACTCTCCAGGAAGTCTATGAACCTATTTACAATTTAATACACGAACATGGAGGGATTGTAGACAAACACATGGGTGACGGACTCATGGCACTTTTTGGCTTAACTGGTGAAAGTGGGTTGGATGCAGGAATTTCTAGCATTGAAAAAATTGTAGATTTATTTCCAACACTAAAATTGGGCATTACTGACCCAGATGCAAGAGTTTTAAAAATGGGAATGGGATTAGCTTCTGGGGAAGTAATCATGGGGATGCTAGGTGATGCTAATAGATACGAATTAGCTGTTATCGGGCAAGCAGCGAATCTCTCTGCTAGACTACAGGAATATTCTAAGTCAATTTTGGCTGGAAAGTCGCCAATCCAATCTTTTGAAAATATAATTGGTGTTGTATCTGTGAATGACTATCTTCTACCATCTCGATTTAGAGAAGTTCCTCTAAATCCAGGGGAAGTAATTAGAGATTTTGATGAAATTAAAAAGATTGCAGTAATTCAAAATTAAACTCAGTACGATAAGAATAAAGAAATTTCAATCATTCCATTTCTTCCATCAGAAGATAAGCTCAAAAAACCGCCACTCTTTCGAATTAATTCCCTCATCATTCCTAAATTAATAAGTTCACCAAATCCACTCCGTTGGGTTTGCAATGAAAATAAATTTTTCTTTTCTTCATCATTCATATATTCACCCCTGTGTGACACAGAAATTGAAATATACTTTAAAGATGAATTGGTTATTTTATCAATCTTTACAAGTAACTCATTAGTATTACTCTTTTTTCCTTTTCTCATGCTGTAGTCAAAAATAATTCTTAAAGCAAAAGAAAAGATAAATGGATTTCCAAAAAATTCCCAATATGGGTCTTGGCTTTTTTCTAAATCATATATATCTATATCATTTATACTTACTTCCCATTCATTTTTTTGCCATTTATTTTTACTAAGTACGGAATTAAATCCTTTATGTATTTCGGAGAAAATATTTAATCTCTTATAAATATCTCCATCAATTTGTGTTATACCTCTCAACTCAAGAATATTCTCTTGGATTCTTTTTGAGCCTAGCTCTATGCTTTCAAGACTTTTATATATATCATCTATATATTTTTTAATAAAATCTAAGAATTCCTGACTGCCAGGAATAGTTGAGAGAGCTTCTTGGATATTAGACAATAGGGTCTCTATAGAATCTGTGAGTACTAATTTTCCTGTTAAAATATAATTGAGAGGGTTATTGATTTCATGTGCTAAGTGTGTAGCCACTTGAGTTAAGCTAGCATCTCTTTCTGCCCTTGAAAGTGCTACTCTAGATTCATTTAATTCACTCAATGCTCTTTCAGCATTATCTTTTTCTAGTTTATATTTAATTGTTTTTATTTCTACCTGATTTGCAAGAGATTCTCCAAGCTTTTTTGTTTCCTCTAAAGCAACCTCTAACTTAGCCATACTTTCTTTTGCCTGGGTTAGTGAAATACGATTTGCCTCTATGGCTAATAATAAATCTCCTGTAGAGTCATGTATTGGTAGATCTGTCATTTTCATACCAAATTTATCTAACTCAGAAGCAGAATTAATAAGAGGACTACCAACTAAGACTACATATTCATTATATATAATTGACTGACCTTTCATTTGTCTTACTAGTTCACCTTCAATAGAAAAGAATAGCACCATTCCTGTGAGTTCTTCTAAAATTGCATGATTAATTTTTGAAGCAAAAGGTCTGGTCAGAATCAATCTATTGAGATTTTTTTGAACTAAACACTTTTCTAAAAAAGGTGATACATATACAATATTATCATTCTTATCTAAAACTAAATAAAAAGGAGAAAAAACATTAATTAAATCAAATGGTAAATTTTTTTCTCCCATCATTTTTATATAAACTCTAGAATCATTCTCTCAGAAGGTAGAGGGTTATCTGATTTGTTCACATGTGATAATTTGAATGCTTGTTTATAGTATGTCCCAAGTCCTGAAAGTAAGCCTTCTACAAAAGGTAAAAGTCCTTGGCGATTTGAAAAATAATCAATTTGGATTTTTTCCTCAGATAATTTTTTAACTCTAAAAGAAGGAGGATTTAAATCGGGCATTGTTGCTTTGATTCTACTGTGCATACCATCAATATTTTCTAAAAATGATACAAATCCAGTTCCTGTTGATGTCATAAGATCATTATAACTTTGAGCTGCAATTTTTAAGACCCAATACTCTCCAAATGCAAAAAGAATTTTTTCTCCAGGAAGCTCTAGTACTTCCACTGCAGCCCCAACAAGGCTATATGTCAGAGCATCATCGTAACTCTGAAAACCTACAAAATCTTCGGGTGCATTGGCCTTAATTTTTATTTTTTCCCATTTATCAGCACCAAACTGTTCTGTAACTAATTCCTTAACTGCTTTGTTCACCATTCCATACATTAATTATGTCTATCCCCCAATTATCTTTGATTTGATTACATTTTTTTTTAGCTTTTTTATTGAAAAAATCTTTTTTTATATTTTTAAGTAACAAATTGGTGTTCATACAATCTAGTGTAGATGCCATTCAAAGCTAGAAGAGACTCATGATCGCCTTCTTCTGCGATTTTTCCGTTATCTAATACTATAATTCTTTTTATTTTTCTAATGGTAGATAATCTATGAGCTATTATGAAGGTAGTTCTATTTTTAAATAGCCTATCTAAAGCATCGCTTACCAATCTTTCTGATTTACTATCCAAAGCACTAGTTGCTTCATCTAAAATAAGTATTTCTGGATCTCTCAAAAGAGCTCGTGCTATAACTAATCTCTGCCTTTGTCCTCCAGATAAATTGTATCCCCTAATTCCTAGAGTGCTATTGTACTTTGATTCCATTTCAGAAATAAAATCATGTGCATGTGCTAAACGAGATACTCGAACTACATCTTTTAACGTACTATCTAATTTTCCATAAGCAATATTTTCTGAAATACTCCCATGGAATAAAAAAATATCTTGTGTTACAATACCTATTTTTTTTCTCAAATCAGATAAATTTACATTTTGAATATCAATTCCATCTATTAAGATTCTTCCCTCTGTTGGTGTATAGAATCTTGGAATCAAATCCATTAATGTTGATTTTCCACTTCCACTAGATCCAACCAATGCAACCGTCTCCCCAACTTTAACCTTAAGGCTTATTCCTTTTATGACTGGTGTTTGAGACTCAGGGTAACTAAAATGAACATTTTCAAATACTATTTCATTTTTAAGTTTTTGATTTATTTTAACTGCAGTGGGCTCATCATGTGCTTCAAATACTTTTTTATCGATTATTTCAAAAATTCTTTGACCTGAGACTCTTGCTTGTGATACTTTTCCTACCATTTGCGAGAGTTGGGTAAGGGGTCTCAATAAGAAGAGTAGGGTTAATAAAAAAGCCATAAATTCTCCTTGTGAAAACGATCCATCAAATATTAATTTTGCCCCAACCGCAAAAAAACCTAATACCACAAGAGATGAGGTCAACTCAACTAGACTAGGAGCCATCTGTAAATAGAACTGTCCTTTAAAATTTCGATGCGTAGCTTTTTGGTTTATATCTTTAAATTTGCCTAATTCAAAAGTTTCCATTCCAAATGATCGCACTACTCTGATGCCTGATATGAGTTCATGGACATTTGCATTTAAATCAGCCATTCTCTCATGATATTTTTGAGTAGATTTAGTTATTTTTTTAGTAAATAAGGTTACTGGGTATATAATTATTGGAACAGCTATTACTGCGTAGAGCAATAGTTCCAAATTCAAGTACATTAGAATTACTAAATGGGTGATAACATAAAATAGATTGATAATCGCATCCCTTAGATTACTTGATATAACAGCAGATACTATCTCAGCATCATTGATAATTCTACTCATTAAGATACCAGTTTTCTCTTTATAGAAATATGTGAGCGGAAGTGTTTGAACTTTGTCATACAATTCTTGCCTTATATCTCGAATTGCCATATAGCCCGAAGTAGCAATACAATAAACTGATAACAAATAAAAAATTAATTTTATAAATGATAAAGGAATAATAATTTTACAAATATCCCATACAATCTCCTTGGGTTCCATATCCTTTATTTTAAAATTAACATTTTCTTTAAATTCTATTATCAATTTCTTTAATCTTTCTAATCCATCTAATGATTCTTTCCCAAAAAGTTTCTCCTTAATTAGAATCTTTTTTTCTGGTAGGGTAAGTTCTAGTCTAAAGTTATGATTTTTCCCAGCTCCCAATGCATCAAATAAGGGCACCAAAATTGTCAATGAAGCTGCATTAAAGAGTGCAGTCATAAATGCAAAGATAATTCCAATTGAAAATCGAGTTTTGTACTTTAAGGAGTAAGATAAAAGCCTACGAAAGATTGTAGTTCTTGTCATACTCATATTAACATATTACCTGATAAGTTAATATGCAAATAAAGCTAGATATTGGATAAATATATTTAAGGATTTTTAAGAAGAAGTATTTACTTAGATTATGAAACATTTCTTCTTTTCTTTCTATGCAAGATTTAAGAAAAAGAAGATAAATAAGAATTCTGTTTATGTAAAGGTAAATACAATCTTGTGTGAGGTTATATTTACCTTTATAATACCTTTTTTCCATGCTGCAAAAAGTTCGTTTTTGCAGTAAGTTCATAAAGCTAGTTTCAAAGAATATTGAAAGATCTAACTTAAATATTAGGTCCTTCTATTCCTTTTCCGTCATTGATATACTTAGAAATAATCACACGTTGAATCTGAGATGTACCTTCATAGATTTGGAAAATCTTTGAGTCTCTCATCAATTTTTCAACTGGATACTCATTGTTATACCCATACCCACCAAAAACCTGTACTGCATCCGTGCAAATTCGTACACACATATCCGCACAAAATGCTTTAGCTATTGAAGCTTGGTAAGTATTTTTATAACCATTGTCTATCAACCATGCTGACTGCCATGATAGCAATCTTCCCGCTTCAATATCACGTGCCATTTCAGCTAATAAAAAACTAATTCCTTGGTTTGCGGAAATTGGTTTACCAAAGGTATTACGAGTATTTGCATATCTAGCAGCATGATCAAATGCTGATCTGGCTACACCAACTGCACCAATTGCAACACAAGGCCGAGTGTGGTCAAAGGCTGCCATTGCTATCTTAAACCCATCACCTTCTTTTCCAACCATTTGGCTTTTTGGAACTATCACGTCTTCAAAGGTCACTGCTCTGGTATCAGAACATTTTTGACCCATGTTCTTTTCTTTTTTTCCTATGATAACTCCTGGAGTTTTAGTGTTGATAATAAAGCCTGACATACCCTTATGACCAGCATTGATATCTGTTTTGGTTAGAACAAACATCCAGTCACTCACGCCAGCATTTGTAATCCATTGTTTACTTCCATTGATTACATAATCATCACCTTTGCGTATAGCAGTTGTTCGTATTCCAGCAACATCTGAACCTGCTCCTGGCTCGGTAACCGCATATGCACACAGTTTAAATTCACTCACCATGGGTTCGACAAATTTTCGTTTGAGCTCATCACTAGCGCCTACGAGAACAGGAGCCAATGCCAGATTGTTTGCTAAAATTGCTGTTGCAACCCCAGAGCATCCATAGTTTAATTCTTCTGCAATGATCACCTCATCAAGATCTGACATTTCAGGCCCGCCAAACTGTTCCTCAATATGCAAATTCATCAAACCTATTTCCCAAGCTTTTCGAAGAATATCCATTGGATACTCTCCCGTTTCATCGTGATGGGCAGATTTAGGAATGATTTCATTTTTAGCAAAATCACGAGCCATGTCCCTGAGGGCTTTCTGCTCTTCTGTCAAAGAAAAATCTATCATTTATATATCCCTTTCTGACAACCCTGTCTTTCACAACAAGAATGTCAATCAAAGAGTAACAGTTGACATGACATATTCCAAGAGAATCCTAGTAAGAAAACCAGATGAAAAAGGTAGAATATGGCAGATAAACCAGAAAAAAAGAATAAAAAAATTACAAAGATGAATCTCTCAGAAGTGGATAGTGCCATCAAAAAAGCTCGTGAAAATAATAACACTGACACTAGTAGATATGTGATGCACCTAAGCAAAAGAAAGGAAGAACTCAAAGCAGGAAAATAAACTTTGATACAGTTCATTCGAATTCGTCATCAGTTTGGTTCTACCATTCTGTTTGACGATTTTTCCTGGCACATCAAACCCAATCAAAAAATTGGACTCATTGGTCCAAATGGAGCAGGCAAAACAACACTCTTCCAAATTGCTTATAATCTCATAAAACCAGATTCAGGAGAAGTTATAAAAACAAGAGATACTTCGATTTCTCTCTTCCAGCAGATACCAAACTTCAACCCAAATCTCAGTGTAATTGAAACATCACTTATTTCTAATGTCCAATATGGTGATTATCACAAAAAAAAAGAATCTTTAGATAAAGAATTTGATTCCATTTCTCATGATTCTCCAGAATTCGAAAAAATTCTCCAAAAGCAAAGTGAACTAGAAGATTTTGCAAATGCTTCTGATTTACACACTATAGAAAATAGAGCCAAAAAAATCTTATCCGGTTTGGGCTATAAACAAACCGATTTTGAAAAACCCGTAAGTAGCTTTTCACCAGGATACCAACATAGACTTGCCCTAGCTATTGCATTGCTAAATCCACATAACTTATTATTACTTGATGAGCCCACAAATCATTTAGACGATGTCTCTAAGGATTGGCTTGCTAATTATTTATTAGATAGTAAGATAACTTTTATTCTTGTAACACATGATCCTGAATTTTTAAACCGTGTTACAGATACTATTGCAGAACTCTCCTCTAAAGGAGTTTTAGAATTCTCTGGAAGCTTAGAAGATTTCTTAGAAGAGAAAAATGAGCTGCATGCAAAACTTGCATTACAGTTCAAAAAAGAACAATCTTATATTGAAAAAAGAATGGAGTGGATCAATCGTTTTAGAGCCCAGGCAACAAAAGCTAAGCAGGTTCAAAGTGCAGTTAAAAAACTTGAAAAGCGAGAAAAAATAGAATCCCCCGAAGATATATTTTGGAATAAGAAACCTGACTATAGTTTCAAATATATTTCCTGTGGAAAGGTTTCTTTTAGACTTGAAAAAGCTACATTCCAATATGCATCAAATAAGCATTTCACTTTTTCAAATGCTGAAATGGAAGTTAGTTCTGGAGATAAGATTGCATTAGTTGGTCCTAATGGAGCAGGAAAATCTACTCTGATGAGATGTATAAAAGGTGAGTATTCCCTTACATCTGGAAATATCTATTTTGGACCAAAAACCAATACAGGATATTTTTCTCAAACTCATACAGAAGAATTAATTCCTGAGCTATCCGTAATATCTATGTTGCTGAAAATTTACCCGAATATGTCAGAAGTAGCAGCCAGAACTCTTTTAGGACATTTTTCTTTTACTGGAGACTCTGTTTTTAAAACTGTTAAAAACCTATCTGGAGGAGAACAGAGTAGATTACGCCTAGCAATCCTCGTAGAAAACCCCACGAATACCCTTCTGCTTGATGAACCTACAAATCACTTGGATATGGTTACAAGAAATGCTCTCAAACTTGCTCTCAAAGAATATCCAGGCAGTATATGTATAATCAGCCATGATCCAGATTTTTTAAAAGATCTCTGCAATAGAACATTTGAATTATCTGGTGGATATCTCAAAGATCTTAATTGTGATTTTAATGACTTCTTATTGTACCACAAAGATGAATTATATGATATTGGTGAAATTGAAAAAAAAGATAAACCTAAGCTTGAGTATCAACACAGAAACCAAGAAAAGAATAAAATAAAACGCCTCCAAAAGGAAATAGATACAATAGAATCTAAAATTTCATCCTTAGAAAATTTTAGAAGAGAATTTGAAGTAAGAATGTCTGATTCCAGCTTTTATAGTAGTCCAAATTACAAGAAAGAGTTATTGGAATATGATAATTCCAAAAATGATTTAGATGAGTTAAATAGAAAATGGGAAGAATTATCTATTGAACTAGGGTAGGGTTCTTTTTTTTATTTTACAGAATATCCAAAAATTTTAAAGTTAAATAGCGACATTGTTTTTAATGATTTTTATAGAAAGATGCTATGATAAATATACGTTTTTTCCTATGTGCCAAAAAAAGCTAACCAAACTTATATTTAAATTAGCAGAAACAGACTTTTAACGAAGTCGTCATATATTATTTATTAACATTTGTTGTAATTTATTTAAGAGGTAAAAATGACAAACCCTATTTCTATAAAGAGGAATATCTCTATACTTTTCATTTTATTAGTATATTTAGTTATACAATTCTCAATCCTTGGTGAAGCCGCTGTTAAAGATCCTACACCCTCCGTTAAAAAAATGATTGGTTTTATTAGATATAAAAAGAATACAAATGCAATTGCATTGATAGATATAGAAACTTTCTCTTCTAATTTGTTAAAAGGTGAATATGAAAATCTCTCGTCTGATCAAAAGAGAGATTTTCAAGATGCTGTTAAAGTTTATGTTGAAAATAAATCTTTTCCAATTGCTTTGAAGTACTTTGATAAAGTGGACATCACTTATGAAAAGCCAATACCTAAAGGAAGTATGTTTGAAATACCTTCTTCTATTCTCTACAATGGATCTCAGCAAATTAAATTTTCATGGATACTAAATGAAAAAAATAATCAATTTCTTGTCAGTGATTTTTCTATGGATGGCAAATTGATTTCTGATGTAAACCGTGAAAAACAACTTTTACCCTTAATGAAAAAAGAAGGTTTTGAAAAGATGTTAGAAAAACTCAAAGAAGCATCTAAATAGAAATGAAAAAATATATTTCTTTTTTTTGTGATCTGTTTTTAAAGAAACCATTAGTTACATTGGTCATATTAATTTTTTTACTGTATATATCAGTGATACAAGCAAAAAAATTAAGTATCAATAGTAATCAAATCGATTTGCTTCCTCCTGAGTACCCAGAAGTAGTTAAGATTAAAAAAGTCATTG
>JACCDP010683217.1_pt1 | contig 11107 bp, 14 predicted proteins | sample 7445841 | NCBI WGS metagenome assembly JACCDP01 (sample SAMN15323441, study PRJNA562643) | freshwater metagenome | isolation source: river surface water | place: USA:Blue River Watershed | collected 2017-08-17
AATCCACAAGAGCTAACATACTCTTTGAAGGATCTTCTAAAAACTTTCGTAATGATTTCTGAAGATCAGCATCCTCATATCTGTATTCAATCACTTCTTCAATAGATTTCCCTTTATTATAAACATATTCTAAATCATGAGCTGCTCTAACTATATTATACTTTCCTACAAGCTCTACAGGAATTCCCAAATCTAGATTAAGTTGAGTGCCGTCTTTATATATCTGAGCTACTTCCATTATAGACCAATAATAGTTAGGATCGCTCTCATATACCTCTGCACCTATATATCGAGTTGATGGATTCTTCCAAACTATTTTCTCAGCTTCATTCTGAGCAATACCATTCTGATTTATAGCTATCTTCAATACTTTATCAGTAGATAATGCATATACAATTCGGGAGGATCCTATACCCATATATGGTAGATTATACTTCTCAGCTAACTCAGATAAGCCCTTCGCTATATATTTTGGGTATTTATATTCTTCTTTTAGCCGCTTCGTTTCCTTCTTCAATATATCCAAAGAAAATCCACGTAATGCCGCTTCATCAAGAATTTTAAAATTCTCACTATTCTCCAAAAGATAGCTTATTAGGTTCTCCAGTTTCATATCATTTAATTCTCTTTATGACTTGCGCCCGATCAACAATATATTCCTAAATTTCTCCCTTCCTAACTTTAACCCTCATTTGATATAACTTTTTTTATTTTAGATTTTTCAATTTTTCTTTTACGTTGATAACCTAATTCGTTGGCTCTTTTTCTTTGTAATTCAAATTGATTTTCAAAATGTTTATATTTGTACATGATTTTCGAAAGAATTAATAGAACTTTTGATAATGCCTCAGCATCTGCAACTGCGGAATGCCAATTATTTAATTCAACATTTAATCCAACGCTCAAATGTTTTAATGAAGAATATAATCTATTGACATTTTTGTAAATTTCCTCTATATTTTGTTTATCAATAAATTCTTTATATTGTTGGACATCCATTTGTTTTATATCTTTTGCCTGAAAAGACAAAGCAACAATTAATCTTTTTATCTTTTCTGTTGGATTTCCACCTTTTAAAATTCTTAGCAAAGGTTTTATATAGTTTTCAAATAATTTAACTGTATCTAAAATTGGTATATTTTTAGAAATATATTTTAAATTATATCTGTGTAATCCATTGTTAATTTGCATCATGTCAAATGATGCATTATGAGCAATTAACAATGGATTTGTAAAAGAATAAATAAATGATTTAAATCCTTCTAAAGCATTTTTTTCAGTTGTTATTTCAGCATTAGATTCATAATATTGAGTCATATCTAAAATATCTTCTATTGATTTCCACTTCCAATCCCATTCATTCTTTTCTGGTTTTATTTCCATAATAAATGATTGAAATTTTTTTAAAAAATTTTTAATTTCTTTACTAATTTTCTTCTCAGTTTCCAGTGGGTTATCATATGAAATAGAATTCAATAAATTTGTTAATTTTTTATAATCAGAAATTATATTTTCTATTTCTATTTGAATATTAAATTCAGAAGATTCTTTTAATTTAGTTTTTGAAATATTTTTTTCTTTATTATTAATTAAATCTATTGTTTTAACAAACAATTTTTTCCTTAATTTTTCTAGTGAATTTTGAACATTTGAAGAAGTGATCTTTTCAAAAATAACAGATGATATATTTTCTAATATTTTTTTTAATTTTATTAAATCTTCTTTATATTGCTTTATTTCTTCTATTCTTAGATCCAATATTCGTTGCTCAGTTTTCTTATTTTTTTCTTGATTGATTTTAGTTAAAACAGCAGGATTTAATTTTGTTTTATAATGATACTGTCCTATTTTTTTTGCTTTATCATCAAAAACTACGGCAGCAATTTCAGTTATTTGTGAAAAACTATTTGTACCAGATAATCCAGTAGTTTCAGTATCAAAAAATATCAAAGTTCTACCACTAAATGAATTTAAAATATCCTGTATTGTAGTCATAGGATTTTCATAAAATCCTTCAAGTAAGATTTTTGAAATTTCAAGCCGAATATATTCTTGTAATAATTTTTGCATTAATTGTAATTATATTCTTTATTATCTTATATATATTCGAAATTATTTTTTTAAATTTAAAAAGTAATATTATTAAGCCAAATTAAATTATATTTAAAATATTCTTTACTAATTTTTTAGAGTAAATAAAAATATTACTAATTAATATTTGATGGAATCATAAAAAAATTATGTCGGAACAGCAAAAAAAGAAAAATATATTAGTTTTTACAGGAGATAGAAACAGTGAAGATAAACCTGCTGATTATACAGGAGCATTTCTACCGGAAGCTTTAGCATTTATGAAATTTCATAATATTCCTTCTTCTAATCATTTACGTGTAGATATAACAAAAACAGAAAGTACCCGCAGACAACGTATATATGATTTTATAAGAAAAAGGAAAAAAGAAATAGGAGAAATAGATGGAATTGCTTTTTTCTGTCATGGATTAACTAGAAAAATACAATTAGGAATTAGAATTTCTGATTTAGAAAACTTTTCTTATTTATTAAAAGAAGTAGTTAATGCAGAAAAAAATACAATTACAATTGCATTATATTGCGGTTCTACTGGAACTAATCCTGGAGTCGGAGGAGATGGTGGATTCGCAGATAAATTAAGAGATTCATTGTGTCAAGTTGGGTTAACCCAATGTTCAATTCTTACTCATTCAGTTAGCGGTCACACTACAAAAAACGTAATGAAGAAAAAATTTGATGGAATGGATTCTCCTGTAGGTGGAACCGGTGGATTATCAATTGTAAATCCGAATACTGTTTTATGGAATAAATGGAAAACTGCAATCACAACAACGAATTTTAGGTATAAAATTCCATTTATGACAATTGCAGAAATACATAAAGAATTAGATGATAAGTGAATTATCTATTATTATTGACTATATCATTCTTTCGTTAATGCCAATTAAACGTCTTTTAATTCCATCAGGAAACATATATTCACATTCTCCATATAATGAATGTTCTCCTTCGGCAGCAATTTTATAAATTCCGCCAGGAATTTGTCTATCTAATTTTGAACTAACGATATTTCCAGTTGACGGATCAATAAAATGAATCCAATGTAATGTTATTTCTCTAAAATAACCTTGTCTATTTGGAATAGCCCTGAATACTCGTTCAAGACCAGCACTCATTTTTTTTGTTCTTGGAGCTTGTAATGACATATTTTATATCCTATATGAATTAAACATCTAATATTAATTTATTTTTTTGTTCCTTTTGAAAAACTCCAGGATTTATATTTTCTCTATTTTCTCCAATAGCTTTAGCTAAAGCTTTCATTGTAACATTATCTTCAAGCTCTAAAGAAAGTAGATATATTAAATATAATATTTGACGTTGATTAACTCCAAATTTTCTTATTTCTAAAAGAATATCACGACATTCTTGTCTTTTTTCTTTTGAAAGTTTCAATTCTATATTTGGTTTAATATATTCAACATTATCTTCTGGTGTTTCTGTAAGAAAATTATTAAACTGTTCTGTTGAATTACTATTACTCATCAATATCCTCTTCATGATCTATCTTAATTTTATATAAATTATCCCCAATTAAAATTACATATTTTGTTATGTATTTTTCCTTATTATTTTCATCTGGTTCTCTTGATAACACAAGAAATTTACCCCATTGTTCATTTTCGATTATGAATTGTGCTTCTTGCCAAGTAGATAGTAAACAATCATGTTGTTTTAATAATGTAACTAACCAACTAGGTAAATTAGTTTCAATATCTTGTATTGTTGGAACAATATTTGAATTTTCTTTTTTTAAAATTTCACTCTTACCAGCTTCTAATATCTTATGAATAACATTACAATTATTGCAAGGGATATAAGAAGATTTTACTAATCCATCTTTATTTAATTCCGAAAAAACTATAAATTTATGAAAAATAATAGGATTTACTTGTTTGTATTGCGGTAATACACAATTACATTCTAATACATGTTTTATATATGCTTTTGTTTGTTTTGTTACACTAGATAATATATTAGATACAGTATTTTCTACTTTCTTTGTAGAAGATTTTTTTATTTTACTGAGCTTCGGTAATTGTTTCTCTGTAACCTCTGTTTTCTTCCGTGGCATAGCTTAAAACTAATTTCCTTGTAAAAAATAATACAAAAACACAAATAATAATAAATGCCGATGATAATAAAAGTTTTTTTAACTTTTGCTTTAATTCTTCAGCAGCTTTTTCTTTTCTATATTCTTCTATTGCTGTCAGCGAAGAATCTTGTAAATTTTTATACAAAATTCCATAAAGCCTCAGACTCTTGCTGACTCGGAGTTTTTTGCTTTTTTTGCTTTTGTTGAAGATTCTGACTCCGCATTATCTTCGATTGTTACATTCATTTTATTCATAAATAAATCAATCTGAGTGAAGTACGAATCCTCAATTCCATTTCTAACAACATCTAATATTTGTGTTAATTGTTCACGATCAATATGCGGCATATTTCTACGAACATAAAGAACAGTATAATCTACTAAATGCTCTTTTATGTTATTAACGAAACCATGCAATTCTTTTTCAATTTGTGTTTTTAATTTTAAACTATCCATAATATTACTTCCTTGTTTATTATATAATTTCAACTTTTCTTAGAATGTCTATCTGCAATACAAGAAGCCACATAAGAATCAGGTTTCAGAATACATTCAAATCCAGAAGAAATGACATAACCTTTTAATTGTTCAGAAAAACTACTTGTAAATGCTTTTTTATAACTCTTTGAAGCATCTACATGAACCATAGGTTTTTTCCCTGTGTGTTTTTCTATCTCAACGGCAATTTCTAATGTTCTTCTTACTTCTTCATACATTCTAGGAACTTGATTACTATTAACTCCAAATTGTTTCTTCGAAACAATATCGTTTATATAATAATATGTTCCCCCTTTATTTTTTTGATATATACAAATAACCGTTGTAAAATGTGCGTTTTGACCTCTTAATTGAGAATCTGTTCCTACTCCTATTTCCCATTCATTAGATGCATTCAACAATTTTTGCCGAATATCATCACAAATTTCTTCCATAGGAAAATATCCTTCTGTATAAGGCTGTTTCCAAGATAAATTCTTTTTTTCTATGTTCATTACTGGTTGTTCACTGGATATTTTCCTAATGATCCTCTATTATAAATAAATCTCATAACTTTTATATATAAAAATTTTTTATTCTTCCTCTTTTTCATTTTCTGGTTTATTCATCATTACCCAAGTGTTTGGTTTTTCTTTTCCTTTTGTGAAAAAGTTTGACTTAACATAGTTGCATAAATAATTCCGACACATATCAGGACGTTGTTCATAAATAACGCAAAATGATCTATTTGGATCTAAAAATTTACAAGAAAATCTGGGACCATCTACTTGCATTCTGAAGAATGGATAAGATTTAGGATCTTCAAAAACACGATGCCCGTTAAAGAATTTTCTTCCGATAAGAACTCCTTCTTCATAATCAATAACAATATCTTTTCTTTTGTAATTGATTCCTTTTTTCTGAAACCATTTTAAAAGTTTTTTTATATATTCTTCATCCAAAGGTCCAAGAACATGTTCCAAGTCATCTGGATCTAGTTTACAACAAGCAGCAGCTAAACCATCTACTCCGCAGCAGCGATTAGTGCAAGTATCTACAGCTATTTCATCTGTAAAATGTTTTCGTTCGCTTTTAGGCTTTGGTGGCCACATTGCTATATCGTTAATATGTAACACAGGTAAATAATATTTATTATTACGCTTTTCTGTACGTAATTCATCACCATCTAATCGTGGTTTTTCTTTTTTTAATTGCGGTTCTTCGACAACCAGACGATTTTGTTCTTCATCTCGTTTTATCAAATCTTCAATAGAAATACTTCCAACTCTTTTAATTGTCATAAATCTTTATTTTGTAATATACTTAATGTATGAAACTTTGTAAATCAATAATGGTAAAAAAATGAGCCTTAGACAAGAATATAATAGAAGCAAAATTATACTACAAGAAGTCAAAAAAGCCGAAGTTAAAGATTGGTTAAATGAAAATGTTGTTTTTATAACCGAGCGAATAGATAGAGTAAAGATAAAAAGATTAATAAATCTTATGCTCAAATTTGATCAAAAATTTGGTCCATTTAAAGATAAAATTCCAGGAATTTCTTCAATTGTAGGTGATGCAGAAAATGCTTTACAGATGGCATTATCTGGCAGATTGACAGATTCAAAAATTTCTGAAATATTTCAACGATTAAGCATCATTTATGCTCTTCTTTCTGATTTCTTCGCAAATGATTTAAAATTACTTCTTCAAACTCCTGCTTTTAAAGTTCCGAGAAGTAAACCAGAAATAAGATTAGATTCTATTACTGACACTGGTTATAGTCCAAAACATATTACAGATACAATTGTACTAACCCTTACTCCTTCTGAAGAAGAATTAGCATTTTTAAATAAACTTTATAAAGGCGTTACGCTTCCTCAGTTGGATAGACATAACATTGCAAATCAAATGTTAGGATTATCTTATAAAGATTTAGAAGGACTCTGTGGAATTGAACAAGTTCCTATGGCGGTCGTCCCTGATGAATCTTTAATAAAAGAACAAGGATTTATACAAGGATTAAAAAATGTTTTAGGAGGTGCAGCTAAAGGAGCAGCAGTAGGAGGCGCGGCGGGAAGCGTTGTTCCAGCAGTAGGTACAGCAGTAGGGGCAGGAGTAGGAGCAGCAGTAGGAGGCGCAAAAGCTTTGTATGATTTTTTTCGCTCTCCTCAAGTAGAAGCAGTAAAAAAAACTATAAATGATTTACAAGTAACTACAAATAAATTGAAAATACCATCTTTAACGGCGGCAATGAAAGGTTTTAGAAACAGATTAAATACTGCGATGGATAAAAAAGCGCCAACTAAAACAGATACCCTGGTATTGAGTCAAGCAGTGGTAGTTGCTGAATTTTATAAAAATATAGCTGAAAAATTAAAGGAATTAGTAAATGATCCAGATGCTAAAACTTTAAGCGATTGGGCAGAAAATGAAACTGATCCAGGAAAGAAAACCATAACCAATGATGGTAAATTACCAGATGCATCTGAAGAAGCCCAGCAGGCTTTAGAAACTTTAATGACATATCTAGATTCTACTGTAGAAAATTTAAATCCAGAAGGTAATTTAGCAAAATTAAAAAAATCCATTGCTTCAAAATTCGAAATACCAAATACTCAAAATACATTACCGCAAGAATTTACTAGTGCTATTCCAAAAATAAAACAAGAAATTATTGAAATAATATTAGCAGAATCAATTACACTTCGAGAATCATATGGAGCAAATAAAAAAAATAAATTTATTGAATTTGATAGTGAAGTAAATAAAATTTTAAATGAAAGTTTAGCTAGTTTACAAGCAATCGTTAATTCATTTAATACTGCTGCACGAGGAGTAGAAAAAAGCGCCGCAAACGGTGCAAGTGCACCATCAACACCATCACGACCTTCAGCGGGTACTGGAACAAACCCGGCAACAGGAGCAGCAAACGATAAATCAATTGATACTACAATTGATCAAATTGTAAATCAAGGATCAGCAGCTCAAACAATTACTCCAGAAATACGCAATGGAGTTTTGCAAGCAAAAGGATTTGTTGCTAATATAAATAAACTTAACCTAAAAGATCCTTTTATTTCCGATCAAATTAATGGTTTAGTCAAAGATATTCAAGCCGCTGGAGTGACTGTAAACAAACTTGAAACTGCTATAAACATTGCAGCAACCATAGCAACAAATCAAATAACACAAACTCCAGAAAAATTAAGTGATTTAAATAAATTAACTGGGGAAGATTTAAAAAATGCTGGTGATTTATCTGCAATGATATCGAAAAACTTAAAAATTACAGGAACTTTACCTGAACAAATGAAAACTGTGTCCAAACTATTTGGAATAGTTTCAAAAATACCTCAAATATATGTTCAATTACAGCTTCATCAAAATAGAACTGCTGGTGGTGCACCAGCAACACCGGCAACGCCAGGTGGTAGCCCGCCACCAAAAGAGTGAAAAACTTTTAATAAAATAATGATTATTGTTTAATTACAATACCATCACTACATAGCACCATACAAGCAACTGGACCTGCCAATTTTAATGTTGTAATGACAGACAAAGTTGGCAGTTCTCTTTTGTAAGTTGAAATTTTTTTCAGCGAATCAACAACTGCAATAGATAAAGAATCTTTTAAATCTATACTCTGGAGAAAGTCAACTACTACGCTTAAATCAGTTATGCCATAATGTAAAATGGCTTTTACGGCTCGCAAACAATTATCTATTTGCACTCGATAAGAATCATTTTCAATTGTAGTAACGTTTGGTAAATTTATAATTACAGCATCCGAAACAAGACTCCTTAATCTTGCGTCAATTAAATTTTCCAAATCTTCAATAGCAGATTGCTGTTGTCGTTTTTCCAAAAGATATTTAATGTGTGATGAAACGGCAAATCTTGTGCTGTTGTTTTCTATTAATGTTTCTTTTAAAGTTATACGAATTTTATCTACAGTTGGTAAATTTTCCCATTTTTGATAAGTCAATAATTCTCCTTTTAATGAAGAGACAGCATCTTTTCCGCAAACAACAGATATATCGTTAATAAGATTAAGACTTTCTAAATCAGAATTTATACGAATAGGAACAATATCAAGAAAACCTCTATCTTTATTTGTTTTTAATGTAGCTACAACTTCCTCTGAAAACCCAAAAGCAATAATTGCCATAGGCTGTTTTGTTAGAAAAGCCTGTTGTAAAATCTGGTCTATTTCAGATATCTTTTCTACAAGACCATCTACTAGAAGTATTTTACAATTATTTCTTTCCCAAGCTAATTCATTATTATTACCAAAAAAGTATTTAAAAGGATTTAATTTAAAAGAATATCCATATTTTTGTTCAACTACAAAATTAGCTCCTTTTCCATTTTCTATTAATATTTTTCCTTCTAATCCAGCAAGAAGAACAGCTTGATATATAGCTTCAGATAGATTTAAATCATACCCACAAATTTCAGAAATGATATTTTTAATATCATATTCTTTTGGAATTTTATTATGACTTAATATCATATTAATGATATTATCTATCTTATATTGGTAGGCTTCCACTAACTTGACTTCATTTTGTTTTTTGTCTTGGAAAACAGAGTCTAGATGAGAATAGAGATTAAAAAAATAAATAAAACTAGCTAGCCCCGCACTTTGACTAACAATTTCAGATTTATAAATTATATTTGTAACTAATAAATTTAAAATTCTTTCGACATTATTTTCAGGCTCAATTTTATTTAACAATTCATTTATAAAATGATAACTTTTTTTATCTATTGGAATTAATTTATCAGTTAATGCAATTTTTATTTTTTCAAATTTTGTATTTATATTAGAAATTGATTGTTTTAACAATAAATTTGAAGAAGACTTATTGAGATAGGTTGTTGTATTTTTCATAAAATAATATTTATATATTAAGATACCGGGGGGTAATATGTCTTCTTCAAATGTAAAAAAAGATACCGAAAATAAATTAGAAGAAAATGTCAATGAATTGGAAGTATTAGTAAAAAAAATTTCATCCAAAATTGAAAACGCCTCCGTATTAAATGGTGGATTTGATGAAATAAGAGATGAAATAAAAGAAATAAAATATAGCCAAATAAAAGTAATGTCTGACTTGAATAAAGTTCATGAGGAAATGCCAGAAATAAAAAAAGAAATAGCATATATCAAGGATTCAATTTATGATCCAGACAATGGACTTTATTCTAGGATAAGAGAGTCTAATGTCGATAGTAAACGTCGTGAAGATTTATTAAAAGATGTTAGTGAAAGAACTTCTTTGATTTCAAAAAAATTAGATTACATTGAAGGCAAGATTCATCCTTTAGAACAAACCACTGCAAAATTAAAAAAAATAGCGGGTGACGATTTAGAAGAATTAAAGAGTATCACTAAAACTAAAGAAAATGCAAATAAATTATGGTGGGCGGCAATTTTAGCAATAATTGCTGGTACCGGTAAATTTATTTGGGACCAAATAATAAAACTTTTTTAAACAAATATTTTTTGATAATTTTTTTAAATTATTACAAAATTTTTTTAATTATTGAATTAATTTTTTCTTATATTTTTGATACATGAAATAATATACAGTATATATTATATATATGAATAATTTTTTCAAATGTAAAAATAAGGTCTAAAACTAACTTGGATACTAAATGAAAAAGGAGTAAATCGTTGCAATTTGGTGAGCATGTGTTCTCCGAAATTCAATCCATTGACTTTAGTATAGGTGAGTGATTTGGAATAAAGTTGGAGCTAATAATGTCAGAAAAAAAACCTGAAGATATTATAGAAATTTGGACAAATTTTCGTATTGAAGTTGAACAAATCGATTTCGATATGAATAAATCCTTAATAAAAGGAAATGCTGCTGCTGGTCGAAGAGCAAGAGCAAAATTTAGAAATTTGAGGAAGCTTGCATCTCAGATTATTAAAGAAATGATTCTTTTTGAAAAAAATGAAGCAAGCAAATCTTAAATCTTGGAGATATAATGGGCTGGAAATTGATAAAAAGATTTAATACTCTCACTCTTCTTGAAAAAGAAAAAGCAGAAAAAGAAAAAAATCAAGAAATTGTAATTCATGATGAATTACAAATGGAAATAGTTTCTTTGGAACAGAAAAATTCTTCTGAATTTGAAGAAGAAAAATATGAAAGAACAGAACAATCTGATGAAGTAATAAAAGAAAATTCAGAAAAAAAAGAAACTAAAAAGACAACTAAAAAGACAACTAAAAAGACAAAATAATAATGACAAAAACACTAATTTTAGATACAAATGTCCTTTTGACTGATCCTGACAGTTTATATGCTTTTGAAGAAAATGAAATAATATTACCTTTTACTACGATAGAAGAACTAGATAAAATTAAAAGCCGTACAAACGAAGTTGGTGCTAATGCTCGTGAAGTTGCTCGCCGCCTTTCAG
>JACCDP010725569.1_pt1 | contig 11106 bp, 19 predicted proteins | sample 7445841 | NCBI WGS metagenome assembly JACCDP01 (sample SAMN15323441, study PRJNA562643) | freshwater metagenome | isolation source: river surface water | place: USA:Blue River Watershed | collected 2017-08-17
TCAATCCATTGTATTTTTAATTGTAGATAAAATTCTACCGGTATGGTTGCATTTTCAACTTCTTCAAAATATACTGCTGGCTGTTGCTTATCATCTTCAATAGGAGGAACTGTTTCTGATTTGGTATAGTATATTTTTTTACCACCAAATTCTCCCGAAGCTGTTTGTGTTGATGCGTAACTGTCTTTGATTATTGCTAAAAGTGTATTCGATAATTGCCTAACTAAAGAATCATAACGACCTTCTAAAATTAAACGCTTCATTGATATCATATTAATAAATATCACTCAAGCAAATTGTAATTCCAATAACGTTCTTTATCTTGATTAAAAGGATTGCCTGTTTGTTGATAGTAACAATTCATACAAAGCATTTGTAAGTTTTCAATGCAATGATTTGTTTCATCTCCATCAATATGGTCTAAAAGTAAAGGAACTGTATCATCGGTTATTCTGCGTTCTGCATAACCGCAGCTGTTGCATTGTTCTGGAAGTATTGCCAATGCTAACAATCTATTTCGTAGCTTCCAGGTAGGATAGTTAGGATGCTTGCCCGTTAAGATATTATCAATTGAATATATACCTTTATTGGCTTTGCAAACATCCTTTGGTATTCCTACTCCAAATTGATTTTTGTGAAGTTCATACAAAGTCTTTCCAGTGTTTCGGTCTTCATACATTCGAGCATACTTTTTATAAGTAGTGAATGATACCTTAAGGAACCGAGCCGCTTCGGCATTAGATTTTGTATTTTCCATTGCATAGCGTATTTCGCTTTCTGGAATGTCTAATGCCGTTTTGCCTAAACCGTAAATGTATTTGTATTGTTTTTCTTCCATTAATACAATCCGTGTTTTCTTAAAATACTAACTGCTTCTTTTGGAAACGTTTTATTATCATACATCTCCGTAACCATTTCTTGCAGTTTGCTAATTTTTGATGCAAAGAATGTTGGATGCACTTTGGATAATTCTCTTACCTCAGTAATCCAAAACGAATATACTGGATACTTATCTGCAAATCGGTCCGCATCCGTACGATTCTCCCAATACTCAATTTGATCTGCAAGTGGCCACATATGTATCGGAATGTTTGGATCTTTGCGTATAGCCGGCTTTATCGGCTGTCCTGCTTCGCGTTTTATGTTTTTAGAAATAAATTTGTCCATGATCATTGCAGAACGATCCTTCGGGGACATACCTGTGTGTGCTGATTTTCTACCCATTTGGTTGTTTTATTTTTTCGGTTAATATAACTAATTTACGCCAAGCATCTTCTGCTCGATATGCATATGTTTTGAATTGTATAACATCTAACTTTTTACGTTCCAGTTCCATACGTTTCATGTTGCGATGATATGCTGCATGAAGTATTGCAATTCGAAATCGCAGTATTGCATTATGAATTTTTCTTATCATGTTTCTCCAATGTTGATTTCAATTTATTCTTGATAAAATATTCATGAACTGCTTCACAATCTTCATGGCAATCAATAAATACAACACATCGTCCGGCATTATGTACTATCAAAGCACACTGATGAGCTTGCAATTCATTATGCCCGCATGCATCAACCAAACAATTGATAACGTGATCAAACGTATTGCGATTGTCATTGTGCAAAGTAACTTGATACTTGCCTCGTTTAGATTTCGTCGACTGCTTCTTTGACATCTCGTATAATTGCACATTGTTCATATAATTCTCGTTCCTCGGCATAACGCAATGATTCATTCAAAAAACGCATGCGGCGAGGCTTGTCCCATGTATCGGGCCAATCCCATTCACCTGTTGCCATGATGTTAATTGAATCAATAAATAATTGTTCTATGAAATTCTGATTCATAACTTAATATAAATAAAATTGATGCAGAATCCAAATTATTTGATAATGAGCTTCTGTCCTGGTTTAATCATATCTGATTTCAATTTGTTTGCTCGTTTAATTGCATCAACCGTTGTTTTATATTTTGATGCAATTACACTTAAACTATCACCGGACTTAACCGTATATATTTTAGAAGCCTTTGTTGTTTGAGTATCTGTTATATTGTCAGTTTCCTTACTCATACTTAAGAATTGTTTTTGATTCCAATCCATTCGATTTCTTACACTAGGGTTATTTCTGTATTCAGCATGGTTAAGATATTCTTTAGCTGCCGCAGACCATTTGCCAGCATTCATTAATTTTATAGTATTATGCTTTGATTTTATTTCACCACGATATGCTGCATTAATGAGGCCCTGTCTTACATTAACAGGTAACTTTTTATAATCAGGAACGAGTCTAGCTGCTTTTAATGATGCAGCAAACAAATCATTCTTTAAAAGTTCTTTAGCATCTGAATCAGATATACCATTTTTAAATCTATCGCTGCTAACATCACTAGGAGTTAATTTATGACCATATGCAATAGTAGGCAAACCGCCTTCTGGACTTTTATGTGGGAACCAACGTTGTTTTTTATCATTCCATCCACCTGGTTTATATGCTTTATTATTCTCCCATTGCATTACTTTTTGCATAAAGTCACTAGTTATTGCAGCACCTTCCGTTAACAATGATTTTAATGATATCATGATTTCTTACCCCAATTCTTTGCACCTTTCTTTCTACAAGCTGCAAGTGCTAATGATCCATATGCAGATGGCCAAACATCATATCGAGCTTTTACTTTGTAGTAACATGCATCTCGTTTAGCTTTCTTTTTTTCTTCAATTGCACCTTCTGCCTTAGGAGTACGTTTACCCATACCAACTTTACGTTTTTGTGCAACCAATGCTTTCTTTTCTTTTTTATCAAATGAACTCCAAGTTTTGGGAGTATCTTTTGATACTTTGCGAGAAGGCCGACATTTCTTAACGCCTTTGGTTTTATCATTGCCACAAGGTCGTCCATGTTGATCTGTCCATTTTTCTTTTACCCATCTGCGTAAATCTTCTGACAATAAATCAACTAATCGTATCATCGTTTTCCTTGTTCTTCTCGAATAATTAATTCACCTAAAACTTCTAAACGTCCAACTTCACGTTGAAATTCAATTTGTGTCATTGAAGTAGATATTTTTTTATATGTTTCTTCAAATTCTCGTTTTGCTTTATCTAAATCAAATCGTCCGTTAGCTGCTCGTTTATAATATGGTAATTTAACTTTGAAATGGTGCCATGTAAGTAAAGCTAATCCGCCTTTCTTTTTAGCATTATCAACAATTTTTTCAGCACCCGCTTCGCGAGTGTCAGCAAATGATTCAAATGTTTCTTTTTTAACTTTTGATTCAAACAAATAATTTCTTAGTTTCATATTAATAAATATCACAACGTAGGAATCAATTTGTATGATTTTCGTCCAAACATTAACATGGATCTAAAATCAGCTTGTTGAAATGCATCTAATGAATGTTTTGATAACATATTAAAACGTTTAACAACTGATATCGTTTCATCCCAATTGGTTTGTTGAAGTACGTTTTCTACATATTCAATATCATTTAACATATCTGATACGTCTCTATAATCCCATTCAATATGAACAACAGGCCGTACTTTATCTTCAAAAATATAATCAATGCATAAATCTAAACCGCATTTGAATTCAGCAGTTAAAATTCTTAATAGTTCGGGACGGTGTGTTGCATATGTTTTTATTTGTTCTGCAGCTTCTCCAGATACTGGATATCTAAAAACAAATTGACTGTGATCTAATATCAATTCAGACTCGCTACGTTGCGTAAGCCATGGCTGAATTATTGCATGAGCTCCCTTTGCAGCATCGCCATCTTTATACCAGGTAGTATCATGTTCTAATACAACGTTATTATGGCGATAATATGCTTGTTCAATTTCATTTAAATCAAAACCTTCATGATCAACATGACACGTATAATTTAGTAATACATGTTCTGCGACGTCATCTGGCAATGGTTTCGAAATTGTAATATCATGATAGACAGGTTTTGATACGCTATAACTTAACATTACATCATGTTTTTTATTATGTTTGCAAAATTTGTTTTTGAATTGTTAAAATCAGAATCAGCATCATCAAATAATTTAGTTTCATATGAATTTTTTGATTTTTTAATTAAACAAACCGTTGCATCAAATTGTTCCAATCCGTTTAACAAATAAACGATTCCAAAATATGCATATGAATCGCAAACCTTTGCAATGAATTCTGCTTTTGAAAATATCAATTTCAATGTACCTAAATCTTCTATAGGTGCACTAAAAACGTGTTCTTTTCTTTTTAGTCCTAAATATGTAAACTTAGGAGATGTTTTCATTTGTTTTGAAAATTCTTTAAAGAATGGTTTAGCCAATGCTTTTGGATCAACAACATCATTTTCATTTAATATGTTTTTCAATTTCATCATTTTGTTAAATCCTTGTCATCTAAAGCTCCACCTGTTACCCAAGCAGTACAAGATCTTGTTCCGGCACACTTAAAATGTAAAAAATTACAATATCCTAAATCTGCTTTTTCTATAGTAGCCATGGCATCGATATTTTTTTCGTCGCCTCGAATACCTTTTTCCATACATGCCCACATCTTATCTGAAACATCAAAAGCGGCACAATTGCCACATTTCATTGTTTTGGCAGTAGCTTCATCAATTTTCCAACGCTTAGCTGCATCTTTCCAATACTGTCCTGGTTTATCTGGATTTGCGGGTCCATAATAATATTCATCAATTGCATGTTGGCGATTTTTTAAATTAACATGAATATCTTGCGTAGCAATTGGACAACCCGTTTTTGCTTCAATTAATATGTGTTTAAGCTTTTGCATTATTTTTTATGTTTTGAAATTTCAATTGCAGCCAATTGTTTAAGTGCTGCCTTACGTGTTTTATGCGTGCCTAAACGCTTTCCACCTTTTTTAGGATATACTGCCCAACCATCTTCAACTTTGCGTATTGTTTCATGCATTGCTTGTTTGAGATGATTTTTAAACCCAACCGGAACGAATTGTGGCTGTTGCATGTTGTATGATTCTGCACCATCGTGCATTTCATTCATCAAGAAATCTCCAACCTCTTGTACATCATCTTTTGAGGTTGCAATGTGATCTGCAGCCCAATCATGTCCATTATTTAATATTTCTTGTACATGTTCCGGATCCATTTGCAACATAGCATCTACATATTTTTTAATGATTTTCAAATTACCAAAAAACATGTAATTGCTATCATTATCATTGCATCCGCCTTTTGCACCGCCGCAACCACAATCGCATTCGTTGAGTCGTTTCATATTAAGCCTTTGCTAATACTGACCAAATAGTTCCAGTTAAAGTAATAATGCCACCGATAATTTCCGTAGCAGTTGCGTCATCGATAAGTCCTTTGGTAATCAAAATACCACCAACAAATGTTAGAGTATGACGAAGAATACCAAGTACTTGATCTTTTGTTAACTTTTTCATATTTTCCTTTTATATAAATATATGTTATTATGGATTCAATTGTACACTATGCCAACTAGCATGGGTTGCACTATAAATGTATAACGTACCTGCAGAATCATTCCAATACATACTTCCCGACGTCGGCGTCCCACTAGTTTGCGTTACAGGAATTACAAATTGTCCCGTACCAGATGCAACACCAATTCCGCTAAAATCTACAACTGCATTTTCTCGTACGGTCATTGATCCGGTAATATTGACGGAGCCAGTTAATGTAGCTCCTGCAATCACATTAGTTCCTGGATTAATTGTAATATTGGTAGTTGTTTTTAATCGTTCTGGCGTTGCTGTTGCATTAGCTGAATCAGCTATTACCGGATAAAATGCAGCTTCGGTTATCGTACGTTGTACTAATAATTGATCAGACGTTTCAGCAAATGATGCAGTGACTGCTCTAGATGATGATACTGCAAATGAAGCCGTGCCTTGCAACGAAGCTGTAACGCCCGCTGTTACTAATAATGACCCGGTGATTTGTAAATTATTCGTTGTTGCATATGTAGATCCAGTTAATGCAAATATACCGCCGCCACTTCCAGCTCCTGCATTCAAAGCATATGATGCTGTTACTGCGTATGATGAACTTAATGCCGTTAATGCATAACTTGCCGTAGCAGGAACGTTTGCTGCATAAGACGCACTCAATGCATTGGTAGCAAATGATGCGGTACCATTTAATGTGCCTACGAATGATCCGGTTGCAATTACTGTTGTAGTAGCACTAGTTCCATCTAATGCATCTATAATATTTGTTATATGAGCAGGTTGTATAGTCCCACCATCAGTGATACCTGTTCTACTTATTGTTGCCATTTACGTCCTTGTTTTGTTTTTTATATCTTGGCCAATTTTTTGTTTTTTCATTCAACCATTCTTGGCGATCATCACAACCACAATCTTCATCTAAAAGTTGTGCAATGCGTTTTGCAAGTTCATCGAGTTTAGTTGCACTCGTAATTCGTTTAATGTCATCACCCAATCCTCTACTTTGCATATTTGCTCCCATTTCGTATTTTATTTAAAAGTTGTATCATAACCGTTTGCCATTGCGGAGTATGTGGAATTTCAAATACGCGTGTGCCTGGATATGTGTATTCTTGTTCTGGACGCATCAATTGCATATGTCCTGTATCATCAATACCTAATACTTTGAATGGCACATTACGCATCGTAATTCGATTGCTAGGTATCATGGTGCATTGGCCTGGATGTTTCCATTGTCCCATTCGGTCTTCTATACCCCCGGTGAATTGCATTATATTATTCCAATCCGTTTCTGTAAGTGTTCGTTGTTTAGTAATGTGTTGTGCTAATGGCTCAACAACTCGTTCGGTAAATACCATTTGTCCTAATTCTGTTTGTCGCAACATTTCTTTTAATTTATCTATTAAACCTTTGTTCCGTAAATGTTTATATGCTAAATTTTCAATTGAATATTCTCCTGCAGTATCCAATCCGGTTTGCCGAAGTTTTCTCAAACGTTTCAACAATGTTTTAATTTTAAAATCTAATTTAGCATCATCTGGTTTCAAGTTATTGATTTCATATTCAAACGGATCAGCCTTTTGTTGAATAACAGTATCATCAATTTGAATGATATCAGCTGCAGGCTTTGTAATCCATTTATTATTTAATATGGAATATACTCCTACTGAATTATGTAGTTGTTGATTTGAATCTTGAGCATATAATTCAATGTTCATGCCTTGATATGTTAACGGATAATTTGCAGACCAAACTGATTTTTTAGCACGCATATAATCATCAACCACGTGCAAGTTAGTTCCTATTTGCAAATAGTTCGTAATTACATGTAAATCAATATCACTGTATTTTGTCCAATTATAATTGGCATTGCTACCAATTAATACAATATCAATAACTGGTATATCTTTTCCTAAAAACTCAGTGAATTTCGAAGCAATACGCAACAGCCCATCTCGAACCTTAGGTTTCAATTGATGTCCTATCCAAAGCTTTGGATTCAATTCATTATGTGTTTGATATTCGTTTATCATTATTTTGCTAACGGTGTTGTAAATTTTTGTTGTTTTACCATTGGAATTTCAGATGCTGCTTTAAATTGTCCTAAATCGCCAGGATTGATTACTTCATTACCAAAGCCAATTGCCTCTTCAATCATTTTAAATGGCCATGTTCCAAAAACATATGCTAATAAGGTTGCAATTACGCCTTGTTTTTCATCAATATTATCCGAATCGACACCTATTTTTTCAAAAAAGTCTCGAAACTCATTATAATATACGTCCAATCGTTTTAGATTTAGCATTCCGTCTAATACCTTTAAAAATCCTCGAACTAGACCTCCAATATATTTGTTTAAAAGTGGACTTTTTTGAAAAGCTTCATTAACCCATTTGCCTACAGTTCCTTCTAAATCGAATGCTTTTCCCGCGCCGAAATCATATTTGGCAAATCCTACTTTGGCTGTGTCATAAAAATTATAAATTCGATTTGGCATTATTGCCCGTATGTTATTCCAAAAACTCATAGCCCATATTTTATATACGGCATTACCTTTTTGTATGCAATCTATAATAACATCATCTAAAAATTTATTATAAGCGTCTACATTTCTGGACAAAGGTGCTAAAACTAATGAATAAAATGTTGTTCTAAATTGTGCACCTGTACCGAGCGAATCTCGTAATACTCTAGAAAATGCAGCTACAATATCTCGCATACCCGCTTCACCAATTTGTTCTATTGTTTGGCTTCCGAAGCGATCAAATAACGCCGGAAAATATCTTTGAAATATTGCCGGACGTTCTAATAACCATTCTGTTAACAATCTAGGATTTTCTCGAAAATATGCATATGCAGCATCAAATATTATTTGTCCGCCGCCTTGTGTCCCTACCAATGTTGTAAAAAATGTACGAGTACTTCTGCCTTGTTTTATATATTGAATAAAACTGTCAATCATGGAACGTTGAAATGCATCAAACCATTTTTTTCCAACGATGCTATAAAACATCCTAGTTACCATACTAGCATTTTTAGCTAATTCTGTAGTTAAGCCCTTAAGTACTTCTCGTAAACCACGACGTCCTACATATCCTGCAACTTCGGCTGTACCTTTAGAACCAGCGACTACCAAATCACTAGCAGTATCCATTCCTTTTGCAATTTCATCCATAGATCTGGCAGTTTGTGTTGCGTAGTCTTCAAGCGGTCGACCATAATTTGCAACTATATCATCCAAAACACGACCAACCCAACCTACAACTGCACGTCCACGCAAGTTTCTGGCAATATCTATTAATCTACGAAGTCCGCTCGTAACAGCATCGCGAGCCCGAGATGCAAATGATCTTAATGCTTGCCTCGCTGCTCTATTTCGAGCTAAGTATTCCATGAATGTTCTACGGGCGCCTTGTGCCCATGCCCTAGGACCTTGTCGAATTAAATATTCCAAGGCTTCAATTCCAGTTTTGCCGCCAATTTTTAATCCTTTAAATGCTAATTTAAAACCATTTTTAAATACACTACCAAACAGTGGTATTATTGCAATCAATGATAACAATGCTTCTAATTTCTTACCGCGAATCCAATATGCCAATCCATTGAGTACATCAATAGCATCACCATATCCTGGAATTAATCCTGCCCAATCTAGAACACTTTGAATTCTATCCTTCCACGATTCTGCAGAATAATCATATTCTTTTTGATTTTTCCATTTCTTTTCATATTTTCTTTTAACGCCGGTAAGATCTAACCATAAAGCTCGTAAAAATCCTGCACCCTTATATGGATCATAATTTTTTTCTAAAAATTTATTGTTAAATGTAAACATTAATGTATAATCATTTTGAACGCCAGTTAATATCGGAGCTTCTTTTTCTAATTCCGAATATATTGAAATTTTATTGCCCGTTACTTTATAAGTAAATGCTGATTCTTTTGCCATTGATAGCGTCTCGGGCATAATTGTTACATTTCCATCGGGATGAAATCGCATAAATGCAATAGATTTACCTTTATTGTCTGTACATAAAATTTCATAATCATACCATTGATTACCCGGATTTGATCTATCAAATACATAACCCGAATTCATACGATCGCCTTTATCTGCTTTACCATATTGTGGATCTTGCTGTACAATTTGTTTAAAGAAATTATCAGCTGCAGTGTTTTTCCATTTATTAAATGGCGTTGACTTATCATATTTACCAGTTTTAATAAATTTTAATATTTCTGCTTGTTGATTGTTTACTATAAAATTATAACTTTTTGATAAAAAATCTTTTTTAACCTTCTCAGCTGATTTTAGAATATTTAAAATATGTTGCTTATTTGATGCAGCAAGTGTCTGTGCATCAGTTCTTGCAAGGTCTGACCCCGTTTTTGGATTCCACGGTACTATTTGTTCATTTAATGATTTGATTTCTGTATCGTTTAATTGACCAAATCGCAATTCATGATATTCTCGTAAAAATTTTAATATGCGAACATGTTTTTCTATGTCAATATTGGCCGATACATTATTTGCAGATAACGTTATTAATTGCGGTTTTAATGATGATTCGATAATTAAATCTAATGATTTCATAATATTATATACCTTTTTTAATAAATATGTTTACTTCCAAAAGAGTTGGACTAAAATAAGTGATAGCGCTAGCAATAACGATACCGATGTTTTTAAATTAACAGCTTCGCCTTTAAACATGTATGTCATAATGGTAAATACAATGATACCGGCTACAAAAGATGTAAACCGACCGGGCCAGAATTGTCCGCCATATCCAGACACTGCATACCGCGTTGCTTCCATAAACGCCCATGTTATGGGAACTCCTAATAACATCAATGTAAATTTATATGTTCTAGCCCATTGCCATAATAACGGACCATTTACTTGAACCCAAACGACAATTTGGCCAAGAAAAAATATCAATAAAGATATTACAACGTGTTTATAGTTCATCATTCAGATTGGTTTGTTGCGTATTTTATTCCCATAATTGTTCCGATGATACTAAATGCGTTGGTAAGCAATATTCCAAATATGTTTGACCAAGCTGCACTTATAACTTGAGTATCTTTTCCAACAATCAAAGTAAATACATATACGCCTGTGGTAATAACACCAACGCCAACAATTACATAAAGTGCAACTTTAACTATGGTTGAAATAAGTTCTGTTTGATTGCGCTTCTGTAATAGATCCAAATCATTTTCTGCATTTTGTTTTGCGGCCTCTGCTTCTAGTTTTGCTTGTTCAGCACGTATCATTTCTACCCGTAACTCTTCTGTTAAGCGAATGTTAGTTGTTTTCCATTCATTTAATTATTTGTTTTGTAGTTCGAATGCCGTTTTTGATTGTTCAACATTTTCTAAGGTATCTTGTAACTCAGTTAATATTCTTTGATTTTCATCATTCAATGAAGTCAATTCTTGGTTTTGTTTTTGAATCTTTTTGGTCATCTCCAGACGCTTCTTTCGTTTTTCTGCGTCTTTAGATTCACATTCTTTCAAATACTCTTCGAAGTCTACATCATCATCTCGTTGAATGAGTTTGGTAATGTTGCCTTCAAGACCAATACCTTTTTTCTGATAAAGTTCAATTAACTGTTTTTTAGTATTTACATCAATTTTAATCATTTATAA
>JACCDP010047587.1_pt1 | contig 11105 bp, 9 predicted proteins | sample 7445841 | NCBI WGS metagenome assembly JACCDP01 (sample SAMN15323441, study PRJNA562643) | freshwater metagenome | isolation source: river surface water | place: USA:Blue River Watershed | collected 2017-08-17
ACTCCCTCCTAGTTCGATTGCACATCAGCGACAGTATCAAACCCTGGGGATACATATGGGTATTAGGTCTTATAAGTGTATAAGGGAAAATAGAAGGGCTGGAACAGCGTCGTATACAAAATTTGGCTAGGGTGCACGGCAAAGGTTGACAATAGGTTCATATGCCATTGTGTCAGAGACATCGACTGCTGAAGAGATGGGACGGGAGTCCTCGAACAAGAGACGGGGAAAAAAACACGCAAAGAGGGAGAAGAGGGGAGTGAGCTGTGTATCAAACTACTCTGCATACAGAAATGCAAGCAACAATAATGTACTTATTTCATAAAAATAGTCTCGTGTACCGTGTACACTTAAGCGCGTTTCTCTATCAATTTTTGAAGAGGGCCGAGAAAGGGACGCAGAGAAAAAATAAGCCCAAAAGAGAAGCGAGGGGGGGAAAAAACAACAAAATAAAAATCGACGCTTAGTTTGTTCACCCCCCTCTCATCTTCTTCATCTGGTCACATTTGTCATGAACAAGGTGAAGCGTCGACTATAGACACAACAAAGTGCGCTGCTCTGCGACCCTATAGGACTCGCGTAGGATAGCAGCAGCCGCGGTAGTGATTCACCGATCCTTTCCTCTAATCCCCTTGAAAGAAAAAATAACTTTGAAACATCACAGATTGCCCACTGGACTCATTCTTTCATTCGTTCACACAAATTTCAGAATTGCATCAGGGATCGCTGGCCGTTTGTTCACAATCCTCGGCGCTGCGGCTCAAAGGCGCAAATAAACGACAGCCGCTGTGGCTTCTGCTGGATGATGTTAATGTATCCAACCACTATACCGGCGCGTATATATACATATTAAAGATAAAGCGCATAAATTAACTGTGGGGTTGCTCTATCGGCGCGGTGCTTTAATGGGAGCTGAGCGATTTAGCGCTGGCGCTTTCTCAGGTTCTTTTACAGCATAGAAGAGATAAGAATTGCTCTCCGTATAACTCTTGTCATTTGACGGACCCAACAGGCGAGTCTTTGGCTCAGCGACCATAACCTGAGAGTGGGAGTGGGAGCCAAAGTAGCGAACCCTCAGGAGAGGAGGTAAATATAAAAAGCCAAAAAATGGGTTATTTATTGAGAGTGGCTCATCTTCAGAGTTGTATTTTTTTTTCTTTGATATTTTTAGAAAAAAAAGAAACATTTTTTTGTTGAAGGAAAAGAAGAAAATTCTTTCGGGACCCATCGTCGACTCCCTGGCTCAGGGAGTCGGAGGAGGGACATTTCATTTGTTGGTTGTTGCGTTTGATTTTGCATCCAGTCGGGCGAATAGAGTCGTCTCTTTACAAGGCCGCCAATGTCAGACTCGAGTGGCATCGACATTGAACAAGGAAAATAAATACGTCGTTTGTATTTGATCATCAAAAGAAGAGAGGATGACGAGAAAGGGCTCGCCCTGTTGGCCGGAAGAATTTGATTGGGAGTCATCAATGTCAGCCTACCTTTATTCCCGATAGGGTGGGTGGATTTGGAAGGAGGTTTTATTTCGAACTTGGTTTCAGCGATTTGCATGGGAAACGAAGGAATTTGAAATTTTCTCATCTGAAATTCAACAACGTTCAATGCGACTTGTTTTTGGTTCATGGACTTGGATGGCAAAAAATATGTCCTTATATTTAGGCACACAACTGCATCCAGCGCAACTTTGTGTTCACCCTTAATTAGGCTTAAATCTGCCGTCTGCAGCGTCTTATATTGCTTACAAGTTTGTAGCGCGGAGGGCTAGGTAAAATGCAGATGCTTTCACTCGGTTTGGTTATTCTCAATCTGGCGCATATACGGGGATGTTTTTCTCGTCTTCTTTTCTTTGGCTACCTTTTCGGTGCGAACAAAAAGCGACTGAAAAAAGAGGAAATGGAAGATAGAAAGGACGACACTTGCAGCACAGGATGAAGCAAATAAGGATCAGTAGGCAGAGCGATTGAAGGTGTTTACAGTTGTCACCGCCGAGTTTGAAGAATGACCCGATCGCCCCCTTTCTCACTTCATCTACCTTCGCTCACCCCATTTTCTCGCATCTCTTTGACCGTATTCACTTATTTTATTCCGTCGTAATACATCCAGCCGAATACGTTTGTGGTGTCGGATGTGAGGTGCATGTCGGAATCAAGTGTAACTGCGCAAAGAAAATTGTTTGAATAAAAAGAAAAATCAGAGACGAATCAAAAGAAGAAGAAGAAAAAAATAAGAGCCTGGAAATATGGGAAAGAGGCAGCAGAGAAGAGAAGAAAGGAGACGAAGATCTATCAAGCGACGAAACCCCCCGGTAGTTATTGTTCCGTAAAGGACAAAATGTTGGACTGACAACCGTGCAGGCTGCTGCCTCCATTCTCCGAAGAATAAAATTCGGAGAGAAGGAAGAATATGGCCGCCCAACGACGCAAGAAGATGAAATACGAGGCGTTTGCCACAGCAGTCAGACCCGGACTACAGTGTCAGTGGACGTGGCACAAAAAGAATTTCGAAAAATAAAATAAATACTGTAAACGCGCATTCAAAAGAATGTAATGTGTTGGAAGAAGAAGAAGAAGAAGAAGAAGAAAGGAGAAAAAAACAAGCCAACACGGGGCCCCTTTTAACTGACGTTCTTATTCGGAGGCGTTGGCGACAATGCGGCTGTGAAAAGGAGTCGGAACATAAATACATTCGTGTAGCCAATCCAGCGGGCAATAGACACAGAGAAAAAGATGCAACAGCCAGACGCACGGAGACGGACGACAACCTTGAAAGGAACGGGCAATATGCCGTTGTGTGTCTGTGCCGGCGTGGAAAATCAAATTAGCTATCGGTTACACCTCGGACGGGAAAGAATTTATACAAGAATACAAGAAAGAGGCAAAAGGAAATCAAACAAAATGGAATCCTCACGTCGTGAACCAACTCTTACACCTTTTCTTTGTTGTTCTGTTTTTTGTGGGGGGCGGAGGGATCGCTTCTCGTCGGAGCCAATGACAAAAGCTTTTCGGCCATCAAGCAATGATTTTTCTTCCCTTTCTTTGCCACCTCTTTTTCTTCGGCCGGGCAGACACACACACAAAACTCCCGCGGCAACAGATTTTATTTACAACCAGAGAAACAACAATGGCCGCCCAAAAATGCGCATAAAAACCCGGGCCTCTTGTGTCTACTTTTTGGTGCTCAGCTTCACGGCAAGACTGGTCGCATCATCAACAACAACAGCAGCAGCAGCCACGCAACCGATGAACTATGGTGAATCGGTGAGAGGAAGGAAAGAGAGAATAACGGTTGCACAATAGGAGCGCTCTTTTCGTTGTGAACTTTTACACATTTTTACGGGGGGAAAAGATGATAAATGATGGGCGCGTTATGTGTCGGGGACGACGGTGCCGCTCCGATGAATGAATGAAGGGTTGCTGCCCCCATGTCTGCTGCTGTGCTATGTATACAACTACAATAATGACACACGGGGATGGAATCAAAAGAAAAAAAAAAGAGGAAAAGTTGGGAATAAGTTATTTGAAAATCTAGTCGAATAGACCTACACCTCCGCTGGTTTTGTTAGTCGCAACTATTGTGTCTATTTACAACCGTATAGGTGCTCCTACCGGTGATTGAACAGCCCATCGCCCAGCAAGAAGTGTAAAAGAGTCAAAGATTTTTTTTCCCCCTTCCTTGTGCAGTTTCTCCTAACGTGACGGTATATGCGTTTTCCCACTTGTGCCAAAAGCGCCCAGTCATCCTACCTAATCATGACCTTTCGCTCGGTCGGTTGTTATAAAATGTCATCATTTCCTTGTCGCCTATTCTCTACTTTTCCCTTTATTAAATTCTTCTTTGCTTCTACGTTTCCATTGTAAATGTGCAGCAAGAGCGGCCATCAAGTGACGATCATTCCCAGCATCAAAATGTCTCAATCGAGTGCCCGTATCTATGAAGGAAATGACTCTGTTCTTTTCCCTTAAACAAGTCGATAGTCAGCGCCATGAGATTTGTCATTGTCAAAACTATGGATAGATGTGACGACGACAACGCCGAGTGAGTCCTGACACGGAAAAAGCGGGTCGGGTGGCGGTTGTGCTTGCGGATTAATCAAGCTAATTATATCGGTTCACCCAAATATCAACCAGGCAACTGATGCACAGCATTTTCGGTGTTTGTTTCCTCGCATTTGTTGTATACGTCATCCTCTCTTCTCGACGTCGCAGATCAATGTTATGCCAACTCTTCGAGTGTTGCTCTTGTTCTTTTGTATGGATACTACCCTCGTTCTCTGTTTCCCTCTCTCTCCGCCCTGTCCGTCGTCGTAATACTCGACAAGATTCACTTGTTCGTCGGTTTTTTCCCCCCCGCACAGAACCGACGTTATAGGACGCGCCACTACAATTCTGATGACAGCTGCAGTCTTTTGTCACTCTCAAGTGGACCCGTGAGCTTTTCATCGGCTGGAGGAGAGACAGTGCAGCCTCGCCGATACAAACAAGGACGAGGGGGATCATTACGACGGGGCGAGGGGGTTGCGCAGCCATCGACTTGCCGATCCAACAACATCATGTAGTACAACATAGTGGGACATCAGAAAAAAGAAAGAAGAAGAAGAACGCGGCTGCTGGAACTATTCTGTTGATTGCGGGCAACTAAACGGGACAAGAGAAAAGAGATTCTTATCGGTTTCTTCCCACACAAATGGACTGCCTCTCTGCGCTCCTTCTGTCGCTTGTTTCTCTCCTGATACCTTTTTGATAGGATTGCTCCTTTTCTATTCTCTTCCACTGATATTCACGTCTCTTTCTTCCTACTGCGTCGGGCACACACGTATTGACGTAAGCCTCTTAAAACTCGCACCGAGACCCTGGCAACCGTATCCACTGACGCTCTTTCCTCCCGTTACATTCTGTTCTGTTTGTTCACATTCGCAGCTCTTTGATCGGAACAACAGCCGGGAACTTCAATTTCATCTAAATAAGAACATTTATACAAGCGCCTTTATTATATATGTATAAATTTTTAGTTGTCTTCTAAATGTCTGAATGTTTTCAATTAAGATGTCGTTAGATTGATTTGGTCGTAGAACAAGTGGTGGACAATAAGGACCTAATTGATTCATCCAACAAACAAGAACAAGAAAAAAAATCAACAAGAAAATTTGAGAAAAGGACGTGATAGAACTTGTGTGTTCGCAATTCGGTCACTGGTTAACAACCGCAAACGGTTAGACCTAAAGTCCTCGTATAATCAAGCGCTGCGTTTTTTTTTTAGAACAAGATAAACACATCAATTGGGAAACGACTGCGGAACGGCTGGGGAGTTTGCGCTCTATTTCCTTCTCATCCTTGCAGATAATAGTCTCCGCATTATTCTGTTTATTATCTCATTTTGGGGGAGGGTATTAAGGGTGAGGGGGTGGTTATACAGGGAGGAGGAAGAAGCAGAGCTATTGAGAGGAAGAATATATAGGAGAAAAGATTACGAAATATGTAGAGTATAATAAACTGAGGGTGGCTGAACAAAAGCAGGTGGGGGGGGGAGGCGATACGCGGATGGGAATGAGGGGAAAACGGGAGGACGTTCAAAGGCCAAGTAACGAGGTTTGCCGCTTCTGTCTTGATTCTTGAATCACTGCCTTATTGTCGTCATAATTCGCAAGTATTGTCGAATCCAACCAGGGGCACTGGGCCATGCACAGTGTACGTATGTAATTTCTTGGTAGACTATACCACATCCGTCCACATACTACAAATTATGGAACTCGCGTGTCCTGGTAGCCCAGTTCCCCCCCAGTAACACATTACTCATGGTTTCTTTTACGTCGATTAGACATTATATAAATACACTCGGCTTCCTATACGACAAAAAATATCAATAGGGCTGTGGCTTATGTAATGTAGTGTAGGTCTGATTATGATTGTTGGTTTCTATATCTTTTATCCCCATTTTATCTCTTTATATTCCCACCAGGATGTCATAAAAAATGGATATCGACCCTGCATCCGACGCGGTTATATATTCTCAGCTGACTTTATATTCCCTAGAACTGATGTTTCCTTTATTTGTCGTGGCTTCTTTGGAATGGCTATTTGAAATTCTCTTTATTCTATGCAAATTCGTTTGTCTACTTCCAAAGTGTCTCTCTTTTACGGCCTACATCTATTCTAATCTCTGTCGCTTCACAAGAGCCCTGTGCTGGTGTTGGTACTCGTAGGTATTTTTTTACATAGACGTTATTATGCGAAGCACCAAGTCGGTCTGTTTCAAGATGCAGAACGAGTTGTAAGGCGTGACCCGTCCAAACACAGAAAGCATCCAGTGCTATATGGCCGTATTATTACCGGAAGAGTATATTACGCGAATTGAGAGAGTGCTGCTGCTGTTCCTTAGCTCCATACTATCTTCTCGATCTCCAGAGGGCCGCCGCCCTTACAGCGCAACAGCGGCGGCAGCCAACCGTCTTGTTTGTATACACAAACAGAAGCTAGACGCTGACTACGCGGTATAATACAACACTAGAGCTACTTTCCCATTCTCAAAGACCCAGTTTGCATCTCTGACGTGCTGTAATACACCGGCGACTTTTTGTGTGTGGCCTAGTGATGGGCTCCTTGTTGGCTTGGACATGCAAGTCCTCCTTTGGCTATATGGTAAATAGGTACTGGGTACATGATTGTGGGGGGCTACTTTTCAGTCAAGTTGAGTAGAGAGATTTTCTCCATCTTTCTTTATTCTTTCAGTTGAGACTAGTGGACGTACAAAAAGAGAGAGGAAGAAGCTCGGCCAATGTCTTTTCAGACATCGCGTTGAATAAGAAGGAAATGTTTTTCTGTCTCGGCTTTTCATGTCAAATCTATTGAAACTCTCCACATTATTCTGTTCTGCTGCAGGATCCCTTAGATTCACTCACCTACGTCCCTCCCACATTTTCGATTTGACTATGGCACACAGCGGCTATATACCTTACGCTGGATCGAGTTTCTATTTTGTTGTTGTTGGTCTTTTGATTCTCCATTCTGCGATGTACAAATAGATTGAAGAGGAGCGACGTATTTTTATCAAAGTACTGCCAACGTTTTGTCCAGATTAAAGCAGCGCTGCCAGTTCAAATTGGGGATACACGACGGGCCTGTGATCAGTCTTTACTCTTTGCCGTGTAAAGGCTTACCTTTACTATAGGTTATTCAATCTGTGAACAGATATATAGGTACAGAATAACAAGAATACGAATCAATGAAAAAAAGGAGATGCCTTTTCACTATGCAGATTGGATTCCAACACAAAGAAGTTCCATTTCACCTCCTTTTTTTCATTTGATTTGTATTTTCTTCTGCTTTTGCCTTTTGAATTTCATTTGTTGGTATTGGACTAGAGGGGCCGCAGGGATAGGAGAGACCTCCCTCAGTCAGTCTTCGTTATGTTATGTACTTGCTACCTTTGCATTCAAAGCATTGAGGACTGTGTCCGGGGCGGCCTAGATCCTCTGTATAAAGTTGCTCTTAGACATAGTCGGTAGACAGACAGTCGGAGTGTACACAAGCGCGTTTGATGCCACGGCGGCGGTCGATTGTCTGCAGCTCTCCCTTTTATCCGCCCTGTGATTGGATTTGAATGATAGAGCTGATGTCCGCCCTTGTGAATCTGAATAATGAAACCTTCTCCCTGAATCCTTGCGTCGTTGTGTTTGCCGCCATCCTGTCCTCCGCCGTCTCTTCACTTTCGATTCGACGAGTCAAGAAAGGAACTAGATTCTAAATTTGGAAGGCGACGCTGGACACCGGCTAAAGGGGTTTTTGCCATGACGATTGGAAGCAAAATGAAAATAGTCACGAAATAAAGTCGCCATAAAAATAAGCGGCACGGAACATTATTCAAAAGGCACCTCCCAACTGTTTCAATTCTACAACAGCAGACTCGCAACTTTATTAGTCTTAAAAAATCATCGCGGGACCAACTGATGTGCTTGTCACGTTCCAAGTTTTTCTCGAGTTTCCAGCAAAAGAAGTCAAAGTAGAAACACAAATCAAATGAGGAATTATGTCGTCACAGACAGTCGACTAATCACCGTAACGAAGTCGAACTGTCGCTAACGTCTGTCTATACAAAACGCCAACTGCTGATGCGTCTCTACCGACTAGTCGGCTGTTTTCCCTCCCTTGACAAATTTCTAAACGGAAAAAATTTCATTAGTCAACACAAATTTGATCAATCTCCAGGAAGAAGAAAATAAGTTGTCAGACTTCAGATTGTGTGCTGTTTCCTTCCCTTTCGCCGCCATCATTTTCTTTTTCACTTTGAAAATCCTGCAGTTCTTTCTCGGCTTTGCGTCACCGACAAAGAGTCGCTAATTGCCAACGCATCGACAGCCATTCCCGCCGCCTTCTTCCACGTCTCGCCATCACGCAAACATCAATAAGAAATATCTAAAGATGGTAGGCTGAACTATGGATTACGTATGAGACACACGGCCAAAGACGACGGCATCTAAGACAAGTGGAAGCGGACAAACGAGGAAATCAAAAGAAAAGGAGGCGGGAATTCAAAGATTTCGACTAACAAAATTGTCATTTGCCCACTGTTGGATCTCAAACGATGTTACACCACAGGAAGACACAGGCTATGAAAAGAAATAAAACAAGCCTACGCCAGATTGAATTGTGATGGGCTCGAATGTGAAAATCTCGCAAAATTAGGTGGGAATGCATTTGCATGACAATTACTTCCAAAAAACTGAAAAATATTGACAGGATGTACATAAAAAATTAATTTTAGGGCATAACGGGACGTCAATAAGAGAATATAGATTCCTTCTTTCTAATAGTCGATACAGTTCCTTTCTTTCAATCCAATTGCAGGAGTGATCCTGCACTTTTGGGGCGTGACACAAGGTCCCCCTTTTTCGTCGTCCGTCGTCCTGGTTGTTCTGGTTCCAACACACAAGGACATGAGTGTCAAGTGATCCCAATATTATTATAAGTTACGACCCCCCGACGAGAATGGCATTGCAACTTGTCTCACTTAGATGTTGAGAGCGCCCACGTCTAATCGTATTCTTCGGTCGGCGCGTTGCTTTTTATTTCCCCTCGTTTTTTTGTGACTGCCTTCCCTCCTGTTTCTCTTATTCCTTTCTCATATTTTTCGTAAACGCAACTGCGGCTGCCAGTCTCTTTTTTTTCTTCATGAAGCGATTCAGAGTTTTATGGACGGCCACCGCGTGATGTCATCATCGGGCTATGGATCTCCTGGGCCAGCAGCCGGAGCTTTTACAATAATACGAATAAGGCGTCGTCGGCGTCTATACCCTGCGAACTTGTCCCGCCTTCCTCCGAATATCAATACAAGTTACGCAGTTTCTCTATAAAACACAGTTACGTCGCGCTCAAGTAATACAAGAGAGCAAGTGCAAGAAAGAAAAGGCCACAGAGTGTCAGACGAAAGAATAAGAGAGAAAAGAAATGATGTGGAACTTGGGGAGTTGGGATCAATGGATGTATAACCTTATTAGATATTACAATATTACTCTGATGCTGCGTCGCATTGCAAAGGCCAATAAGGACTGCTGGGCTGCTGGGGACCGAGCGCAGCCCAGCCAGTAGAAACTGGAAAAAAAAGAACCCACTTGTCTTGTTATCAAAGTTTCTCATTCGTGTTCCTACTTCGACTACATTTTTAAACGACAGGATTCTGCTATCCACAAGATGAGAAGAGAATTAACAGGAACGAGAGAAGGAAAAGATTAGCAATCGAGAGACTTTGTGGCGTTGCTCGTAAAGTCTCGACCTGTCACAGGTGCGCTATTTGTTGGTGACATTTCCCGATGAAAAGTGCGACCGCGCCCATAAATGTACGCATCCACCGCAGAATAAAAACGGTACTGCTGTGTCGACTATCGACCTCTCGCCTACTCTTCCGTTTCTTCACAATCAAAATATAAACGCCAGCAGTGGTCCATCTTTACAGCAGCAGCAGCAGCTTCTACAGTGTAAATGATGGACCCCTACCTGCCCAATCGCCGAGTGAGGTCGTCGGTCTAAGATTTACGTATGCACCGGTACCATCGGAATATAAAGGAGGACCACCACCGAACCTTTCCAATGTCACACATTTTATGAAATAGGAGGTTGTAGTGTTAATGATGTACTACAAGTACAACAACTCAGCCCCAAAAGTTTTGTAAGCAGCCGAGAAAGAACGAACGACAATTTTTGAATTTCTACTTGTTCGCCTAATCAGAGAAACGACATAAATAAAGAACGGACAAGAAGAAGAAGAAGAAAGATGTTGAGGGAATAAAATTGAACTCGTCCCTGTGGGTACGAGGAGGTGCCGGTGTGGCGTCAGGCCCCTATTCGTCATAAAAATTTCCTAGCTGAACTTTTCTTGAAGTATATAAAGTTCTAATCTTTTCGAATTTTATTGTTTACCCACAGACAAAGTTGTGAGAAACAAAAACGAAAAACAAAAACAGTTGCAGTCAACCGCCTAACTCAACAATAATCGCACTACATAACGATTTCTAATCAACGCCACCAAATAATCAAAAAGGAAGAATAGAGAGACAGTTTTCCTACCTTTAAGCCTGGGAAACACGGCCAGGCATCCACAGTTGCTCCGTCCTATGAAAAGTTGAATTTCACCACGAGGGATAGGGAAAAGGGGGTCCTCGTGAATACCCCCACATTCACATGGGCGTACACGAGGACATTTAAAAAAAAAAGGGAAGAAAAAATACGGTAGTTACTCCAATGAAAAGGGATGCTGTTTATCTAAATAAAAAATTTAAAAAATGGGTTAAATTCAAAATTAAATTTTTAAAATTTAAAAAGTTAATGAGACAGTTGGTAAATCGTAATTGTTAATCAACAAGAGAATTTAAGGTTTCCATGTAATACACTGTATTTGTCTTAGTCATGCATCATTCAAACATGACAAACATAGCAGTTCACAGGAACAAAAGTATTAAACGAAAATCATTACCCAAGATTGTTGTTGATGACAGGTCAATACCAGTGCAAGCAAAACTTGCACATCCTGTGGTTATGATGGCTGGCTCAGGTCCCAAATCTGCAAAAAAGGAAAAGGTTACATAGTGCAAACAAACTACCATGTATCAGGGA
>JACCDP010123697.1_pt1 | contig 11105 bp, 6 predicted proteins | sample 7445841 | NCBI WGS metagenome assembly JACCDP01 (sample SAMN15323441, study PRJNA562643) | freshwater metagenome | isolation source: river surface water | place: USA:Blue River Watershed | collected 2017-08-17
GACGACTATACTTTGATTTTACAGCATTCCAACAACTATCAGTTTTATCAGGGAGAGGTATTATTTATTGATAAACCGCTTCGCTGGACTTCTTTTCAGGTAGTCAATAAAATTAAATGGCTCATCAAAAACCATCCTTCCTGGGAAACAGAAGGCAACAGGGTTAAACCAAAACTGGGGCATGCAGGCACACTGGATCCCTTAGCCAGCGGGCTCCTGATTATTTGCACCGGAAAAAAAACCAAGGAAATTGAAAAATACCAATCGCAGGAAAAAGAATACACCGGTACATTTTACCTGGGTGCCACTACTCCCTGTTTCGATCTGGAAAAAGAAATTGATCAGCATTTTCCTACCGGACATATTAACACAGAAATGATTTACCAGACTGCAACACAATTTTTAGGTAAACAATTACAAACACCCCCACTGTTTTCCGCCGTTAAAATAGCTGGTAAACGAGCTTACGATCTGGCAAGATCGGGGGTGGAGGCAACTATACAACCAAAGCAAATTGAAATTACAGATTTTGAAATAACCAGTATTGACATGCCCCTTGTTCACTTCAGGGTTTGTTGCAGCAAAGGCACCTACATACGCTCCCTGGCCCGAGACTTTGGTTTAGCCCTCAACAGCGGCGCCCACCTCACGGCACTATGCCGTACTAAAATAGGTTCTTATACTTTGAGTGAGGCATTAAGTTTGGAGAATTTCGAAAGCACACTGAGAGGGAATGGGTAATTTTTAAAGTTACACACCGCGTCATACTTTACTTTTCTTTCCTTGTAAACAACCACCCGAGTGAATTAATTTCAAATCTTTCCCTATAAAATTAATCATCCAATTTATTAAACTGCACATTCAATGCTTCAATTTGTTTACGAATGATGGTTGCAAAATTGAAATACTGTTCTTTCCTAACAAAAGCTGTTTCATTAACCCAATCCTCTATGGCATACTTACAAACCATGTTGGCGATCTCCCTTTCTTCCAGGCGGGAATTATACGTTAAGTACTCCGACATTTTAAGTAGCAGTAACTTATTCCTTTCCAAAATTGCTTTAGCTTCTGCTTCGCAATCTCTTATTAACTTTAATGCTTCATCGGTATGGGTTTGCTGATGCAATATGGCTAAGTTATCATTGCTGGAGGCGAACCGAATAAATATAGGATCATTTCCCATTGCGAATTCTTTAATAGCCCTGTTCGCTATTTCGCTTACCCGTTCGATATCCTGAGAAACCCCGGAGCAGGTATTTTCTTCTCCGAAAATCAATTTTTCTGCAACATATCCTCCCAGTCCTATAATCAGCTCTTTCTTTACAATGTCTAAGGTTTGAGGTCCTTCGGGCAAGTTAACCATACAAAAGCCTTCACTGGTGGCAGAAGCCGTTTTTGAAACAACTACTGATGGAATTATTCTTAATGTTAAGGTGGCCAAAATAGCGTGTCCTGCTTCGTGAACTGCAGTATGCGCTTGTGTATGCAGGTTATCTGTTTTTCTCAGGGCTCCGATTTTTAATGATAACTTTTCTTCATACTGATGTACTACTTGCTGATGAGCATTCATAAAATGAAAAATGAAACGCTCTTCCTGATAAGTCCAGACTACCTGAGTGGCTTCAAGGTTCCTGGCCAGCATCTCAAGTACCAGCTTACCGATGTTTCCTTCGATGAGATTTTTTATGGTGGTGAATACTGGGCGTGTGCCTTGTGCAGGGAATACTCCCTCGCTGTATACCACATCTACTACTGTTTCGTCGAAAACTATGGATAACCCAAATCGTTGATTTACGTAAGTTTTCAACGCGGACAATTTCTGTAAAATGATGTCGCGGAAGTTTTGATTGGTAAAAGACCTGTAAATGATATGATTATTGCCCAGCCTGGCTACCTGCTCATTTCTGAACCTGTCTTTTAATGCGCTTTTAATATGCGTAATATTAATTTTACATGTTGCTTCGTGTAGCTCATCTGCACTGATATCAGGATTTAAGCTGTGACTCATGTAATAGGCCTCGTCTAAATTTCCCAGTACAAAAATCAGGGACTTAGACAGATCTAATTGTTTCACAGCATTTCTACGACTCATCCCTTCGGTAATCATTCGTTGGATACCGGGTAAATCTGATTTTTCAATGCGTTCTTTTATTTTGTATCTCGGCATATTATCATCATTATACAAATAAAAAATTCCGTCAATAAAATCCTGCGAAAGAAAATACATCTTATCTACTGCTAATCCATAACGCTGGCTACTTTCAAAGTAATATTCGCTAAAACTGCCGAGGAACTCCTTTTCTTTTTCTTCAACAATTCCGTTTCTAATCACAACACCTTTATCTTCGCATTTCAGCAAATACATTAAGCATAAATCGGCCCGCAGCATATAATAAGAGTTCTGATTGGGAATGTAATTTATTTTACCGCTGTCTAACATGTCCCAGATAACCCGTAATTTATCTTTGCCCAACTCGCTTCCATCTTTATTGATGGTTCGGGCAAATTGAAATTCATCAAAGCAAATCACTCCGGCTTGTTCGTGAAAAAACTCCAAATCATCCGTAAACATACTTTTAACCCAGGATGCGGAATCCGACTCAAATTCTCCCATATCCATTTGCACGTAAAGTCTTTTATAATCCAGCAATTCAATTAATTTATTTACTAATGCCGTTTTACCAGAGCCGGTTAATCCCCACATATTGATAATGGTTGGTCTCAACTGCGCATCTGGAAAAAGAAACCAGGGCATTACTAAGTCCATTGCTTCGTCAATTATTCTCTCAAGTCCAACAAACTCCTCGTTAAGTTTTGTACTTACTTCAACCAATTTCCTTTTTCTTTCGAGTATGGTTGTATAGGTATTTTCATTTTTCATATTTAAACTCTTTTAAATGTTTTTCCTTCATATATCCTGGATGGGTTTCCCCTTTCCAGCGTATGGTGTTGTTGCCATAATTGTTGTTGCCTCTCTAAGGCATGTTTTATTAGCCATTCAAAATATTTCATCTTTAGTCGTTCAATCGCTGTTTTTTTGTTTTGTAACTGAGAACGGCTTTCATTCACCAGTACCGTTATTCCCGATAACAAGTGCGTGGCCCTCACAGCTGATTCCACTTTGTTCACATGTTGTCCGCCAGGTCCTCCGGATCTTAATGTTTGAAAGTGAATTTCACGCTCGCTCCATTCTGCCAGTTTTACCAGCTCCAAATAGTGAACAGCAATGAACCAGTTTTTACGCTTGTGAAATTTTCTGAACGGGCTTTGACTTACCCATAATAACACTCCGTTCCAACTGCTGCAAAACACCTTCGCCTGCTGGCCTGAAATCATTACGGTAGCAGAAAGCAATGTTCTGTTTTCATTACCCGGAATTCTTTCCACAACAGTAGCCTGCAGTTTACTTTCCTCTGCTTCCCGTAACATTTCTTTCAGTGCAAGAGCAACTGCCAGGCAACACTCTGCAGGACCTCTGCCCGATGTAATATGTAAATAATAATTTTCCATTTTTTTGTTTTAAACTATGGCTTCGAGTGCTGTTACGGTGAGTTTGCTTCGGCAAGCTCAGCACAAGTAACGAACCGCTCAGCCGCTAAAAATTGATAGCTGAGCTTGTCGAAGCTAACTTTTATTCATCCTTACTATTTTCGGAGTAAACGACCCTTCCACTTTCACTAAATCTTGCTGACTTTGCATCACTACTTCAATATCTTTATAGGCCATGGAAGATTCTTCAACACTACCTCCTATTAACATGGTTTTATGTTCAGCAAGGTTGGCATTCATGTATGATTTTGTAATGCTCTCTCTGGCTTCTTTTCTCGACATCTTGCGCCCGGCTCCATGTGAGGCAGAATTTATTGACCCCTCTAAACCTAAGCCGCTCACAATGTATCCTTTACTGGTCATGCTGCCCGGTATAATTCCTAACTCGCCCTTCGCAGCAGGTGTTGAGCCCTTACGGTGAACAATTAATTCCTGTTCATCGTGAATTTCTTTCCAGGCAAAGTTGTGATGGTTTTCTACTTTGCAAATGGCTTCCAAGCCCATTACACGCTCCAGGTTTTTATGAATTACATCGTGGCAAGCTTTCGCGTAATCACCAGCCAGGTTCATCGATAGCCAGTATTCCTGTCCTGCCTCCTCATCCAAATTCAACCAGGCCATGGACTGCATCTCCCGGGGTAATTTGCACTTTTGAGTAGCAATTTTAGTATAAGTTGCAGCTATGGCAGCTCCCATACCTCTTGATCCACTGTGGGATAACAAACCGATATACTTGCCGGGAACAAGGTTCAACATATTCTCATCATAAATTTCCACAGTTCCAAATTCTACAAAATGATTTCCTGTTCCTGACGAACCCAATTGATACCATGCTTTTCCGTGAAGGCGTTTCAATAATTCCGTTGACTGAAATTCAGGCCTCTCTAACACTTCATGGTCAACATCGAAATCCAATGTGCCATCATTCCCAAAATGAGTGTATCGTCTCAATGCCTTTTGCAAATCATATTCTTTCTTCTGAATGTAGTTTTCCGGCAAAGCGTAAATACTTAATGCCATTCTGCAACCAATATCCAAACCCACTCCAAAAGGAATAACAGCATTATTCGTTGCAAGTACGCCTCCAATGGGCAAACCATATCCATGATGTGCATCGGGCATCAATGCTCCTTTAACAGCTATAGGCAGTTTCATGGCTGCTTCCATTTGCAAAATGGCGTTTGAAGAGATATGCCGCTGTCCATAAATATTAAAATCGCCGCTATGTTTGAGCATGTGAACTTCATAGTCTGTCTTCATCTTTGGCTTTACAACAATTGCTCTCGCTAAAACACACAGGTGTTCGTGTTCCAGGTATTGTTCGGGATGTAAAAGAACGTTTTTTATTATTGTTAATTTTTCTTCCATAGAAACATGTTTGTAATGCTTCATCATCATATTTATAGCTACACTTTTAGCTATGTCTGAAGGAAAATCAATCTTGCGTAAGTGTTTTCCCTTCATGCGATTTTTTCCCATGATAATTTTTTTTGAAACGGACAGTTCTTTCCCAGGCCGGTGAGTCCGGCTTTTTATGCAATGAATAACTCATCACATGTAAATCATGTCCGTGATTTTTAACTAAATGATTTTAAAATTTCCGGTAGCGATAGCATTTGCTATTCTGACTCATCAGAATATTAGTTGCTAAACTATTTTGTTGTGATTTGTATTCAAACAAAAAACCCGGCGATAAGCCGGGCTGAATATATTGCTATTAGTAGCTTTCCGGCTTAAGGTTGCGTATGTGTTTTAACTACTAACATAATTTCTTGTTTTTTTTATAAGTGATTATTATTTCTAATTCGGATGCAAATGTATACCAAAAAATTGATTTGTCAAGAAAAAAAACCAGTTGAGATAAAACTATTTCTCTTTCACATCTACAAAATTCTCACGAAACACTTATAAATAAAGGAATTTGAGGGCTTAATTAAAATGAGTATAAATTTTACTTCCTTAGAATTAATTCTTCCTTTGCAGCCCAGGCTGAAATATCCTGCTTACTTAATGCATTAGCCATTAATTCAGGAAAAAGATCGGGAGTACATGCAAATACAGGCACTCCCAAACTGGCGAACCAATTAGCATGGTGATGGTCGTAAGAAGGGGCACCATCATTATTCAGAGCCAGGAGAATAATGAGTTGCACACCCGAAGAAACAATTTCTACTGCACGTTTTTTCATTTCCTCCGGATTTCCACCCTCAAACAAATCAGTTATTAAAATCATTACTGTATCTGTTGGGCGCTTCACTAATTGTTGACAATAGCTTATCGCTTTATGAATATCTGTTCCGCCACCTAACTGAACTCCGAACAAGAGGTCCACCGGATCAACCAATTCTTCGGTAAGATCAACTACACTTGTATCAAACACCACCATCTTTGTTTGAATGGCGGGAATAGAGGCCATCACAGAACCAAATATACCTGAGTAAATAACTGAAGTTCCCATTGATCCGCTTTGATCAAGGCATAAAATAACATCCTTCAACGAATTTCTCTTTCTTCCATAACCAATTCTTATTTCAGGAATTATCGTTCTATATTCAGGTTGATAATGCTTTAGGTTTTTTAATATAGTTGTAGACCAATTTATTTCGTTATGCCTGGGTCTTCTGTTTCGCGCCGATCTATTCAAACTACCTATTATTGCTTGTTGTGTAGGATTGGCGAGTTTTTTAAGTAGTTCATCAACTACCTTCTTAACAACCATTCGTGCAGTTTCTTTTGTTTTGTTAGGAATGACTCTACTTAATGTCATTAAGGTAGCCACTAAATGTACATCTGGTTCAACATGCTCCAGCATTTCTTTTTCCAATAACATGCTCGTTAAGTTTAATCGACTCAGTGCGTCTTGCTGCATCACTTTTACCACGCTTGACGGGAAAAATTGTCGTATATCGCCCAGCCATCTATTTACATTCGGCGCTGAAGATCCCAGTCCTCCCTTTCTATCTGAGTCATACAAGGCTGTTAGTGCATTATCCATTTCCAAATCCAGAGCGGTTAAATGAACTCCTGTACCATCATTTTGGTCAGCTCCTAATATCATTCTCCAGCGCTTTAAATCCTCCATGTTCTTTTCCATCGTTTTAATCGTTTATGGCTAAAAGTTGTTTAATAACCGGTATGGCTTTTAAGCCACTTTCTTCATCAAAAGCTGTTTGAGCAGTTCTCTTATTTTCCTGAATCTTATCTCCCCTTGCCTTTTCTCCTAATTTTTTTCTTTCTGGCTGTGTATATTGGGAAAAGGCTCTTCTTAGCAAAGGAAGTACTGAAACAAATTGTTCCTGTTCCAGCTCTGAAACCCAGGTATGAATCAAATTCCACAATTCATGATCAAGTAATAATATGGTTCCGCTTCCTTTTAAAAAGCCCTCTAACCAGGAAGCTGTATGCGAATATCCCTGGGCAGTTGATACCGCTATGGAAAATAGTTTCACAAGCTCCTGTTTTTCTGCAAACAGCCGATCGTAAATTAATCGGGTTGTATAGCCAGCTAACAGAGGGGAAGTATTTTTATTTTCTGAAATTGAAACAAGGGTTTTTTTCCAGAAATTTAATTGCTCTTCTTGTTGTAAGATGGAAATAGCATCGTTCAATTGTAAAAGCAGATCAGCTAATTTTATTGCTGAATGTTCATCAATAGACTGACAGGCATTAGGTAAACTTATAAAGATGCGGGTAATTAATCTATCAACAATGTGTTGCAACACTGCTTCATCTGTATTTCTCACATTACCATAACGTAATGCGTTTACAAGTGCGGGCAACACTTCCAGCAGCTGAACAACATCTGATGACGCAGCTGCAATACTGTTTAACTGAATCATCAGGGCTTCACCTGTTGAAGGTAAATCAGCAAACAAAACTTCAGTTAATAACTCTCCTATTTCTACCAGAGATTTATCCTTTACTATGTGCTTTAAATAATTCTGACAACTTTCCGAAACCGTATTACCCCAGGAGCCTTTGTCAATAATTTCGATTGAAAGGGCAGGGTACCAATGTAGATTCCAGGCTTCCTTAAAAGTTCCTTTTCCCGAAATACTTTTCTTTACTGCCCACTTAATTCCGAGTAAACTTAAGCGATGAAAGAAAATGCTTTTTGCCAAATCTCTCTCTTCCCTTAAATCCAACACCACTTCTTTTATTTCATCCAGCACAGGCAGTCTGAATAATTTTTGATTTTTCTCAATGTCAACTTGTAAAGGAGGTTTGGGTGAATCAACTGGTACTGTTCCAATTCCCGAACCAACAATCATTTCATTGAATACCAAATTCATTAGTACCTCTTCTCCCATGCACATAACACTGAGTGTAGCTTCGTTTAATTCTTCCAAACCAGGCTTACTATACCCTCTCAGGTGAGCCAATGTATCCGCTAAGCGAACCGTTTCAATAATATGAGCAGAGGAAATGTCAATTTGTTTTTTCCTGAAAAGTCGTCCAACTTTCGTCAACCATTTAATATTTGTATCCTGCTTAATTTTCCAAATATGATTATACCATCCGGGAGAAGTAATTCCTGCCCCATAACCACTGGCCAGGGAAAGCCTGCTGTAAGACCAGGGAATCCAAGTGCATTCTGTCTTTACTTTTGGTAAGCCTTTGAGCAGTTCGGTATCTTCTTTTTGCTTAGGTGGGGTTTTGAGTGAAGGCACATGCCAGGCACCACACACTACAGCAATATCATTATACATTTCTTTTTCTGCTTGCCGAATTTGTTTCCTCATCCAGGCTTCACGGCATTTTTCAGCATGCCTTTCATTGGTTGTTATACTTTCCCGTAATGCTGTTACCGCTACCGTTACAGCTTCAAATATATCATCATTATTATTCCTGTATTCCACAAAATTTTCCCACCACTTTTCAGCATCCGTGTAACCTGCAATTTGCGCCAGGTACAAAAAAGGGTCTTTCTCCTGACTAAAATCCACAACCGTTTCGTCATGACCTCCAGCTTCAATCTTATCAGCATCCTCTTTGTCTGCAAATGCTTTATCATCTGCTGCTAAAGCCAGCTTATGAGCAACAGGCAAGTCCATAAAACGCAAGGGAACTTTATGTTCTATAGCATAAACAATAGCTTGCCACTCTGGTGAAAATTCGACAAAAGGATAAAACAATGAGTTTTGCAAATTATCAGGAGCATAACATAATATTGCCACAGGTGGTTTCATTTCTACATGACCGGCCCATGATAATATTGACTCTGCTTCAGGAGGGCCTTCCAATAAAATCACATCCGGTTTCAATTTATTCAGGTATTCCCTGACATTCTTAGCCGAACCAGGTCCATGGTGTCTTATTCCCAAAAAATGAATTGCCATATTTAAAATCCTAAATCACGGCATGCCCTGTAAATATCTTTCCAGTCATCCCTAGGTTTCACAACTGTTTCCAGATACTCTTGCCAAACAATTTTATCCTGAATAGGATCTTTTATAACCGCACCAATAATTCCGGAAGCTAAATCGTTTGCTGTAATTTTACCATCTCCAAAATAAGCCGCCATAGCCATTCCGTTATTCATTACAGAAATTGCTTCGGCTGTGCTTAATGTGCCACTGGGGGTTTTTACTTTAGTTTTTCCATCGGAAGTTTGTCCGGATCTTAATTCCCTGAAAATAGTTACTATTCTCTTTATTTCCTGTAATGCAGGGATTTCAGAAGGAATATCCATAGCCTTGCCTAAACTTTCTACCCTCCTTCTTACAATATCCATTTCTTCTTCAATACTATCTGGCAATGGTAAAATTACAGTATTGAACCTGCGCTTGAGTGCACCAGACAATTCGTTAACACCCTTATCCCGGTTATTTGCAGTAGCAATAATATTAAAACCTTTTATTCCTTGTACCTCAATATTTAATTCCGGTACGGGCAATGATTTTTCGGATAAGATCGTGATAAGTGTATCCTGCACATCAGAACCAATTCGGGTTAATTCTTCAATACGTGCAATTTTACCTTCTTTCATCGCCCTCATCACCGGCGTTTCTACCAAGGCTTTTGCTGAAGGCCCTTCAGCAAGGAGCTTCGCATAGTTCCAGCCATAACGTACACTTTCTTCGCTGGTTCCTGCGGTTCCCTGTACTATTAATGTAGAATCACCTGAAACAGCAGCCGCCAAATGTTCGGAAACCCATGACTTTGCAGTTCCCGGCAAACCATACAAGAGGAGTGCCCGATCTGTTGTAAGTGTAGCTACTGCTATTTCAATCAGCCTTTTATTTCCTATATACTTTGGTGTAATTTCAAATCCATTTTTAAGTTTCCCACCCACTAAATAAGTTACTACGGACTGCGGGGTCATTTGCCAGTTAGGCGGCTTTGATCCTGCATCTTGCTTCTTAAGTTCTTCTAATTCCTGAGCAAATTGAAGCTCTGCGTGTTGTCTGATAATATTTCCCATGTTAAAACGATTGTTTAATTTGAAGTTTAATGGATAACATTCTTTTTATTTCCTCTTTTATATTCATCCAGTAGGATTGCTTCATTGGATCATTAACATCTACATTATCCAACCTTTCCATTAAATCTACCGGAAAATGATGTACCATATTTTTGTAAAATGACTTAGTATAGGTATGAGGCTCTTGTGCCATTTTTTTAAGTAAGGATAATGTAAATGATAAATTCCACTCCTTTTTTTTATCACAGAGGAGTTGATAAATACTTTTTACGTTTTGAAGATTCTCCATTAAAATTTGTTGCTGCATTTCCTCATCCATTTGTGTTACAACATCCAAACAAAGCATTTTGTGATTGGCATATAAAAGTTTTGCCCACTTCACACTTTTATAGGTATTACTTGCTGATGCCAATGAAGATAAATACTTCCTTGTTTCTTCCTTTTTATCAAAAAGCGCCAAAATCTCTTTTGGAGAGTGTGTAAAGAACTCCTCCCAATAGGAAGGAGGAATAACTGAAATCAGTTGACTTAAACTAAATTCTTTTTCAGAATATAATTTATTTGCGTCTATATGGCTAATTCCGTAAGTCTTAAAGGTTTCAGGAAGTTGAAAGGATAAGTCTATTTCAATACTATCTTTTTGTAACAGTCCAAACATGGACGAAGATTTTTTATAAGAAATATGTTGTTTCAAAAACTCCCATATTTCTTCTACTACAAAAGATCCGGGCAACTGCTTTAACAGCTTCATTGCAGCTTCCTTAATTTTTTGACTTTTCTCTTTCAAACATTCTTTTATAAAATTTTCGTCCTTTAAACTTAAGTTATTGTTTAAAATTGATAATAAATCGGCTTTAGTAGTTGCCTGTTCCTGCCCCCATGTTTTTTCAAGTGCCATTCTGGCCTCTTCAGGAGAATGATTGCGCCAGGAAACCAAGGCTTCTTTCCTATCCTCCAGTTTACCATGATCCCATAATTCCTGAAAGGAAGGTATGGTGTTTTCAAACTTCCAGTTCTGGTTAAACTGAGCCAACCATTTTCCTCTACGCCCAACACAATCAATAATCAAATTTCGTAAATCTTTATTTCTTCCGGCTGTGTTCAACAGTACAGGTATATATTCAGGCCTAAC
>JACCDP011026528.1_pt1 | contig 11104 bp, 13 predicted proteins | sample 7445841 | NCBI WGS metagenome assembly JACCDP01 (sample SAMN15323441, study PRJNA562643) | freshwater metagenome | isolation source: river surface water | place: USA:Blue River Watershed | collected 2017-08-17
CGCGCGCCGTGGTGCCGCTGGAAGACCTCAAGCACATCAACAAAAAGATGAGCGAGGGCGAGCGCGCCAGCCGCGACGCGAAGAAGGAAATGATCGAGGCCAACCTGCGCCTCGTGATCTCCATCGCCAAGAAGTACACCAACCGCGGACTGCAGTTCCTCGACCTCATTCAAGAGGGCAACATTGGCCTCATGAAGGCGGTTGACAAGTTCGAATACCGCCGCGGCTACAAATTCTCGACCTATGCCACCTGGTGGATCCGCCAAGCGATCACCCGCTCGATCGCCGACCAAGCGCGCACCATCCGCACCCCGGTGCACATGATCGAGACGATCAACAAGATGAACCGCATCTCGCGCCAGCATTTGCAGGAGTTCGGCTTCGAGCCGGATGCCGGCATCCTGGCCGAGAAAATGGAGATTCCAGAGGACAAAATCCGCAAGATCATGAAGATCGCCAAGGAGCCGATCTCGATGGAAACGCCCATCGGGGACGACGACGACAGCCACTTGGGCGACTTCATCGAGGACACCAACAACACCGCCCCCATCGAAGCGGCCATGCAAGCTGGCCTGCGCGACGTGGTCAAGGACATCCTCGACAGCCTCACCCCGCGCGAGGCCAAGGTGCTGCGTATGCGCTTTGGTATTGAGATGTCCACCGACCACACCCTGGAGGAAGTGGGCAAGCAGTTCGACGTGACCCGCGAGCGCATCCGCCAGATCGAAGCCAAGGCACTGCGCAAGCTCAAGCACCCGAGCCGCAGCGACAAGCTGCGCTCGTTCATCGACTCGCTTTGAACAAGGCGGGCCCCCTCAGGCCCTGTTCATAAGGAAAGGGCCAGCAAATGCTGGCCCTTTCCTTTTTTAACCATGCTTGCCAAGTCGATCGGTCTTGCCGCGACGGGGGGCGCGGGGGGCTCGTTGTTTTTATTCACGCTGGGCTCGATACCGCTCTTGATATTGCCGCTGAACATTCCGGGGCCTGAAGGGTTCAGCCGTTGACGCAAGCCGGCAGGTGAGCAATCATCACGACTCAATTGAATTCTTAAGTATCACACCCAAGGATGCGGCCGGCGCATCCCAACAAGGGGGAAAGCGTGGAAGCAAAAGTTATGCGTATCGCCATCCTGTTGGCGGCCATCACCCTGGCGGGGTGCACAACGGTCGATGACTTCCGAAAGATGTCTGCACAAGACCGTGCAACCCGCGTGTGTGACCGGGACCCGACGGTACGCAGCCTGCGGGCCAGCAGGCAGTCCTACCTGGCCGGCATCCAATCTGCCCAAGAGGCCCTGGGCCGTGGCTACCGGATTCACCGGCAGTGCCAAATGGTCGATGTGCCCACTGGCAAGCAAAGCATCTGTGAAAAGCGCGGTGAGCAGACGATCTGCAAGGAGGCCAGCACCACCCGCAAGGAAGAGCGCTGCAAAGAGACGCCGGTCGCCATTCAGGCAGACAACGAAAGGCGCAACGTCGCCGAGTGGAGCACCGCCGTGGCAGGCCTTGATACCCGGATTCGGGGCAGCTACGACCTGTGTTACGACCGCGTCTTCCACATGACGCCAGAGCAGGCCTTCAAACTTTACTGATTTGTTCCTTCCCGGCAGGCTTCCAGCACCACCGGACGGTTTCACTCAGCGGGGAACTGCTCGGTGTCGACCTCAGACTGCGACCGCTCCGCATAACGCGGCCCGGACACGGTGCGCTGGTTGATACATGCGCCGGCACGCGCCAGCAAGTCCGGCGAGACGGTGAGGTCGGCCGCCCGAAGGTTTTCGAGCAAATGGTCGACGCGCTTCGTGCCTGGAATCGGAATGATGTCCGGGCCCTGCGCCAGCAGCCAGGCCAGTGACAACTGGGACGGGGTACAGCCGGCCTCCTGAGCGATGGCGCGGAATGCCTTCAACAGCTCCAGGTTGGCCGGATAGTGGCTGGCGGCAAAGCGCGGCATAGCCCGGCGGATATCGTTGGCCTCCAAGGCCTCCACATCGGGTACGCCATCGGCCAGGAAGCCGCGCCCCACGGGACTGAAGGCGACAAAGGCAATGCCCAATTCCCGGCAGGCTTGCACGATGGCGATCTCGGCCTCCCGGGCCCACAGCGAGTACTCGGTCTGTACAGCGGTGATGGGATGCACCGCATGGGCTCGGCGCAGGGTGCCGGCGGAAACCTCCGACAGGCCCAGCGTGCGCAACTTGCCCTCCTCCACCATGCGGCTCAACTCGCCCACGCTGTCTTCGATCGGGACCTTCTTGTCCCAGCGGTGCAGGTAGTAAAGGTCGATCACGTCCGTCTGCAAACGGCGCAGGCTTTCCTCGCAATAACGCCGCAGTGTTTCCGGGCGTCCGTCGATGCCGCGCACCACCTTGCCCTGGGCGTCCGGGAAGCCGCCAAGGCCACCCTTGCTGGCCAGGGTGAACTTCTGCCTGTGCGCCTTGAGGGTCTTTCCCACCAGGGTTTCGTTCGCGCCGAAGCCATAGAGGGCAGCGGTGTCAAACAGGGTGACACCGGCATCCAGGGCCGTGAGCAACACGCGCGCGGCATCCGCCTCGGATGGCGGAGCGCCGTAGGCGTGCGAGAGGTTCATGCAGCCCAGGCCAATGGCGCTCACTTCAAACGGGCCGATCTTGCGGGTTTTCATGCGTGTCTCCTGAATGGAAAAGCCCGCGTCGCTGCCGCGACTGCGGGCCTCGATTATTGCCGTGTCACTCAGGCCAGTTGCTGCTCGAGTTGATGCAGAACCTCATAGCAAGGCAGCACCTGCGCCACGCTCGAATTGGGCTCACGGCCTTCGCGGATGGCGGCGATGAACTCGCGGTCTTGCAGCTCGATGCCGTTCATCGACACGTCCACCTGGGACACGTCAATTTTTTCTTCCTTGCCGTTGACCAGATCGTCATAGCGGGCGATGTAGGTGCCTGTGTCGCCGATATAGCGGAAGAACGTGCCCAGGGGACCGTCGTTGTTGAACGACAGTGACAGGGTGCAGATGGCGCCGTTGGCGGCCTTGAGCTGGATGCTCATGTCCATCGCAATACCCAGGGTCGGGTGGATCGGGCCTTGCACCGCGTTGGCCTTCACGATCGGGCTGCGCGCCTGGTAGGCGAACAAGTCCACCGTGTGAGCGGCGTGGTGCCACAGCAGGTGGTCGGTCCAGGAGCGGGCCTGGCCCAGCGCGTTCATGTTCGTGCGGCGGAAAAAGAAGGTCTGCACGTCCATCTGCTGAATATTGAATTCACCGGCGACGATCTTGTTGCGGACCCACTGGTGACTCGGGTTGAAGCGGCGGGTGTGGCCGCACATGGCCACCAAACCGGTCTGCTTTTGCAGCGCGTCGACCGACTGGGCGCCCGCGAGGCTGTCGGCCAGGGGAATTTCCATCTGCACGTGCTTGCCGGCCTTCATGCAGGCGACCGACTGCTCAGCGTGCATCTGGGTGGGTGTGCACAGGATGACAGCGTCCACTTCCTTGATCGCCAGGGTGTCGGCGAGGTTCGTGGTGACATGACCGATACCGTACTTGTCGGCGACTTCCTGGGTCTTGCCGAGTTCACGGCCGATCAGGGAGATCACCTCCACATCCGGGATGTTCTTCAGACCATCGAGGTGCTTGATGCCGAATGCACCGGCACCGGCCAGAGCGATTTTCAAAGTCATTGGGGTTCCTCCAGAACAAGGTGGCCCACCGCCGTGTTGGAAGCGGGCACATGGTAGAAGCGATGAATGGGTTTCGGGGACTGGCCGCCGGCCAGGTCGCCCATGGCGCCGCGGGCGATCAGCCACATCACGAGCTCGATGCCTTCGGAGCCAGCCTCGCGGACGTACTCGATATGGGGTACCCGGGCCAGGCCGGCCGGGTCGGCAATCAGCCGGTCTAGGAAGGCGTTATCCCACGTGCGGTTGATGAGGCCCGCACGCGGCCCCTGGAGCTGGTGGCTCATGCCGCCCGTGCCCCAGATCTGCACGCTCAAATCCTCGTCGAAAGATTCGATAGCCTTGCGGATCGCCTTGCCCAGGTTCAGGCAGCGCTGGCCCGAAGGCACCGGGTACTGCACCACGTTCACTGCAAAGGGAATGATCTTGCAGGGCCACGCCTCAGGCTGACCAAACATCAGGGACAAAGGCACGGTCAGGCCATGGTCTACGTCCATCTTGTTGACGATGGTGAGGTCGAAGTCCTGCTGGATGACCGACTGGGCGATGTGCGCGGCCAGTTCGGGGTGGCCGTAGACCTTGGGCACCGGGCGCGGACCCCAGCCCTCGTCGGCCGGCGTGAACTCGGCGGCGGTGCCGATGGCGAAGGTGGGGATGAAGTCCAGGCTAAAGGCAGTGGCGTGGTCGTTGTAAACCAAAAAGACCACATCGGGCTTGTTGGCCTTTTCCCATTGCTTGACGAATTCGTAGCCTTTGAACACGGGCTGCCAATAGTCCTCGTGGGACTTGCCCAGGTCGAGGGCGGCGCCAATGGCCGGGACATGCGACGAATAGACGCTCGCGGTGATGCGGGCCATTATTTTTTCTCCCCGATGTAGCGGTTGCCTTCGACCGAGCGGCCACCGCCAATCATCATGTTGCGGTACTCCTCCTCGCTCATGCCGGTCATCGAGCCAGCCATTTGCTGGAAGCTCTTGCCGTCGGTAGCGCCGATCTTGGCCAGGAAGTAGATGTTGCCGCCCAGGGCGATACAGCGATTGAGGTCGCGAGACAGCACGCCCAGCTTCTGGTCCTCAGTCATCGCCCACTCGTCGAGGTAGGCGCGCTCGTTCGCCTTGAAGCGGGTGCGGTTCTCGGCCTTCATCAGGCTCATACAGAACTGGTTGAGCCAATAGCCCTTGCGGCTCTGGTCGGCGTCGAAGATGGTCGTCCCTGGGACGTCCAGGTAAGGCTTATCGAGGGCCATGTCAGTCCTTCCAGTAGAGGCGCATCGGGTTATCCACCAAGAGCTTTTTCTGAAGTTCGGCGGTGGTCGCGATATGCGGGATGAAGTCGACCAACAGGCCGTCGTCGGGCATGTGGTCCTTGAGGTTGGGGTGCGGCCAGTCGGTGCCCCACAGCACGCGATCGGGGAACTCCTCCACCACCTTGCGGGCGAAGGGCACCACGTCGCGGTAGGCGGCCTGCTCGCCATTGAGTGCTCGCGGGCCGGTGGTCGACAGGCGCTCGGGGCAGCTGACCTTGCTCCAGACATTGGGGTGCTGGCGCATGAACTTGAGGAACAGCTCGAACTCGGGGCCGTCGATCGGCTTGCTCACGTCCGGCCGGCCCATGTGGTCCACCACCACGGTAGTGGGCAGTGCGGTGAAGAAGTCCCACAGCTCGGGCAGGTCCACTGCCTCGAAGTAAATCACCACATGCCAGCCCAGGGGGGCGATGCGGGCGGCGATTTCCATCAGTTCGTCTTTGGGGGTGAAGTCGACCAGACGCTTGACGAAGTTAAAGCGTACGCCACGCACGCCAGCGGCATGCATGGCCTGCAGCTCGGCGTCGCTCACGCTGCGTTTGACGGTAGCCACCCCGCGGGCCTTACCGTTCGCGTGCCCGAGCGCATCGACCAGGGCCCGGTTGTCGGACCCGTGGCAGGTGGCCTGCACGATGACGTTGCGCTCGAAGCCCAGGTGATCACGCAGGGCAAAGAGCTGCTGCCACGAAGCGTCACACGGGGTGTACTTACGCTCGGGAGCGTAGGGAAACTTGTCGCCGGGGCCGAACACGTGGCAGTGCGCGTCCACGCTGCCTGCGGGCAGCTGAAAGCGCGGCTTTGTCGGGCCGGTGTACCAGTCGAGCCAGCCGGGGGTCTTGGTGAATCCGCCAGAGGTCACTTTGTCGTTGGCCGGCTTGTCGTCGGTTTGTGCCATGAGATTCTTTCAGTCGATGTAACGCAGGCCTGCCTTCTCGAGGGGCTCACGCATCTTGTACATGTCGAGGCCGAGCACGCCAGAGGCGAGCTTGGCGCGCTTTTCGCCCTCGTTGGCCTCGCGAGCGCGGGCGGCCTCCAGGGTCTTGGCGGCGTTCTGGCGCGGCACCACCACAACGCCGTCATCGTCGGCCACGATCACGTCACCGGGGTTGACCGACATGCCGGCGCAGACCACCGGAATATTCACCGAGCCCAGGGTGGCCTTGATGGTGCCCTTGCTGGAGATGGCGCGGGACCAGACCGGGAAGTTCATCTCGGTGAGGGTCTTCACGTCGCGCACACCGGCGTCAATGATCAGGGCGCGGGCGCCGCGAGCCTGAAAGGAGGTGGCCAGGAGGTCACCGAAGTAACCGTCGGTGCATTCGGCCGAGATGGCGGCGACCACGATGTCGCCGGGCTGAATCTGCTCGGCCACCACATGCATCATCCAGTTGTCGCCGGGGTGCAGCAGCACAGTCACCGCGGTGCCCGATACCTGAGCGCCAGCGTAGATCGGGCGCATGTAGGGCTTCATCAGCCCCACACGGCCCATGGCTTCGTGCACGGTGGCCGAGCCCAGGCTGGCAAGGGCGTCGGTAGTGGCGCGGTCGGCGCGTTCGATGTTGCGGTAAACGACTCCGAGTTCAAACATGGTCACTTTCCTTTGGCTTTGAGGCGCGCATCCAGGCGCGAGAAGACACGGCGGGTGTTGGCTTCATAAATCTGGTGACGGTCGGCGTCACTCAGGATGGTGCTGGCCTCGATGTAGCGCTTGGTGTCGTCGTAGTAGTGGCCGGTCTCGGGGTCGATGCCGCGCACCGCGCCAATCATCTCGGAGGCAAAGAGCACGTTCTTCACCGGAATCACGGTATTGAGCAAATTGATGCCCGGCTGGTGGTAGACGCAAGTGTCAAAGAACACGTTGTTCATCACATGCTCGGACAGCAGGGGCTTCTTCAGCTCCTGGGCCAAGCCGCGGAAACGACCCCAGTGGTAAGGCACCGCGCCGCCGCCGTGCGGAATGAGGAACTTGAGCGTGGGGAAGTCTTTGAACAGGTCGCCCTGCACCAGTTGCATGAAGGCGGTGGTGTCGGCGTTGAGGTAGTGCGAGCCGGTGGTATGAAAGCAAGCATTGCAGCTGGTCGAGACGTGGATCATGGCCGGCAGGTCGTACTCGACCATCTTTTCGTAGATGGGGTACCAGTGACGGTCGGTCAGGGGCGGGCTGGTCCAGTGGCCGCCCGACGGGTCGGGGTTGAGGTTGATGCCCACCGCGCCGTACTCCTTGACGCACTTTTCCAGCTCGGGAATGCAGGTGGCGGGGTCGACGCCCGGCGACTGCGGCAGCATGGCTACCGGCACGAAGTTATCGGGAAAGAGCTGACTCACGCGAAACACCAGCTCGTTGCAGATGGCGGCCCAGGTGGACGAGACATTGAAGTCGCCGATATGGTGGGCCATGAAGCTGGCGCGGGGCGAGAACAGCGTCAGGTCGCTGCCGCGATCCTTCATCAGCTTGAGCTGGTTGGTCTCGATGGCCTCGCGCAGATCGCCGTCGCTGATCTTGAGGTCGGCGGCGCGGGGCATAGCGGACGGGTCCTTGATGCCGGCAATCTGCTTGTTGCGCCAATCCTCCAGCGCCTTGGGGGCGGTGGTGAAGTGGCCATGGCAGTCGATGATGATGGACATGGTGGCTCCTGTAGGTTGATTCGTCTGGTAATGCTTGAAAGAGCAGGCTCAGGCCGGCTGCATTCCCTGGCGGCGCTTGGCGTCGGCCGCCTCGGGCGAGGCCATGAAGGCCAGCAACGCACGGGCCTGGGCCTGACGCGCACCGTCCAGGCAAGTCTGGGCCAGTGCGCCGGAAAAGATGGTGTCGATGGCAATCGCCTGCGGCAATGGGCCGACGATGGTGATGCCGCTCACATGGATCAATTCGCTCAGTTGTTGGAAGCCCAGCGCCACCTGGCCCTGGGCCACCAGTGAGCCCACCGGGGTGCCAGGTGGCGGTGTCACGATCTTGCCTTTGACCAGTTCGGCAATGCCCCAGCGCTCGAACATCTGAGCCAATGCCACGCCGCTGGGGCCGGTGGAATAACTCACGCTGGGCGCGGCCAGGACGGCGGCACGCACGGCCGCTTCGCTCGAAATATCAGGCAGTGGTGCACCGGCGGGCACGGCCACCGACGTGCCAGAGAGCACCAGGTCGACCCGGCTGCCGGACATCAAATGGCCTGCAGACTCCAATTTGGCCAAGGCATCGGAGGCCAGAAAGACCAGGTCAAAGACTTCCCCGGCCTGCACCCGCTTGGCAGCGTCGACGCCGCCGACTGACTCGATCTCCACGGTCTGCCCAGTGCGGACCTGCCAGGCCGCGCCCAGATCCGCCAGCAACTGGCGGGTCGCCATGGAGGAGATCCCGCGCAGGGGCGCGGTGATGGAGGAGGAAATTGGGGGGATGGGGGACGGATTCATGGCAAGACCGATTGTCCCCCGCACCAGATAGGCAACCTAGGAGCGGGGCTCACTACCAGCTATACCAGAACGGCATAATAGGATTTAGGTTATTCCTGGAACCGACGGACATGGACCTCAAGCAAATCGAGTACTTCGTGCGCGTGGCAGAACTGGGTAGCTTCACCCGGGCAGCCACCGCACTGAACGTGGCGCAGCCCGCCCTGAGCCGGCAGGTGCGCTTACTTGAGGTGGAGTTGCGCCAGAACCTGCTCGTGCGCAATGGCCGCGGCGCAGTGCCGACCGAGGCCGGCAAGCTGCTCCTGGAACATGGCCGCGGCATCCTGCACCAGGTCGAGCGTGCGCGCGAGGAACTGGGCCGTGTGCGTGGCGCCCTCGCGGGCCGGGTGGCGGTGGGCATGCCGCCCCGCATCGCCCGCACCCTGGCCGTGCCCCTGATCCATGCCTTCCGCGAAGCGATGCCGCAGGCCACGCTGTCGATCACCGAGGCTCTGTCCACGTCCATGCTGGAGTCTCTGGCTAGCGGACGACTGGACATTGCCATTCTTTATAACGCCATGCCCTCGCCCGAGATCGAGCTCACGCCGCTGTTCGAAGAGGACCTCTTTCTGGTGCAGGCGCGGCCGGCCGGCAAAGCCGCCGCAGGGGCGGCCCCGCGAGCCATGCCGCTGCGTGAGCTGGCGCAGCTGCCGCTGGTGATCCCGAGCCGGCCCAATGCAATCCGCATGCAGGTCGAGGGCGAGCTCGCGGCCTTGGGCCTCAGGCCCACCATCGCGCTGGAGGTGGATGGCGTAGCGTCCATCCTGGAGCTGGTGGCCGACGGCGCCGGCAGCGCGGTGCTTGCGGGCCAGGCGGTGCGCAGTTCGGGCCGGCCACGTGCCTTCATCACCCTCCCCATTGGCTCGCCGCGGCTGCGAAGCAGCGTGAGCATGGCGGCGAGCTCGCAGCGGCCGACCACACTCACTCAAAAGTCCACGCAAGACCTGCTGCGGGATCTGGCTGCCCGCATCGCGACGGACTGAACGCGCCTCACACGCGGGCGCGGCCTGGCCGGGGCCAGTTGACCGCTGACGGCTTCTGGCACGATCGCGGCATGAACGCCTCCACGTCCACCACGCCCATGCCCGTCGCGCCCTCCTCCCTTTCCCAGGCCGCATCGGCCGTCCCCGGCCCTGGCCCGCAAGCCCTCGACCAGCTCCGCGCCTGGGGCGCCACCGCCGCCATGCCGGAGGTCAAGGCCTTCTACGCGCAGCGCCTGGCCGACCAGAACCGCAGCGGCGTCACCCTCCTCGCCGACCAGGCCTATGGCCCGCACGCGCGTCACCGCATCGACGTCTACCACCCGGCCGACGGCGGCGCCGGGCGCCCGGTGCTGCTGTTCGCGCATGGCGGCGGCTTCATCCGCGGTGACAAGTCCGAGCGGGCCAACCTCGGCTGGTGGGGCGCCAAGCAGGGCTTCGTCACCGCCCTCCTCAACTACCGGCTGGCGCCCGAGGCGCGGTGGCCCGCGGGCGGCGAGGATGTGGCCGCGGCCTGGCAGTGGCTGCGGACGAACTGCGAGCGCTTCGGCGGTGACCCGCGCGCCCTCGTGCTGGCGGGCGAGTCGGCGGGCGCGGCCCATGTGGCGGCAGCCGCCTTCATCCGCGCGCTGCAACCAGCAGGCTGGCAGATCGCCGGCGCCTTCCTGATGTCCGGCCCCTACGACGCGCGCATGGAGCGCCTCTCGCGCGAGGCACTGGGCATTGCCACGCCAGACCCGCGCAATGACGCCTACTTCGGCACCGAGCGCGCGGACTGGACGCAGGCCAGCATCCTCGAGCGCATCGACGCCGCCCCCTTCCCGGTGTGGGTTGGCATGACCGAGCGCGACCTGCCGAACATGCAGGTGCAGGCGGGCGCCCTGTTCCACAGGCTAGTCACAGCGCATGGCTTCAAGCCGCGGTGGGGGGTGCTGGCGGAGCACAACCACTTTTCGCCAGGCTGCTCGGTCGGGACAGAGGACCAGAGCCTGGCGACTCCTCTTGCGGACTTCGTGCGGGTCTGCGCCGCTTTAACGGGAGTCTGAGCCCCGTCGGGGGCGCGGGCCTGCGGCAGCCGCCGGGCCCCCCCCCTCCTGGGGGGCCCGGCTGGAATCGTTGTTCAGGCGAACAAATTTCCGCAGGAGCCGCATCAACTCCGCCTGCTCCCTGCCGGATAGGACGCCAAACAACTGCTCGCGCATGCGGTGTACGCCGTCGACAAGGCTATTGAGGAGGGATACGCCCTCTGGAGTCAGCGTCAGCTGGAGTTGCCGGCGATTGGCCGGATGCACCTGCCGCAGCAGCAGCCCCTTGGCTTCCAGTCTGGCGGCCGTCAATGCCGTGGTGGAGTTATCGAGCCCGACACGGCGCGCCAGCCCCATTTGGTCGATGCCCGGGACCTCAGCCACCATCCGGAGGATTGCGTACTGAGGCGGCGTGACCTCGCGGTCCACGCACTCGGCATACATGCCGAGTGCAATCTGGTGCGCCCGGCGAATCAGGTGACCCGGCTGGTCATAGAGGTCGCCCGCGACCGTGCGGACCAGCCGGGGCGAGCGCGTACTGGGTTTTGTCGTTGCCATGCGCGGAGTATGCAGGCCCGCGGGTAAGTACTGATCGGGGCGCCACATCTACCGGCTTAGATTCGATGCACTTTAAGCATACTGAAAATCGATCATGCAACAGATCCGACGCCTCCTCCTGGGCACCGCCAC
>JACCDP010243359.1_pt1 | contig 11100 bp, 13 predicted proteins | sample 7445841 | NCBI WGS metagenome assembly JACCDP01 (sample SAMN15323441, study PRJNA562643) | freshwater metagenome | isolation source: river surface water | place: USA:Blue River Watershed | collected 2017-08-17
CAGAACCATTATTGGGTCTTTCTTGGAACTCCGAAGGAGTAGTCAAGGATCGATATAAAGGAGCGCCACCCATTGCAGGAACACCACCAGCACCACCTCCCTCCCTACCAGTCTCCTCTTTTTTTATACACACATTGAATGTTTTTTCTGGACTAAAACTTTCAGCATGGTCGGGTCCCCATGTTGCCTGAACAACCTCTATCATAGGATGTTGACTTGTACCACAATCAAATCTGGCAGGCATATTTAAATTAGCCATACATTTCCCACCAACTGTTAACATATGATAAATATTATCATTCCCTAATGATTTTAATCTTAATTCATTATCAGCATCAAGTATATTAATTTTATTTTCTAATAGAATTGCTAGTTTGATATACTGTTGTTGGTTATAAATATTTGCAAAACAAACAATCCGTCTTGGTTCAAGTCTATTTTCAGATTCCATAAGTGGAATTATACCATTTTTCCATATTTTATCTATTTGTTGTGATATTCCAATATAAATAATAATATCATAATAATACATTATATCAGATATAGATTCGATTTTTGTATTATTTCCAATTACAATTGCATTATAGGGGCCTGGTTTATTAGGTCTGTAACCATTTATCCATTGCTCTGGTAAAACATTCCAGCCATATCTAGGTTCAACTGATAAATCAATAATTATTTCACTTGAAGACGGAGAACTAGCAATAAAATATTCATAATCTTCTCCTCTTTTTTGTTTACTATTAAATGGGAGTCTATTTTGTTTGCCTTTAAGTGGATGTTTTCCATAATGTTTTGTAAACATAGATGACATTTTAATATTAGCACCTGATTCTGGTGGTTCCATATTAACTCCCTTTGAATAATCATGTATTAATATACCACCAGGTCTTAACATACTAGTAGCATTATCAACTCCTAACCAATGCATAGGACGATCATCATCACAGTCAAGTAGTGATACACGATATTTAAATAATTCAACTAAATGTGCTTCTTGCGGATTGCCTCCTAAATCAATAAAAATTAATAATTTATTATTTTGCTCAGCGAGTCTAATTGATTCGTCGATGTGTTCTCTATATAATCCTACATCAGGCAAACTAATATAAACATCATATCCCATCATATTAGCAATATTTTCAGGATTATCACCAGCGCCAATACAGATTTTAACATCATGATATTTGTATGCAGCTGTTTGTTTGAACCATTCGGGGAGTTCTGGTCTCTCATTTGTATGAAAGTTCAAAACGTGAGTACTAACAGGAATTGACCTGTAAAAGGCATTGTTGGACATTGTTTTATTCTATTTTACTAAAATAAATAAAATTATGTATTTTGTGCTCCTAATCTAACCAGTCATAAAATACATTTTTAATAAAGGTTCTTCATCAAGTGCACAATGAGCCCATCCGCTTAATAACCATAATTCATACATCGGGTCATCACTTTCTTGTCTTTCAATCCGCGCAAATAGAATACTTTTACTAATACTTTTAATCCACAGCCTTAATGGTTCAGGCATGATTTCTATATCATGACATGTACCAAGACTATTATAGGAGTATCTTCCTGATTGTACTTCACTAATTGTTTCAATATCTGAAAAAGTCTTCATACTAATCAAAACTAATTATATTTGTCGCTGGTTTATCCGGAAGAACTGTTAGGTCAGGGGTGAGGAAGTATTCATAGTATTTCTTTTTATTCATTACACGTTCATGCGTTTTTATATTTAATCCATGAGGCTTCACTAACTGTCGAAGAACTGTTATTGCCGAAGACATACTGTGTTTTTTATAGAGATATTGGCGAGCTTTACATGGATAGTAATAGTCTTCGACTTCCAGAAGTACTTCATCGAAGATTGTCCAAAGAAAATTATTTTCAGTAAAAATAACTCCCTGGAGGATTTTCAACCTCTGGAGCCAATCTTCCACTTCCTGCTTCGAAGGTATGGAAGAGAACAAATAATCGGGAGCTTCTAGTTCTGCCATCAAATTTCTATCTAATTTACAAACCAGTAATTAATAGACTTCTATACGAAGTATAACCCTGAGAGTATTGAACCCAGCCTTTCATTAAAAATTCATATAATTGTACTCCATCATTGATATTACTATAACCAAACATGTATATCATTTTTTTTACAGTATCAAAAATATCTTCAAATGATTCTCCACAAATCCAAAGGCGTGTTAAATTCTTCAATACATCAACTTTATTTTGTTTGAGAATTGATTGAATAAGGGGATAATAAATTTTAAATGATGGTAAGGAACATAATTCAAGAACAAGATTATGAGTTTCATTTGGCTTTGATGGAGTTGTATTGTTTTTAAAATAATTTACTAATAGCTCTAAATAGTGACAATATTCGCGAATTATATTATTTGAGTGAGACCGTAACCATGAAAGTGTATCTTCACTTAATAAATCTTTCTTTATTTTATATTTCTGTAATAGTCTGTCTGAAATATCATTTAAATTTATATCGGGAAGATTAATGCAATGACATCTACTAAGTAGTGGAGGGATAAGTTGTGATTTGGAAGTTCCAATAAATATAAAACATGCAACATGACTATATAATTCCATTGGTCGACGAAGAGCCTGTTGAGATAGCTCGGGAAAACTTTCAAGATGGTCAATAATAATCCAGCGAACACATCCCTTCTTCCTTGCTGGTTGACGAACATAATCTAGAAGAACATTTCTGACAGTATGAATACCGCGGTCTTGATGGGAATTCATATAGAAAATGTCCGACTCGTTATGGAGATTATCCATAGCGGTACCATAATGGTGAATCAAATATTCTCTGAGAAAATTATTTATAATAGATGTTTTACCTGACCCCTGACCACCAGTAAGGAATATATGCCCTGGATGATTGAAAAATTTTCTCAGTTTATTTTCAATCTCCTCATATCCATATAATTCGTCCATTCTATACAAATATTTTTCATCAAATTTAAACCTTGAACGCAGGGCATTAATTAGGAAGAGCGCATCAAATGTTTAGACCTAACATGCATCAAAAAAAAGACACTGAACTATATGATATTCTTGGTGTGAAACCCGATGCAACACCTGATGAAATCCAAAGTGCTTATAAGAAAGCTGCATTACGTACTCATCCTGATAAAGGTGGCTCCGAAGAGGAATTCAAGAAAGTTGGAAAAGCTAAAAACATTTTAATGAATCCTGAAAGTCGTCGTCGTTATGACCAATTTGGTGTTCAAAATGAAAATGAACAAGTAGGGCCTGAGGTTAGAGGTCCTGGTCCAGGTTTTCCTTTTGATTTTCCAAATGTAAATGTGCCATTTGATATCGGAGAAATGATGAAAGACCTTTTCGGTGAAAATAAACGAGGGGGAGGGGGTCCAACAAGACAGAAAGGAGAAAAGGCTCCTCCAAAGATTGAACGTGTACCTCTTTCATTATCGCAATTCTATCACGGTCATAACTTTGAAATCAAATTCCACAGACAAAAGTTCTGTACTTCATGTAATGGTTTTGGTTTCGAAAATAAACAATCATGCAGCAACTGTAAAGGAAGTGGTTCAGTTGCTTCAATGATTCATATGGGTCCTATTGCAATTAATAGTATTGGACCGTGTCATGTCTGTAGTGGTGAGGGACAAGTAGGGGTAGGTAGTTGTAAGGGCTGTAGTGGTGCGGGGAAGTTGGGTGAAGATAAAGTCCTAAATGTAAATGTAAAACCCGGAACTGCGACTGGAGAGACTTTAGTCTTTGAAGGAGTTTGCTCAGATACTCATGATTATGCAAAGGCCGGTGATGTTCATATTATTCTTGAGGAGGCACCTGATGATGATTGGGTTCGTAGTGGAGATAATTTGGAGACATCAATTACTTTGAATTTAAGTGAATCACTTGTTGGTACTAAAGTTAAATTCAATGAACACCCTTCAGGTGAGCCGGTAACCGTTGAAATCGCGGCAGGGACTGTTAATGGTGAGCGGCTGCTATTCGCTGGGAGCGGTATGAAGAAGCTTGATGGTAGTGGCAATGGTAATCTATATGTTACTGTTCATGTTCAGCCGAAACCGGAAGAACGTGAAAAGATAAAATTGGAGGCTCGTGCTTATTTAGCCTCTTTGTTCGGAATTTCTATGGATAATACATTGGAGATTTAATAAGTGCCGGCCTGTACAGAGGTCCATGTAGGGCTCTCCATCTTAGCGGCCTGTGCCTGTAATGAGGGGTCATCGGCAAGAAGCATATCGGAGCCGCCCTGTGAATAGGGAGCACCCTCATAAATGGCACCACCACGCATACGACGACGGCGACGACCGCCAGTTGAACCTTCCAATAAAGCTAGTAAATTTTCATTAGGTTTTCCATTATTCCCATACTCTGGAGTTGTAGCATTGGCACGGGTAACAGCTACAGGACCTTGGCCATTTGTTGATGAATTCCCCAATATAGCTAATAAATTTTCATCAGGTGTTCCATTATTTACATTATTTCCATAGTTTGGAGTTGTAGCATTAGCACGGGTAAGAGCTACAGGGCCTTCACCACCGCGCATGCCGCAGCAGGAACGACGGCCACCACGCATGCCACGAGTTGAGCGTCTACGACGACCACCGCGTAATGTACCACATGTAGAGCGACGGCCACCACGAATCTTACGACCACGAGTTGCACGTCTACGACGAGTTGCACGTCTACGTCTACGGCCACCGACTTGGGCCATACCCTTATTAACAGCATCCATGAGCTGACCTGCAGTGTTATTTGGAAGGTCAGGGTTCATGCGACTATAAGAGGCAGCATCAGCAAGCGCAGCATCCTGTCCAGCAAGGTGTGCTGATGCACGATTGACATCAGTGCCCTCAGTACCGAAAATGCTGAGGGGAGCCATACCACCGCGCATCCGGTAACCACCAGTTTGGTTAGCACCATTCTTCTCTTCTTCTGGGGTCTGTGATGCGTTAACATTGTTTGGTGTTTCCTCATTCATGAACCCACCATGGTAAGAGCGAGTTAAATCAGCAAACTGACGACCCTGAGCAAGACTCTGTGCACCACCAGTAGCCATTGACATATCATCGATAGGTGCACCACCTAATGCACATGCACCACCGTACATGTTACCCTTACGATTACGGTTCTTACGGTTGCGGGAGTTACGATTTTTGCGTGAATTTTTACGATTTGCCATTTCTATTTAACGCGAAGATTAATTCCGAACTAAACTATTAGAGATGGAAACAGAACCGGAATGGAGCAAAAAAATAAGTAATAATACTGTTTGCAGTTATTATTATATTATTTTCGTAATTGCCGTAGTGGCTGGTATTTTGGCTGTTATATCATTATTCATTATTCCTTTTCTTAAAGGTATACCTCCTGGACTAAAGGCAATACAGATAATTGGCTTAATTTCACAGGGTGCATTGGCAATTGTATCATCATTAGCAGCTTACTTAGTGTGTCGTAGAGCTTTGTGATTCAAGTGCCTGTAACTCAAGTGCACCATGTGGTATATAATATACTGTTTTACCCTTTTTGCATAATTGTTCAGCAGTTTGTAATGGTTTTTGTGAGCGTGGCCCACCAAATATGAGGTAGTGTGTTGCTTCTCGAATTATGCGTGCATCACGGAAGATTTGTGCTCTGCGACCATCACGACGCCAATCAGCTTCGAAAATTTGTATAGGAATTTTAGCTTTCTCTGCGTATTCTTCAACATAAATTGATAAATCACCATCAGCAGATACTAGTATGGATTGGAAAGGAGGAATATCTTCAAGCATTAGTTTAAATATTTCAGTGATTTCATCACTTTTGATATCACGACGATTACCAAGGATACCTAGGCGGCATTCTTTTGGTGCACGAGGTGGTGATAAAGCTCTTTCTGCTGGTTTAGCAATAAAGTCAAACAAAGTTGATTGTTTCATTTTATTACTGTTAGGGATGCGATTCATTGGGTCAAATTTTAGGAGCTGTTTGGCGGGATAATAACATTAGTGTAACCATGATAGAATGGAGGGAAATTATAATTCTGATACGGCAATGGACAATTAGGGTAGTCTAGTCCTTTAATCGGAAATTGTGTAGTATTGAGTGCAGGTGGAGAATTGAAGAAATCTTTTCTGATTAAAGTAAATTCCATAACATTAGGCATACCATTATCGTGTCCACCACTGCTATTTTGATGAACATGAATGATATAATGTGTTTTCGCGAGTTTTTCATAAGCGGGAATCTTCTTCTCTAATGGTCCGCCCATGCGATTATTAGTGATATCATGGAATTCGATTACAATCTGTGCAAATTTCTTCAAATCATCTTCAGAAAGTGCATTAATCCAAGGGAACTCGCCACCTTCAATATCCATTTTGAGAAATATATTGTTGTATTTCTGAGTATAGTACTTCAAATCAGTATTTTTCGAGTCACAATATGAATTAATATTCTTACGAATAAAGGAAATATCCGTGGTATACTGGTAAGGGTATTGATTGATTGTTCCATCAAAGGCGAATGCATTTGTTTCATTAAATTGATAGTAACGAATAAAGTCGCGACTGAAAGATTCTTCATCGTTAACACCAGCAGAGATGTAACAATCGTAGATAGGTCCAATGTCACCGATGACATAGCCACCATCACCCTGAGCACCAAATCTACGTTTTTTAGCAGGATTATATTGATAAACAGAAAGATATTTCAAATAGGAGTCATTCATTTTTGTCTCTTATTAAAAATATACTGAGGACTTTATGCGGTTTTCAATAAAGGATTTGTATTTGTTAAAAAAATATATGTGTATATACTATCAAGAACAAATCCGCTTATTGCAAATAATAAAAATATATATTCAATGAATGTTTTACGCGGAATACTATAGAAATAAATTATCAGTAGTGCAAAAAAAGGAATAGCTAAAACATCTCCATAATGACTTCCATTTTTAATAATTTTATTATAATTCATTTCTAATTACAATATAATTATTTTATCTTAATAATTAATTAAAGGTCACCCATGAGTGATGCCATAGAAATTTTACGCTTAGTAATCTTTCCGCTGACAATATAGAGAGAGTTCTCAGTCATGATGATGAAATCATCACCAACCTTGAAAGACTTCTGAACGGAGGAGGTGAATTCATCCTTTGACTTAACAAGAATACGCTCCTTAGTGTCCTGGTCCTCACCGAGGAATGCCTTATTAGTTGATGTATCAACGTAGTAGTCAAGCATAATAGGCCGGTCGTGTTGGATAGCAAGACGCGCAGCATGCTGAAGTGTAGTGATGTGAGGCTCAAGAGCTGGGGTAGAGCTAGTAGCCTGGACAATTGAATTGGTTGGCTGTGCCGGTGCCTGTGCCGATGCCGGTACTGGTTTGGTAGTATTAGTGGTAGCCGGGGTAGACATTCTGCTCGCTGTTAGAGTTAGTTCTTAAAAATATTTCCGCACAACACGCGCTCTTATGCAGTTGCAGCGGCAGCAGCGGCAGCAGCGGCTTTCGTTTTACGACTAGCTTTTTTGGGTGCAGGGGGAGTAGTCTCTACTGGTTTTACTGGAGTGGCCATAGGAGGTGCTGGTAGTAAAACAATATCAGCTTCATGTTTATCAAATACAGTATTAATAAATTCGTACGCTTCATTAATCTGGTCCATATTTCGTGCACCTGTAATAATAATATTACCTGTCTGGAAAATACTAATAGTAATGCGTTTACATTGCTCTTCGCCATCACCGTTACCCTGACCAGAGCAAAGCTTACTACACCCACAAGTACCTGGGGCTGTACTTTTAGGGTTGCGTTTGATATTATAATAGTATTTAGTATCTACACCCTGATAAAGCGTTTTTTCAAACATACTAAATAGTCCATAACGGTCACGTAGGATAGCATGAATAGCTTCGGAGTGGAGAGAGACGCCGAGGCTAAAATCGCTATTAATCATTTGTACGTTCATTTTATTGACAACGGGTGTGACATTAAAGGGTGTTTCAGAAAGTCGATTACATTCTTTGATGAGCCAATGAAGGGTTTCTGATGCAAATTCTTCGCTATGGATACCAGTCATTTGAACGGAGCCATTACCAAAGAGTTTGATATTGACTTCTTTCCATCCACGCTGACTATTAACCCAGCGCCGAACAACCAATGTAGATTGATTGAAGAATGATTTATTAGTAATTTTTCTGTGTGTCAATGCATCGCGGTGACTTTCACCGACAACTTCAGCGCGATGCTCAAATTTCAGAATACCCTCACCAGGCCACCAAAGGGGAATAAGGATTTGGGGGACAAGGCGAAACAATTTAGGGAGGTCAAAGCTGAGACCATTATTGGTCGCAGTCATAGTACTAATACGTAAAGGGGTGCGCTTAAAGATGCTCATTCTACTTATTTAAATAGGCTGTTAGTGCTTTAAGTCCCTGGAAGGCTATACTTATTGTTCAACCCAGCTGAATGAATCAATTTTAGGGAGGATATCTTCATATAGCATTTTTTTGAAAATACGTTCGCTGTGCTCAAGAGATAAATACTCAAAGACTTGATTTTCCGCATAGTTATTTATAAATTGAATCATCTTCTCATCAATCAAATCAGTATATATATTGAAAAACATGTAGGAGGCCATAAATTCTTCTGGAGAAAAATCCATGAATGGTTCTTGATTTATAAATTTATGTACAAATGTAAATGATGGTTTATAAGCACTTAATTGACGTAAATCACCACGATAGAATTTTGTACATAATGTATGCTCTGCATTAAAATTAGGGGGGTTGAATCGTATACGAAGGCATGCATTCCTAATAGTTTGATGTACACGATTAAGTGAATTACATAGGAAAATTACACATAGACTAGCAGGGGGGTTATCTAAGAAAGGGCGTAATGCAAGCTGTGCTGATTCCGTTAAAGTCTCACATTCATCAAGTACTAAAAAACGAGGGCGTGTTTCACCTTTAGAGCGCCAATCAACCTCAATAAATGGAATACATTTTGCGCGAATAGCTTCCAATGAACGCTCATCGGCTGCATTCAAAATAAAACAAACACGGCTAAATAATTGCTCCTCTGGCCAAATATTTTTTAAGAGCCACAGTGTCGAACTAGTTTTTCCTGACCCAGGGGACCCGTATAAAAGTAAGTGATGAATTGATTTAGGATTTTTTACAAAATGTGTAAATAGTTTTTGAACTCTTGAACAGACATAATCTAAATTTGCTGGTGGTTTTGCCATATCACTGTAGAATTATAGCCAAGGGAGTTTAGACCGCTGAGTGGTCTAAATAAATTTAACATACAAACTATTAGGGTAAGATGAAGTCTGTTCGTAAACGTGGGTCAACGACCTGTGAAGCAACACCATTAAATGTTATTACTAGACCAGCAGCTGCTGCATCAGCTACTACTCCTACTGCTACACTCGTACCAGTACCAGATATTATTGTGCAGACAGAAACTTCTGTTGCAACTCCTGCTCCTAAGCGGGCCTCGCGAAAGAAATCCTTTCCTGTTGTAGCTGTGGTTACTGCAGATGGAATAAAGGGAACGCTAATGCCTGAGAAAAAGAAACCATTAATTGCCCATCTACCATTTTCATCAACAGAAGTACTCTTCCACGATGGTCCTGTTTCATATGACCCTCGCCCTCCTGGTCAACCCCAACCTTTTGATTTAATGGAGGGGCTTTATGATGGTGCTGCTACATTAAATGATGTATATGCTGCGGCAGGTATCGATGAAAAGGTTGATGATAATTTATCTACTGCTGAGGTCAAAGAAGAGGCTGCTACTGCACCTTCAGGACCTCCTGCTGTTGAACCATTACCAGTATTTACTCGGATGGACCTGAACCTTTATAGTCGCGAAGGAGGACAAATAGAGGTACCTGAACATACTGATGTGGCATGTTTCTGGTGTGTACATCAATTTGAAGGTCGTCCTGTTTTCTTGCCTTATGATGAAAAGGATGGTGTATGGCATGTGTATGGAAATTTCTGTTCACCTGAGTGCGCTTTGGCTTATTGTATTGATGAGAAGGAAGACCAACAGCTTCGCTGGGAGAAGATTGCGTTGCTTCATCGTCTTTATGCGAATGTAATTGGAGGACGCATTTATCCTGCGCCAGCACGAATTGTACTGAAGCATTTTGGTGGAAGATTGGGTATTGAAGAATATAGAGCGACTGTTAGAAAGGGGAAGGTTCGTATGGATATTCATTATCCACCTATGGTTTCATTGCTGGCTACAATGGATACTAAACCTATTGACTTTTATGAGACTACTATTCCGAAGACGTTTGTACCATTGAACTCTGAGCGCGTTAAGAAGGTTGAAGAGGGACTGCGACTCAAACGCTCTAAACCATTAAAGGATAAGGAAAGCACACTGGATGCTTGTATGAATTTGCAAATAAAACGAGTTTGATTTGCAAATAACCTTCGGTGAATCTTCAGATTAAGCGTGCTTAGAGCCTTCGCTGTTATTCATTCTTAATATTACGACTAAGGCCAAGAGTTCTCAAAGTTGCCGGCAACTCCATATATTCACGTGTTATTAAAGTATTAGCTGTACCAGGTATTGAATACACATATAAAGACCATTTATCGGCAGGAATATCTGATAAATTCGCAAGAATCCCTGATTTTAATTCTCTTTTAGGAACGCCATCTTGATAAGTCATATTCAGTATACGTTTGAATGCATTATGCTGAACGTATCTACGTGTTACATTGCGTTTACGAGTGTATCTGCTATTTTTATTTCTATTTCTTGTGGTTCTTAAAAGATTAGATTCAATATTAGAGTTATTACTCAATCTATACATATTTCTTGACATATTACTAAGACTGGATACTTCTCTACATAATGGGTTAATAATAAAAAGTGGCTCATCATCACCAACCTTCTCTCTTAGTTTAGCAAATAAATCACTTACAGGTATTCCAAATGTTAGTACATCAAATAGTTTCAAATCAGGCTGTGTAACATCTATTAAATCTCTATAATTAATACCAGATAAGGATGACATTAAATCCATAATATCTTTGAGATATTTATAATAGGCTATATTTGTACTAAATAATTCAG
>JACCDP010485043.1_pt1 | contig 11100 bp, 8 predicted proteins | sample 7445841 | NCBI WGS metagenome assembly JACCDP01 (sample SAMN15323441, study PRJNA562643) | freshwater metagenome | isolation source: river surface water | place: USA:Blue River Watershed | collected 2017-08-17
CTCCGCCAGATTTTGGACCTGCTCCGACACATTCAACTCCACCAGTCGATCGATGCGGCGCCCCTCGTCGACAATCGCGTCCAATTCGGCGGCATGGGTTCGATAAACATCCTTGATGTGACGCAGCCATTTGTTGATCAGGCCCAGATGCGCCCTGCTGAGGGCGGTCTTGACACCGCCGCAGCCGTAGTGGCCGCAGACAATCACATGCTTCACCTGAAGGACCTCGACCGCGTACTGGACCACGCTGAGCATGTTGAAATCGGTGTGGACCACCATGTTGGCCACGTTCCGATGCACGAACAGCTCACCGGGCTCAACACCGGTGACTTCCTCGGCCGGAACCCGGCTGTCGGAACATCCGATCCAGAGGAACTCCGGCTTCTGCCCTCCCGAATACCGGGTGAAGAAATCCGGGCGCAGACTCATCTTGTCTGCGACCCACGCCTGGTTGTTGAGCAGCAATCGCTGGTAGCTTTTCATGGGATGTATCAGGAGTGGGTGAGGCCTTGGATGCTCCGACAATGGACCTGGATCCCGCGATGCGGAGCCGATTCGCAGAATTCGCGGATCACTTCCACTGCATCGTGGTCGACATAATGGGCGCGCACACCGTCTATCACCAGGCGGGCCCCGTCGGGAACCTCACGCAACCGGGCTTTCAACTCCTGCTTGTTCACAAAGGTCAGGTCCTTGTTGAGTCGGATCAGGATGTCCTCGCCGTCCTTGACCATCGTCAACGCGGTCCGGGTGTAGGCTCGCATGACGAAGAAGACGCTGACGCACAGTCCGATGAGGATGCCCTTGAGCAGGTCAGTCAACACGATGCCCGCGACGGTGATGACGAAGGGGAGAAACTGGGACCAACCCTCCTTCCAGACCGAACGGATGATCTTCCATGACGACAGCTTGTATCCCACCGACAACAGAATGGAGGCCAGACAAGCCAAAGGCACTCGATTGAGGACCGTCGGAATGAGCAGCACGGCGACCAACAACAAGATTCCGTGGATGATGGAGGAAAGGCGGGTCTTTGCGCCGGAATAGATGTTGGCTGAAGAACGGACGATGACGGACGTCACTGGCAACCCCCCGAGGAGACCGGAGGTCAGATTGCCAAGGCCTTGAGCCCGCAACTCCGCGTTGGGATCCGATATCCGTTTCTCCGGATCCAGCTTGTCGCTGGCCTCCAAGCTCAGCAGGGATTCAAGACTGCCCACGATGGCCAGGGTCAGGGCGATCTTCCAGACCAGCGGATCAAGGAGGCGGGAGAAGTCCGGGAATTGAAGCGTGTTGAAAACCTCTCGGATGGATCCCATGACAGGCAACTCAACGAGGTGATGCTTGGCAGCCAGGAGCACCCAGGAGGGTGATACGATTTTGAACGTCTCATTGAGAACGGTTCCGAAGACCACGCACAACAGGGGAGCTGGAATGATGGACAACCAACGTCGGCGACGGATGGCCGGGTGATCCCAACCAAACAGGATCACCAAGGAAAAGAGGCTGATGACGATGGCCCCGTAGTTGATGGATCCCACCGATTGGGTGACTTCGTTGAATGTATTGAGATGGTCGGGTTGGTTGAAGCCCTCATCGCCGACGAAATCGTTGTCATCGCCGAGGGCGTGGGGAATCTGCTTGAGGATGATCACGATGCCGATGCCCGCCAGCATGCCCTTGATGACCATGTTGGGGATGAAATCCCCGATGACGCCGGCTCGCAGCAAACCGATGCCCAATTGGAACGCGCCCGAAAGCAGCACTGCCAGAGCGAAGGCGGGGAAGGATTTCAAATCCTCGATGGATTTCAGGACGATCACCGCCAGACCGGCGGCCGGGCCGCTGACGCTCAGTTCCGAGCCGGAAAAGAGCGCAACGACGATCCCACCGATGACGCCGGCGATGATGCCGCTGATCAACGGCGCACCTGAGGCCAATGCCACTCCGAGGCACAACGGCAGGGCGACCAGGAAAACCACCAGGCCAGCCGGAAGATCCGAACGGACCGACGAGAAATTTGGCAGCCGGATCCAGGAGCGTGGAGAGGGCCTAGGAGAGGTTGAGACTGTGGATTCCATTCAATCGGGACGAAGTGGGGGTTCGGGCTGGAATCCCTGACGACGGCAAAACGCCGAAATCTGTTTCTGCCAAGGATTCTTCCCAATCATCGGACACATTCGAGCAGGCGCAAGTTTGAAGGGTCGTTCAAGGGAATTTGGTACCTCAACGACCCGTCAGAACCCCGATCCAGGAAATCAGGAAAGGTCTCCGGTCCATTGCAGGGGCCAATCGAAAGGCGACGGCTCTCCATTGGCCAACACGAGGCAACACGAGCCAAGTCCGAAGACCTGACCCGTGTGAAGCGGCCCTGATGGGAGCGCCCGGCAACTCAGGCGCCGTACTTGTCGAACATGCGACCGTTGGCCTGCATGAGACGGATGAGATACTTCGCTTCGAAGATACCCAGCGATCCGGAATTGGCTCCGGTCTCGGTGAAGCGGGCCAGCTTGTCGCTGCCGCTGATTTCCGAATGGATGAGCACCGGCTGCGGATGCCACGAGTGACCCTTCACCGCCACCGGCGTCGAGTGGTCGCCGGTGATGGCCAGCACATCGGGCATCTTGGCCAAGAGGATGGGCAGCGCCGCATCAAAGTCTTCGATGGCCTTCACCTTGGCGGCGAAATTGCCGTCCTCACCGGCCTTGTCGGTATACTTGTAGTGGATGAAGAAGAAGTCGTACTGATCGTATTCCGTCACGTAGCGTTCGAATTGCTGGGCGATGGTCTCGGGCCCCTCGATCTTCTCCATGCCGACCAACTGGCTGAGGCCTTTGTACATGGGGTAAACCGCGATGGCGGCGGCCTTCAAACCGTAGCGCTGCTCGAAGGTCGGGATGTCGGGCTGATGGGCCACGCCGCGCATGAGGAATCCATTGGCGGTCTTCTCACCGGCCAAGAGCGGGAGAGCCAGTTTGTAGAAATCGGCGATGAGCTTGGCGACCTTCTTCTGACCGGCATTCTGCGGGTCAGCGGGCTTGGCCTCGGCGATGGGCAAACCTTCGCGGTTGGGATCGGTATCGGTCAGCGGACCTTCCAAACCCTGGCCACGGAACACGACGACAAAGCGGTGTTCCTTGCCCGGATAGATGTGCACCTCCGTCGATCCGATCTTTTGGATCTTGGCCGAGAGGATCGCGCACAGCCGTTCGCAAACCTCGGTGGCGATGCGTCCGGCGCGGCGGTCGGTGACGATGCCCTTGGCATCCAAGGTGCAGAAATTGGCGCGGGCGGCGACATCACCATTCTTGAGCTCGATGCCCAGACCCAGCGTCTCGATGACACCACGACCCACTTCCCACTCGATGGGATCATATCCGAAAAGCGCCAAGTGGCCCGGACCCGAGCCTGGAGTGATACCCGGTGCCACCGGGATCATGCGCCCTTGGGCACAACCCGATTGGGTGAGGGCGTCGAGATTGGGAGTCTTGGCCGCCTCGAGAGGCGTCATCCAGTTCTGGGAACGGGTGGCCAGGTCGCCCAGGCCATCGAGGACGATGAGGGCCATCTTGGCCCCGGTCTTGACCTGAAGTTTCGCGTAAACGGAATCGAGTTTGCTCATAATCAAGGTGAAAAAGGGTCTGCGGAGGCCCCCGATCCCGAGGGTCTCCGCAGGCACCGCGACCGGACCCTGTTGGTCGGTCAATTTCCCGTCAACGACACTTTGGCGCCCGAAGGGCGGAACCCATGAAGACCATCTCCAGAGGTCGTCGCAGGTCTTGGCCTGATCTCCATCTCCGCGACCGGCCTACTTCTTGAAGAGGCCCTTGGACTTCGGTGCCGGAGCCGGGGTCTCGGGCTTGACCGGGACTTTTTCCAAAAAGCGGTTCAGGTCGGCTTCCGTCACCGAGTTGGTGATCATGGACGCCTGATGTGTCTCCTTGGTGGTCAACTGAGCCAATTGACCCGGAGCTTGGAGGATGTAGGGCGTCAAGAAGATGAGCAATTCGGTCTTGGCATCGCTCTTGGCGCGAGTCTTGAAGAGATTGCCCAGGACGGGGATATCGCCGAGATAAGGCACCTTCTTCTCGCTCTGCGATTGGTTGTTGGAGATCAATCCACCGATGACCACCGTCTCGGCATTCGGAGTGACCACCACGGTGTCAGCCGACCGCACATTGATGTACGGAGCCGAGACATCTTCCGACAGCGATTGCCGTTCCGTCGGCGACACCGAAGAGATCTGCGGCTGGACGATCATTTCCACCTGACCGTTCGAGCCGATGAAGGGTGTGACGTTCAGGATGATGCCCACATCATTGTAGGTCACATTGATGATGGGAATGGTGTTGCCGCCCGAGGTGGCATACGAGACACCGCTGGGCAAGGGCACCTGCTGACCGACGACGATGCGGGCCAGCTGGCCATCTCGGGCGATGATCGAAGGACGTGAAAGCACCTGCGCCTTGCCGGAGGTCGCAACAGCCCGAAGCGTGGCCTGGAACTCGGATCCGGCGATCTGATAAAGCCCTCCGCCACCGGCACCCGTGGACGACGGAGTAAGCGCTGTTCCCATGGATTGACCCAGCCCGTTGAGGTTGGTGGTGACATTGTTCACCCCCGAAAGGCCCATCACGGTGCCGCCCCCGCTGCTGATGTTGTTCCCGATGTTGTTCTTGGCCCAGGCGCCCTCGACCCCGAGTTCGGAGCCGTTGTTCCGCTGAACCTCCATGAAGACGACCTTGATGAGAACCTGGGGTTTGGGAGAGTCCAGGTTTCGGATGACGTTGCTGATTTGCAGGGCCGTCTGCGCATCGGCGATGACCACCAGGTTGTGGGTCTGCGGATCCACGGAGATCAAGGCGCTGCCGACGGTGCCGTTGTTGTTGTAGAGGCCCGAAGTGCCGGTGCCACGATTGCCCCCGCCGGCGCCACCGAATCCGCCACCACCACCGAATCCGCCGCCGAATCCACCACCACCAAACCCACCGCCACCGCGCTGCTGGGCAACAGCAGGCAGGGCTAGGACCAACCCGAGAGCCGCGGCCAACACGCGGGTCGCCGGTGTCGATGGAACAAACCGCGAGAGGATAGAACCACTGGTTTTCATTCTGGAATCGTTCAAGGTCCGTGAGTTCAGAACAGTTGCCCGCCGGATCGACCGCCACCGCCACTGTTGCCGAAGGTGCCGGAGCCGCCGCTACTGCTGCCGGTCGTCTGGTTGTTGTTCTGTTGGCGCTGCATCAAGGCGCTGTTCTGCGAGGTGCCGCCGGTGCCGGTCCGACCCGAGGTGGTGCTCTGGAACATGTTCTGCAACACCTGAACCGCCTGTTGAGGATCGCCATTGTTCATGCGGAACACGTGAACCTGCTGGTCGCGGATCGAAGGCACATCCAACTCGCGCACCATGCCGGTGATCTGGGCCATCAAATCCTTGGAAGCCGTCACGATCACCGAAGAGGTTCGGGCATCGGGAACCGCCAGAACCTGAGAAGCCCTGCGGATCCGATCATTCTGACCGGACGAGGAACCCCCACCGCCACGACCGCCTCCTGAGGCACCGCCACCGCGACCACCGGCTCCTCCGAAACCTCCCATCATGGCAGCAAAACCACCACCACCAAACGGACCGCCGCCGAATCGCACGGGCGCCTGGTTGTTGTTGCCGGAACCACTGCTGCTGGGGAACACCCCGGACAACGCCGTGGCGACATCGGAAGGGCTGGCATGCGTGAGGTGGAACACTCGGATTTCGGTCTCGGCTTCCGCACTGGAGTCGATGGCCTTGATGATCTCCACCATGTGCCGGATGTTGGCCTGGGTATCGGTCATCACGATGGAATTGCCCGCCGCATTGGCCACGAAGGTCGCCTGCGGGGAAATGAACGATGCCAGATCCTTGGCGAGCTGATCGGCCTCGACGTACCGGATCGGAATGATTTGCGTCACGATCTCGTCGTTCTTCGGGATCATCCGAGGATCGTTGTTCACCTTCACCGGGATGTCGCGGGTCTTGGCAGCGGTACGATCGACAATGGTCAGCGTCCGACCGTCGCGGATGGCGGCCAAACCATTCTTGTTCAGCACGGAGCTCAGAAAATCCACCGCCTCATCCTGACTCATCGGCTTGGCGCTGATGACGTTGACCGTGCCCTTCACCGGGGCGTCCAAGACAATGATGAAACCAGCCGCCTCGCTCAGGTATTCCAGCACCTGTTCGAGCGGCGCATTCCTGAAGTTCATCTGGATGCCGGCGGAGCCACCATGGGCCGCCGGAGCCGGAACCTGGGTCGGTTTCGTTTCGGCCGGAGCGTTCTCGCTTCGAGTCGGAGCTTTGGCTTCCGTGGTGGGCGCAGCGGTGTCTTGGGCGACCAAACCGCCGGCCAGACATCCCACGGCTAAGGCTCGAGTGATCAAGGTCTTCATTTCATCTCCTGTTCCCGTTTTTTCAAAAGCCGCTTCAAGATTTCATCGGATCCTGGAGGATCCTCGGTGGTCGTCGTGGACGAGGACGTCGACGAGTTCGCCGGACCGTTCCCACCGCTTCCGCCCGATCGGGTGAATGCTTCTCCACTGCCACCGGATACGGGTTTCCAAACTCCTTCGGCATCCTTGCGCAAACGCTGACCCACCTTCAGCAGCACCGGCGGGCCATTGGACTCCGACAACGTCACCGATTGAGGCCCAATGGCAGTCACGGTGTGTCCGGCGATGAGGGCTTGAACCTGCAGTGTCTTGCGATACTCGGCGGCATTTCCGTCGAAGAAGGCGAAGGTTCCCCTCGGGAAGGTCATCACACCAACCAAACCCATTTCCGGGGCATCGGCGGCCACCGCGACCACGGGTTTGGGAATCGGTCGGGATTCTCCCCGGCTTCGGGGCTGACGATCCGGATCGAAGATGTTCCGCTCGGAGACACGATGGGCCAGGGCCTTGGAATCGAGGACCGCTGGCTGATTGGTTTCAACCGCATGGGTAAGTCCGGATCCGAAGGCGATCCCTGCCAAGAGAACGCCAATCCAATGGTAAGAGAGGACTTTCATGGCTTGGTCGGGGCGTTGAGCACGAGGCCGTTGATCTGGAGACCCATGGTCAACTGGCGGCCCGAAGGATCTCGGCTCAACAACTGGAGGCTGTCGAGTTTCACCGCCAGCGGGCCCTCTTCCATGCGTTGGAGAAATTGCGTGAGGCTCGAAAGGCTTCCCGCCGTCTCCAGTCGGCAGCGGAGCATTTGATAAGCCGCTTCGTCACCCTTCCACTGGGGCATGCGATCGACAATCTGGGCTCCAGAAGACCTGGCCCAATCGTCGCAGGCCCGAAGCAATCGCTGCTCGGCCTGTGAGGGTTCCTGAGGCAGGGCGTTGGTCCGGAGATGGTTCCATCGACCCCGCAGGCTGGATTCGCGTTTGGCCAGTTCCTGCCCCTCGGCCACCTGACGGCGCAGCGTCGCAACCCGGGCTGACCGTTCCGACCACAGACGGGCCACCGGCGTGAACAGCACGAGATCAGCGAGGTAAAGACCCACGGCAGCGAGGGTCACGGTCATCAGCAGTTTTTGGCGTTGGGCGGGATTCATCGGGCCATGCCTCCGTTCCACACAAAGGTCAGGTTGAACTGCATCGGAGAGGCGCCTCGCGACTGATCATGGTGGACCTTGCTGACGCCGGGCAGGGCGCTCAGGCGGGCCGTCATGGCCAGGAAGGCCGGACTGTCCGTCGCCGTACCGCTGCAAACCACCTCGCCAGACTCCCGGATTTCGATGACCTTGGCCGTCACGGAACCGTTTTCCGGGAAGGCGCTGCTCAGGGCTTCAAGGATGGCCAACCCTCGGGACGACTCCGGAGTCCATGGCCGGTACTGGCGAAGGTCTTGCTGGATGCGCTCCAGTTCGCGGACCTTGCCCGACAAGCCCGCCCAACGGGATTCCAACAGCGACAGTTGCACTTGCTGAACGAGGAACGCCACGGCCACCACCGAGGTCACGGCCCCGCAGATGGTCCAGACGGTGCGCCGCGGACCCTGAGCATGGCGCACCAGGAATTGCTGCAATACCGAGGGCTTCGGCGGCAAGAATTCCAAGCTCGCGATTCCGGAAGCCAATACGCGGGAAGCGATGAGGGCTGAGATCAAAGGCGCCGGCTGCTGCGGAAGGCCCGGCAGTTCGGGCGCTTGAGCGCGGATCCGGAATCCGGACACCGCCAATCGCGCGGACAACTGCTCGGCCAGCGGTTCCGTGAGCGAACCGGGTCCGTAAATCCGAACCGTCCGGAGGGATCCGCTCCAAGGCTCGGGCAACTGCCTCAAGGTGATCCGGATTTCGCGGGCCACGCTGTCGGCATCCAGGACCGGTTGGCCGGAGGGGTTTTCGTTCACCCCTTCGAACGACCGCAGGGCCACAATGCCGCCTCCAGCGGTGATCTGGAGGGTTACCGGACCCGGGCCGGAACCCAGATTCAAGGCGATGACTCCCTCAGAGGAGGTATCCGAGGGGGACTGGAGCTCTCCGATGTTGGATGAAACGCTGACGAGCTTGAGCCGCGCCGCGCCCATCAAGCGTTCCAGAGCCGCCAAGCGAGTTTGGGGCAAGGCGGCCAAGGTCACCCATTGGCTTCCCTCAACCCGGGCGCACCGGGAATAGGCTACTTGCAAAGTGGAGGTATCGGCATGAAATCCTTTCTCCGCCTCCAACTGGAGGAGGCTTTCGGCATCGGCATCGGCCAGGACCGGGATTTCGGTCTGGGTGACCAAGAGGCTGGAGACCGACAAAGCCACCGCACAGGTACGCTCCCGGATTCCGGCCTGATCCAGCTGGGCCCGCAGCTCCCGGCCCAGGGTCTCCGGATCACCCGAATCGATATCCACCGACAGTTCGGCCCGAAAATCGGCCGCTTTCTGGAACCCGGCCGGGGTGCGCCGCAGAAGGGTCCCCTCGATACGCCGACCTTCCCAAGAAAGCCCCAGGACGGCCTGGGGAGCTTTACGGGAACGGGATCCCAATTTGAGGAAATGGATCATGCGGTGTTCTGGGCCTTTACCTATTGACCGACCGTTTGACCGATTTGCTGACGGACACGGTCCCCCAATGCCCAGCCCAATCGGCTGAGATCCTGACGGTGGATGATTTTGGGAACTCCATCGCTGATATCAAAAATGAACTTCACCCGCCGGTAACCGCGCCCCAAGGGTCCGACGGCCACCACATCGGCTCCATACTGGAAGCTCCGTGTCGTTAGGAGATCGCGGCCAGCCAAAGTGGTTACGACCTGATGATCACGACCGAGGGCTGCGACCATCCAGGCAATGGAGTTCAGGCTGGACGGATTCTGGTCCCGGTAACGGATCAAGGTCGATACGGCTCCTGAGGATACATCCTCGGAAAGCCCAGCACCCACGAAGAGAGCCGTCAAAACCGCAGCATTGGCCGTGTTGAGGTTCACCCGCCCGTAACTATAGGTATTGGTGGTGACACACAGTTCCGGCGCAATCCGATCGAAGTCATCCTGACTGAGGCCGCTCGTGAGGTAAAACCGCAGCAAACTGGGAAAATTCGGGGCCGCTGCACCTCCGCCTTGGCCTCCGGCCGCCCCTGGACCGCCACCTTGGGTGAATCCCAACCGCGTCAAGATTTCCTGACTGCGACCGGTCCCGAACGAGGACTCCAGCAAACCTTGGATTTGGGCGCGGGTATTGACGTTGGTCAGGAGAGTTCCATCGGCATGGAAATTGGGCTCCCGACTGAAGACGGTGGTCGTGTCGAGCAAGCCCGAGGTCGAAAACAGAGATCCCGTTAGACTCCGCTCCTCGGGATCTAAAATCCCGTTGAGATTCCGATCATCGCCAAAGAGGTGGTCCAGCGTGATGCCTTCGACCAGGCGCAATTCGTCCACGGTTTCAAACGGACTCCATTTGGCTTGATAACCCAGACTCGCATAACCCAACGACATGGACCCATTGGTGCTGCGCCAGTCCACGACCGCGGCCGCCAGTTCGGTGGTCATCCCCGGCAACATCGACAGTGCATTGGAATTGGCGCGGTTGAGGTTGAGCTTGCCCGACTCGTCCTGGAGGTTGAAGACCACCTGATTCAAACCGGTCTCGGAGGCGGCCGGATTGCGGCCCAAGATCCACACCCGGGATTCGCCGATGGGCAGGGCTTCGCAGACGAACTGGGAATTGGTGGTCATCATGCCATTGGTGGCGAAGTTGGCCAGCGCCCACCCCACGTACCGCGCCGCCCCCTCGACCGCCTGACCGGCCGCCATGTCAGAGGCTCGATTGGCCGATGCCCGCAGTTCCAAACCCATGGAAGCGGCAAAATACAAAATCAGCGCCGTGAGGCCGGCGGTGATCCAAAGAACCACCACCAGCACCGAGGCTGCGCTACGGAATTGTCCTCGGCTGCGAGCTTCGAGCAGAGCCACCGCTCTCAACCCACCCGTTTCCCGGTTATGGTGTGAAGACCTCATGCTCAGCCTCCCACCGTGCTGGTGGAGTTGGTCCGCGATTGTGCGCTCAAGGGCACGAGCAATTCCACCGGTCCCATGTTGGCTCCCCAAGATGTCCCTGGCTGCAACCGGATTCGGACGGCCACCGGAAGGTTCGTGGTCATACCGGAGGTGTCGCCCGTATCCCATTGCTGGAGCCACTGGGTGCCATCGAAGGATTCGACATCCATTCGGGCCACATCCCGCAGCAACAGTTGGTCTTCGACTTCGGCCACCGATGTGGACAGCAAGTTCCGGCAAACGCCGCGGTACAAGTCCATCGCTCCAGCTGCAGCTTCGACGGAGTTTTTCAGGCTGTAAGAAACCCGTTGCACCGAACCCCATGGTTCTGTCGCCCGCAGGGATCCGGTCGTCGTGTTGAACTCCAGCGACACGGGCTGGGAATTCACCGTGCTGGACAAATTGCCCGACCGAAAGGAACCCGAGATCAAACCGTTGGTCTTGGGGGTCACCGCACCTTGAAGGTCGAGCCGGATGGAATCCAACGCCAGTTCCAGAGGCGCCGCCGACTCGATGGCATCGGAGACGGTGTTGCGGAGCCGAAGGCTCGTGAACAGCACCTGGTTGGCCACGATGAGAATGAGTGCGGCCGCAC
>JACCDP010549683.1_pt1 | contig 11100 bp, 4 predicted proteins | sample 7445841 | NCBI WGS metagenome assembly JACCDP01 (sample SAMN15323441, study PRJNA562643) | freshwater metagenome | isolation source: river surface water | place: USA:Blue River Watershed | collected 2017-08-17
AGCAGGAGGCGAGCGTCTTGGACGGATCCAGCGGGTCGGCGGCGTCCCCGAAGCAACGGATGACGAACGTATCCGAACGGGTCGCCAGCGATGAGCCGACGGCGGCGAGGATGTCGGCTTGGGTGAGGGACGTCGGCGCGGCCCGGAGGGCGTGGTTTCGGTTGGTGAAAGGACTTACCCTGGGATCTGACGCCATCGCGTTGGTCGGGGTGGATACGTAAGGAATCGCCCCGGCGATATTGGGGTTCGCGGATGCTTGCGTGCTTCCGAAGGTCGGCGCGGCGGTGAGGGGGCTGCTACGGTTGGAAAGATTGGCGCCGGCCACGTCGGCCCGGATGATCGCAGTCTGCAGGCAGCCTTGCCACGCGACGTCATTGGGGTATGCGCCACAGTTGAATCGGTTCACGAACTGCGAAAGTCCGATGAAAGGCAGGGGGACTTCCGCCCCGCGGTTACGGATGACATAATGGACATCCAAGGAAGGCGATGCACGCAGGCCGTATTGATAGCGGTGGTTGAAGCGTATCCGGTTGCGCATTTCCTCCACGATGAAGCGGGCGAGCGTCCAGATTTGGTCGTCGCTCAAGGTGGCCAGGCCCGTCCAGGCCTTGGGGTCGGTGAAATTATTACGGTGACTCACGTCGGCTCCATCGGCCCGGACGGCCCGAGGGAAGCGAGCGTTGTTGGTGGGCGAAGGCTCCAGTTCGTTTGCCGCGCCCAACGCGTTACGTTTGGCGCTTGCGAGCAGGGCCGCCCAAGCCGGAACTGAGGTGCTGTTCACGTTGAAGGTGCCTTCCGACAGGATCGTCCCGGCGATGCGCCGGTGGTCGCGGAGCATCCGGCGGACGGTCTCCTCGTCGCGCTGCGCGAAGAGCCAGGTGCGCGGATTCGCCAGTTTGCCTTGGCCGGCGGCGAAATCGTCCAGCACGGTCTCCAGCGTCTTCGACTCGGTCACGTCGGCTCCCCGGCGGATGACGGGCGCCGCGCCAGAGAGGAAGAATCGGTCGAACAAGGCCGCGTTGGCCATCCAAGCGGTGTCGTGGTTCGAGAGTCCGCAAGTGCTATCCAGGCTGCTCGTGATATAATTGGAGCCGTTGAGCGGCACGAAGCTCTGTCCGACCTGGAAGAGCGGATCTTGGTCGCGTAGGCCGAAATTGGCATGCGTATACTGGGCCAAGGAGAGCGGCGGGGCCAATGGCACCTCGGTGTAGACGGCGGAGGTCACGCCGAGGCTCGTCTGGCTCAGTCCGCCGAAGGCCTGCGAACCGTCGACGCCATTGGTCTGCATCACGTTGCTCCAGGCGCTGGGTTGCGACAGGGTCGTCCGATAACTGGGCGAGGTGTAAGCTCTGCCGCTCGGGGTCGAGGTGGTCGCAATCCCGCTGGCGTCGGCCTGCGTCACCGGGGCTAGCGGGTTGGAATGTGAGAAGAGCGGCCATGGGCCGCTGTCGCGCGGCCAGCGGAGGCCCTGGTCGATGACGCCGAGGATCCTCGGTTCGGCTCCGATCACGGGAAGTATCATGCCGCCACCACCGAAAGTCAGGCTCATGAATCCTGTCGGCAGAGGCACTGGCCCGCTGCGGGACAGATTGGTGGTCAGTACGGTGTTGAGCTCGCTGGCGGCGTCCAAGGAATCGGCGATGAGGTCGTCGCCCGGCCAAGCGGCCAGCATCACGCGCGTCTCAAAAACGCCGCTATTCATGAGTCGTACAGTGGTGGAGGCCGCCGTGGCGGATAAGGCCGCACCGGCGGTGTTGGTGAGATTCATCCAGACTCCGCCGCGCGTATCGAGGCCAGGGCGCATCGCGCCGCCGATCCGGCTGAAGGGGAGCGGACTGATATTGCTGACCGTGGTGCCGGCGCCAGGCAGGGAGAAGACCCGGAACTCGCCGGGCCTCAGGAGGACCTCGGCGTTGATGTATGTCCGGAAGCTTTCGTCGGAGGTGGAGGCCGGGTCGGCCGCCGCCGCCAGCTGTCCGAGCGTCCGCGTCCAGTTACTTCCGCCCGACTGGACGTTGAGGCTAAGCGTCTCCCACTTCCGGAAGGAGAAGCGCATGCCGGCCGGTTCAAGCGGGACGTTCTTGCGCCCGAGCCGTAGGTTGATCCCGTAAGGGTTATGCAGGTCGACTACGGGCGAGACGGTGACCCGCGCCTGTCCGCCGCCGTTCTGCAGTCCGAACACGAGCAGTTCACGGCAGACATAGGGCGATACCGCCACCTTGGCGGGCCGCGGTGCCGGTAGGGTGTGGAGGGTCGTGGTGTTGAGGAAGTCGCCGCTAGTCGTATTCGTACGATTATAGAAGCGTCCGTAGTGGCTGCGCACCCCGTAGCCCGCGTCACGCAAGGCTACGTTGTTGGGGTAGTGCGTTCGCGCGTTGATCTCAGGGGCGTTCGCCGCGACCCAGCTCACTTCCTTGTAGAGCCGGTGGTAGTTACGAAGGGTATCCCAGAGGGGGCCGCGGCTCGTGATGGTCGTCGTGCTGACCCGGGTATCGAAGGAGTAGAGCGGCGCATGGCCTCGGGTGGTGCCGTCGTACCGCAGGCTGGTCTTAGTGAGGCCGTAGGCCTGGCGTTGGGAGATGCCGTTAGGGTGATAGACGTAGGTCACGCCGGAAAGCGGGTTGCCGGCCGAATCCGTCGGCGTCGTCCCGGCGCCGAATTCGGAGTTCGCCCAGTCGGCGTCGTTCATCTCGAAGGCGAGCGAGAGGTCCACCTTGAGTCCGCCCCAGAGCGAGTCGGCGTTGACGCCGCGCGACCAAAGGGTGGTCTCCGAGGTGAGACCTCGCACGATGGTGGGCGGGTCGGTCTCGACGACGCCGCCACCGTTGGTCAGCAGTGAGAGCTGCTGCACATGCGAGACGCGCGGGTCGATACCACTGAGGGGCATGGTCGCGAGGCCTGGCAGGATTTCATTTCCTGACCGGCTCGTGCCGCGTAAGGCTTCTTGTTTGAGCTGCGGCGTACTGGCTGTGCCATCCGTCGGCGTGAGCCTCGGGTCGCCCAGGTTCAGGCGCGCTTTGACCCCTTCGTCGCCGATCCAGTAGCAATAGGAACCGAACACATCGGTGTCGGGCAGATTGATCCGCGGCAGGACGATACGTCCGTCGGGTTTGCCGGCGTAGTTTCCGCTCGGTAACTCGGCCGGACTGGCGCTGGTGTCGCCGATGAGCGTGATGCCTTGGGTGTCCGGATAGACGTAATCCGACTGCCAAGGGACCCATTGGGAGAGGTAGAAGTCGGTTTGTCCTTGGAGGTTCACGGATTGGCTGCCGGGAATCTCATCGTGGCGTCCGCTGATCAGCCAGGCCGGTGGTTGGAGTTGCAGGTCCGTGCGCCAGACGCCGGTCCACAAAGGATTGCGGAGGGTCTGCCAATTCCAGCCGGGCTGAGTGGTGTTCGCGATGATGTCCGCGCGGGCGGTCGTCCGTCGGTCGGGACCCGCTTCTTGTTGGAGATGTCCCAGCGCGAGTCGCAGGGAGACCACGGCGTTGAGCCGGGCGCGCAGTTGGTTCTGTTGGTGCGTGGCGAGCCGGGATTCGATGGTGATGAACGATGCCAGCGAGAACATCATCAGGATCATGAAGGCCATCACCACCAGGGACAGAATCAGGCTGAAGCCGGATCGCTGGGCGGGGAGGGCGGGGTTGGCAGAAGCTCCTTTCACTCCTCCGAGGTTATGTGACTGAAGTCTCTGGGCAAGCCCCCATGGAGCGGGTGGCTATGGCTATCTGGTACGGAGTGAGGCTGGTGCCGAACGATTCAGCGATAGTTATCCTCGGCAGCGAGCCCGTCCGAGATGGTCTTCAGCTCTATGTCCCTGTCGTCAGAACCTCCGGGAATTAGGATACGCAGGTTGCGTCGGCCGTCATCCTGCGCCGTGAAGGCGGAGAAAAACTGCTTATCTTGGCCATCTGATTTCACCAGGAGACTCAGATGATACTGGCGCAGGTTCGTCACGCCAGGCCGAAGCACGATGCTTCCGCTGGGCGGAAGGGTTTGCCGCCCGGACGGAACATCTACGATCACCGGAATCGTCGTCAGATTGACATAGCGGTCGCTGCCGGGAGGGAAGGATCCGAGCCGGTCAGGGATCGCCGACAGACCGCCGCCCTTCCCCGGATGGACGATGATGATGTAACGCGTATGATCGCCAGCGGGCAGGTCAATCGAGCCAAGCTCTTGTTTTCCGGCCTTCACTTTACCCGATGATTCGACGGTCTTTTCTTTCCTGAATCCACGCGGCAGAGCCGGGGTCGCTTCCGGGTTGGTCACGGTTTCGACTTGTGGTTTTTCGGGTTCGCTTGGTGAGGTCGAAACAAGGCGCAGTCGTCTTGAGGGGTGGGTGATTGGCCGGCTGAGGGAGCTGGCTGAGATGACCAGGGGCGTCGCCTTGCCTTCACCCACGGCGATCCCCGCTCCCAGGATGTCATGGCTCAGTGCGACGAACCTGAGTTGGACGGGCAAGGCGGTCTCGGCGGCGTGGAGGCTTAGGCCGAGCAATGTTCCCAAGACCAAGCCTTGGAGCGTCTTAGATCTCATCGGTCTTGAGCCAGCGCATGGAGGTGACCTTGAACCGGCGGCCAAGCAGATGGTTGATCAACGAAAGGTTCCGGTTGGTGGTCGGATCCGTCGAAGTCGGCGCCCCGAAGCCGAGCGGTTTGGCGGCGCTGCTGCCGGTCTCGGCGGGGTCGGCGCGGTCGATGAACTCGGGCGTGCGCTGCACCACGACTTCCATCCAGGCCACGCCGGTCTCGCCGCCCGGCAGGACGGCTTCGCCGAAGCAGCGCAGCGTGAAGGTGTCAGAGCGGGTGGCCAGCGCGGAGCCGAGGGATTGCAGGAGGTCGGATTGGAGCAGGTTGCCCGGCGCGCTGAGAGCCGTGTGGACACGTCCGCCGTTGCCGACCTCGATGTTGTCCGGGTGGCGGAACCATGGGGTCTCGGACGTGTTGAGGCTGGCGGCGTTGAGCCGCAGGGAGCCGATGCCGCCGTAGAGCCGGTCGCTCAGGCCGGCGGCATCGTCGGCGTCCGCCCGGAAGATGGCGGCCTGCAGGGCGCCGCAGCGGTTGGCCCAGGCCTGCGGGCAGAGGAAGCGATTGATGAACTCCGCGAGCCCAAGGTAGGGGGTCGTGGACTTGTCGTGTCCGGCGAAGCGGCGTGTTCCGGGCGGATTCGTCTGGTCGCGTTCACCGCGGACGCTGACGGTGAAGCGTTCCTTGTTCTCGGCGATGATCGCCTTGGCCAGCTTCTCGATCTGCGCGTCGCTCAGGTTCGCGAAGCCCTGCCAGTTGGTGGTGTCCTCCGCGTTGCCGTCGGCCGGAACGGAGTCCTGGCGCGTCACGGCGCGGACGAAGCGGGCGTTTTCCGTCACGCGTGGCGCGTCGGAAGCCAAGCCCTGCAAGGCTTGCTGCTTCGCGTTGCCGAGGAAGGCCTTCCAGGCCTCCAGCGAGGTGGAGTTGACGTTGAAGGCGCCTTGGTTGAGCAGGACGGAGGCGGAGCGTCGGTAGTCGTCCAAGGCCCCGATGATGGCCTCGTCGGAAGCGCCTGAGCGTTCGATGGAGAAACGGGGATTGTCGAGAGGGGTCCCGTCGAGCACGAAGCTTTCGATGACCTGCGCGATAGATTTGACCTGATTGATGGGCGCGGTCGCCGTGTCGCCGCCAGTGGTCACCTTGTATCCGGGGTGGTCAGGCAGGACGGCGGTCGTGTTGTCGGTCTTCATCCAAGGTGCCACGCTGGAGAGGAAGAAGCCGTCCCATAGGGCGGCGTTGAGCAGGTAGGTCTGGTCGAACTCGGTCCCGTTGGGGCCGTTGTCCTGGAACACCTTGGTGGCGTCGACCAGCGGGCTGGCGAAACTATTACCGATGGACAGCAGGGGCTGCTGGTCGCGGACCCCGAAGTTGGCGTGCGCGTATTGGGCCAGCGAGGTCGGCTGCACGAGCGGGATCTCGGTGAGGATGGCACGTTCGCTACCTTTGTCACTCTTGACCGAATAGCCGCCAAAGGCCCGTCGGTTATCGGCGGGTTGTTGGATGATTCCTTCCCAACTGTCACAGGAGCGTACTTTCGCGGTGAAGCTTGCCGGCGCCCCGCGCGTCCCGTTGTTGGCTCCGGCCGCCGTCCGGCCTGCCCCGCTGGCGCGCAGGCTGCCTGCCATCGGATTCGAATGCGTGAAGAGAGGGAAGGGTGCGCGGTCCTCGTTGGCGGACTTGGCTTCGATGTCGATCACCGCGAACGGTGCGGGCGTCCTGGTCGGACCGGTGCCTTCGAGCTGGGAGCCATCCACATACTTGAGAGGAACATCATCGATGCCGGCAGAGAAGGTGCGTCCGGCCGCCGTCATGGGGCCTTGGGTGATGACCAGTTCCGAATGTTCGCTGCTGTTCAGGAAGAAGGACAGCTGGTCGTTGGCGGTTCGTGTGCCGTCTTTCTTGAGCTCAAGCCTGTCTCCCGGCCAGCAGTCAAGGGCGTGACGCATCCGCAGGTTTTGTCCGGAGGCGATTTCTGCCGTGAAGGTGATTCGCTCGTCTATTCCTTCATCATAGGAGCCTCCGGCGGGCGAATCGATGATCTCGTCGATTTCCAGGGCACGTCCCACGGTGAGCTGGTTGGTCGCGGCCGTAGCTTGTGACCAGCCGGAGATATTGGACATGTTCGCCGCGACGGGCTGGCAGGAAAACACCCTGAATTCGCCTGGTTCCAGGACGATATCCGGGTTGTTGATGTCCCCGCGGAGGTAGATCCTGAAAGTGTCATCTTTTTCAGCCGAACGTCCGTTGACTCGCAGGAGCTGGGTGAGAGGCTTGGAGTAGAACGCCCCGGGTTGTCGCAGGACGAGATTCCAGTCCTCCATGCCGGAGAGGCAGACGACCGCGGGGTAGGCGTCGGTGGTCGGGCTGCCGGCGCTGGTCGGCCGCCAGCGCATACGCACATTGTAGGGGTTATGGACGACGACGATGGGCGTGACGTTGAGATAAAGGTAAAACCGGGTAATCGTTCCGCGGAGAGGTCTGGGAGCAGGGCCCGTGAAGGAGGTCTTGGTGAAACTGAAGGCGAGCGAAGTTCTGTGGCTATACGGAGTCGCGGCGACGTGCAGGGGGCGGGTGCCGAGCCATCCTTTGTCTCCGTTGAGGAAGTCGGAGGCGTTGGGGTTGATCGTCGAATTCAAGTCGCCGTTATAGACGTCCGAATAACTGTACGCACGGTTACGGATGCCGTTGTCATGGATGCCGCTGTCTTCGGGATTGCCCGACGGGCGTGAGACGGCGGCGTTAGGCCAGAAGGTGCGGGCCAGCAATTCCGGCTGGGTCGTCCCGCGACCGCTGATGGCTCCCGAGCTCCAGCCGAGCTGCTGGTAGAGGCGATGGTAGTCGCGTAGCGCCCACCATGCCGGTCCGCGGACCTGGCCGGCGGTCGTCGTGCGACTGAAGACCGGGGCGGCGACGGCGGCTCCGTTACCGGTGCTTCCTCCGGAATTACCGGTCGTGCCCGTCACGATGGCCATCATCAGAGGATCGTCGGATCGGCTGGTGAGCGTGCGTCCCGCGAAACCATTCCCGGTATGCGTGCCGGCCGCGCCGTCGGGCGTATTGCCTCCGGTCACGTTCCGCCCTTCGCCGAACTCGGTGTTCGCGAAAGCGTCGTCGGAAAGTTCGAAGGCCCGTGAGAGGTCGCGGCGCAGTCCGCCGTGGAAGGAGTCGGCGATGACGCCGGCGGAGACGAAGCTGAGGTCGTGGAAGTAGGTCTTCTCGGGGTTGGTAATCGGGTCAGGGTCTGAAGCAGCTCCTGAGTTGAAGCCTGAAAGCAGCGTGAGCTGTCGGGCCGTGTCGATATGGCCGAGCTGTTCAGGGCGGGTCAGCGTATTCAGACCCTTGACTCCGGTGAGCCCTGCCACGACCGGGCTGCGCAGGGCGATGAGGCGGTCCGCCGCGCTCGCGGCCGCGGAGCGTCCGTCGGCCAGGTTGATGCGGGCTTTCACGCCTTCGTCGCCGATCCAGTAGGCGTAGCGTCCGAAAGTCTCGTCATCCGGCAAAGTCACCTTGGGCAGGCTGATGATCCCGCTCGGCCGGGTGCCGGCGGCGGGTAGGGCGCTGCCCAGGCCGACGAGCTCGATCATGTCTTGCGACGAGCCGACGGGCGGCGTCTGCCACGGCGCCCAGTAGCCGGCAGGGTAGTCGGGCGTGCTGCCCGTCTGGAACAGGGAGACGGTCTGCGTGCCGGCCGGCTGGTCGCCAAGGCCGGAGACGAGCCACGCGGGCGGGAGGTCCGGCTTGTCGGTGCGCCACACGCCGGTCCACATCGGATTGCGCAGGCTGCCGGCGCTGACGCCGGGTTGCGTGATGTCAGCCCGCGCGGTGGCGCGGCGGTCGGCGCCGGCCTCCTGCTGCAGGTGCGCCAGCGCGAGACGCATTGAGACGAGGGCGTTCAGGCGCGCGCGCGTCGCGAGCTGCTGGTTCATCGCGGCGCGGGACTCGATCGTGATGAAAGCGGAGAGGGTGACCAACAGCATGACGACGCAGGCCATCACCGTCAGGGATAGGATCAGGCTGAATCCGCGGCTGCGGTTTTTTTGTCTCATGCCATGCCGCGCGGTGCGACCTGAGTAATTACACCCATTTAAACGGCCGAGGCAAGCGGTCAAGCGGCCCAACTGACTGCCTGACAAATAATTGTAAAAGTCCGGCGTAATTTATAAGACTTATATCGAGCGTTTCCGATCGGCCTGATGCCGGCCCTTGCCGCTGGGCGGCGATTTACATACTCTGAAGTATGCTAAAGCGCCCACCCCTGCTTTCTTCGGTCCTGCTCGTCGCAGGGGCCGTGGCCTTGTTTTTCTGGACCCGCCCGGAGGCGGTCTCCACGCCGACTCCGCCGGCGCCGCCTGTTTACGGCAGCTGCCCGCCCTCCCGCGACGGCATCGGCAAGACTTTCATGGGCCGCGAGATCTCCCATGTCATGGGCCATCCTGGCATCGGTTGGCTCGAGCGGACCGAACGGGAGAAGGAGGAGGCTCCTTCCAAGGCTATCGCCTTGCTCGAGCTCGCTCCCGACGCGGTCTTGGCGGACATCGGCGCGGGTTCGGGGTATTACTCCTTCCGTATCGCCCACCTCCTGCCGCAAGGGAAGGTCGTCGCAGTCGATATCCAGCCGGAGATGCTCGCGTTCCTGAAGGTCGAAGCCGCCAAGCTCGGCGTGAAGAACGTGCAACCTCACCTCGGGGCGATCGACGACGTGAAGCTGCCGCCGGCCTCGCTCGACGCGGCCCTGATGGTCGACGCTTATCACGAGTTCGACCATCCGGCGGAGATGCTCGCCTCGCTGCGTTCGGCCCTGAAGCCGAAAGGCCGCATCTACCTGCTGGAATTCCGCGCCGAAGACGAGAATGTGCCCATCAAGCCTCACCACAAGATGACCGAGGCGCAGGCCCGTAAGGAGTTCGCGTCGGCCGGGTTCCGTTTCGTCGTGAACAAGCCTGACCTGCCTTGGCAGCACCTGCTGATCTTCGAGAAGCCCTGAGCGGGCTCAGGCCCCGACGCTCTTCTTGATGTCCTTGAGCTGCTGGAACTCGGGCTTGGCGGTGTAATATTTGTCGAGCGGGTAGCAGCCGGAGATGAGTCCGTTGCGCGGCGCGGTCGTGCAGTCGCTGAAGGTGCGGCAGATGAACTTCGTCTCCATCGCGCCGTTCTTCGCGGCGTCGGCCAGCATGGCCGGATAGCTGAGTACCGCGCGACCCACGCCGATGGCATCGCTGCCGCCGGTGCGTAGGATATGCTGCGCGAGTTGCGGCAGGTATTCCTGGACGTAGCTGAGGCCGGAGCTGACCACGATCATGCCGGCCGGGGCTTGGGCGCGGACTTCGCGGACGACGCGCACCTGACGGGCGACGTCGATGAGCGGGTCATGCGCGGGCTGGTAGCCGTCGCTGGGCGGATAGGCCGCCGGACGTTGGAGGTGCGGATTGTAGTAAGGTGAGCCGGCGGTGGTGTTGAGGATCTTCACGCCAAGTTCGCCGAGCAACTTCACAAACGCAAAGGTTTCGGTGAGGTCGATCTCGGTGGGCTTGGCCTGGTTCACGCCGAACGCATAGCGGTAGGGTAGGAGCGAGGCGTGCTCCTCGGGGATCCCGGGACCGAGCTTGCCGGGCTGGCTGAGCGCGGGGTCGGGCCGGAACGGGACCATGTCGAACAGGCTTAGGCGGACGCCGATGTCGATGGCGTTGCCGTCCGCGCGGATTCCCTCGATGATGTCGCGCAGGATGCGGGTGCGATTCTCGAAGGAGCCGCCGAACCTGCCGGGGCGCGTGTGCGCGCCGAGGAACTCGTGCAGGAGGTAGCCGTGGCAGTGTTTGATGTCCACGAAGTCGGCGCCGCAGTCGCGGGCCACGCGGGCGGCGCGCACGTAGCAACGGATCAGCTCCTCGACGTCGGCGTCGGTCAGCACCTGTTCGTCGGAGGTGACGTTGAACTTCTTGTCCAGGATGGGGTGGCGGTAGGCCACGCGAGATTCCCAGCGCTTCTTATCATGCGGACGGCAGAAGCGGCCGGAATGCGTCAGCTGGAAGCCGATCACGAGGTCGTCGACCGAACCCCAGCGGGCGAGGTGCTCGGCCTTGAGGATGTTGACGAGTTCCGTGATGCCGGCGCGGTTCTCCTCGTTGATGATGAGTTGGTTCATGTTGGCCCGCCCGTCGGCGCGCACGGCCATGGCCTCGGCGCCGCAGATCAGCTTGGCGCCGCTCGCGCCGAAGCGCTGCCAGCGTCGCTTCATCTCCTCGGAGATCCCGCCGGTCGTGGTGCCATCCCAGCCCTCCATGGGATGGATGGCGATGCGGTTGCCGATGGTCTTGCCGTTCACCTTGGTGCGCGTGATAGGCTGCGAGAGGTGGTTGCCGGCGCCGGCTTCGATGGTGTCTTCGACCGGGAGGTCGATGCCGAGCGAGGCGCAGTGGGCGCGGAAGTCGGCGACGGTCTTGAGCGACGCGACGCGGGTGAGCTTGAAGGGGGTGGTCATAGGGAGGTTCAGCGAGGGATGTTGAGGCGTTCGGAAAGGCGACGGGTGCGCACCATGGCCTCGGTCATGCGGGCGGCTTCATCGGCCCCGCGG
>JACCDP010294471.1_pt1 | contig 11099 bp, 20 predicted proteins | sample 7445841 | NCBI WGS metagenome assembly JACCDP01 (sample SAMN15323441, study PRJNA562643) | freshwater metagenome | isolation source: river surface water | place: USA:Blue River Watershed | collected 2017-08-17
GATTTGATCAGAATCTCAAACTGAGTCTTAAAGGTTTCGCGTTTCACCGGATCCAGTCGTTCGATCTTGAATGCCATTTCATAAAATTCGAGCATAGCGATCGAGGCATCTGCGTAGGCTCCGGCCAACATCATCCCATCCTCGGACCAGTCCTGACTTGGGCACATCATTTTGATAGTTCCCCTTAGTGCGGTCATGAGATCTTTGGTCCGGTTCTTAATGATCTGTTTGTTCATCGGGCTCCCTTCCCATTCATCCTCTGTCAGCGTGTACAGAGTTTGGACCATGGTCATATAGGTCAGCATTTTGTCGATGTCTTTTTGAGTTACTTTCATCTGATTTCTTATGGGTTAAATACTTAAAAATATACTTCGAACCGACCTCAGATATTGCCTTAACTTAGTCGAAACTTAGTCGAAACTTAGTCGGAACTTAGTCGATCCTTAGTCGGTCCTTCAATTCTTTTACTCTCCGAAATGCCATCCTGCGATCGCCTGGGCATCCGTGGATGATCCTCTCCCTGGATGTTTCCAGGAAGAGTTTCTGGTCCACAATGATCGCCCCTGGTCTATGCTTGAAACCAGGATCTAACTCGATCCCAGAATCCAATCGGTTTTGGATCCATGAAATCGCTTTCAAGTGATTTTCCGATAACTTGATCGTACCATGTTGAATGGATTGACTGCTCTGGCTCCCAGGTTGTGACATCTTTGTAAATCTTTTTAGCTTGTTCTAACTCCTTTAAACTGATTTGACCATTTAACATCTTGCAGTCAAATCGATCAAACTCTCCACCGAAAACTACAAGGACATAGTAGTCCTTTTCAAATTTACGATCGAGAGAAAATTTGAGATCATCACATAATTTCTCATCATCGATCAATGGAAACTTAAATACTAAAACCGGCTTCACTCCCGAAACCTGGTTCACACTCTGTTTTTTGTTCATATCTTATTTTGTTTGTAATCATTAAAAGTCTGTATCATATCATCAATGGATCTAACCAGGACATACGCATAATTCCAGTTTTTACATTTTACCTCAAAACCTTTTTGGCTTTCGGATTGCGTACCAGTTGCGGTCTTTACCTCGACAAATAGTCCGTTCCAGTTTGCGTTCGGGATCATGATAAATAAATCCGCCACCCCTGCCTTGACACCCTCGGCCTTCAATTTTCTGGCGACACCTGGATGTCGTTGGCCCCCGTTTGGTACTGCAAAATATGGGGCATGCATTAGGTCCAAATAATTTACAATAACTTTCTGGATTTCGTGTTCCTCTTGTGATCTCATCGCCTTCTTATTTTAGTTTCAATGTCCGCCAGAGTGATCAGTCGTTCAGTCCCTTTCTGCATGTTGCGAATGTACCTGGACCGATCAGCCGGTGACAAACTATAATATCCAAGTCTGGATATTTGAACCCTAGATCTGCGACCGCAGTGATCGCAGGACCAGTGCAGACTCTGCTTTCCAGGAAATGCATCAAACATATTCCTAATCCCATCGATGTCGTTCTCATGATCACACCAATAGCAAACCAGGTTGTGACTGGTCCGGATGTTTCCTTGTAGCTTTTTAGTGATCATTGTATTGAATTTATGACTATTCCGGTTAAATCGATTGGGAATTTTGCGATTATGCTTCCTTGTGCGTTCAATCCTGAATAAAAACAATAAACGGAACCAAATGTTACTACTGACATTGCATCAATTTCTATGACTTTACCATCAAAATAAATTGTTGCAAATGATTTTTTTTTGGGTATTGGTATGTATGGCATAATTTAGTTTTTATTGTATGTCTGTTTAAATCTTACATTTAAGATGCCCAAATGATCCACCCAGGTAGAATCTACCACCTCGCTAAAATCATCGCCACCATCGAAAGAAATGGGGCCAATTTTTTGATGTGGCACCAGTTCGGGAACCTTACTCTTTTTGATTAGTGAGCAATTAAGACCGATCACCCCAGTGGCGATCAGCGTAAAAATTAGAATCCTTCTCATTTTTATACGGGTTTAAAATATGACAATATGTGAGATATTACATCGATGGTCCATCCATCTCCAATCAAATCCTCGGCCTTATTCCTTGGTAATTGATTCGTGTATCCAGGTGAAATGCCTTGCAGTCTTTCAAGTTCCAATTGGTTAAATTTACGCAAAATTCCGTTTTTAAAAACATAGTATTCATTTGTCCTTAATAGGCAATTACATTTATATTTCATCAATCGACCTCTGCGTGTTTTGCTTGATGGGAATGATAAGTCAATAGCATCACCATCCGATACCAAAACAAAACCCTTTTTTGTGGCTTCCTTAACCTTTAATTTAATTTCGTTCTGATCAGAAACCAATTCAATCACACCAGAGTCGTAAAATTGTTGCAATTTGTTATCTGAGTCTTTGCCATCTGTTAAAATGTCCGAAATCTTTATATCAATTTTCTCGTAATTGTTTACCGGGATATTGGTCCAATAGTTCCTTTTTCGTGTCTGTGCGGTAAAATCAGAAGAGTCAATCATAATGGGTTCGACTCCCAGTGTTTTGCTGATAATATCTTGCCATTTTTTCTCCATCAAGACATTTTCAAGCAAAAAGAAATCGGGATTTGTTTCTTTTAAAATTCGAACATACTCCCAAAATAGATATGACTGACCTGAAAACTTAAATCCTTGATTTTTAAAATTCAGATATTGATCTAAATCTGTTATTTCGAAATTGTCAGATGTACTCATTCCCTGCATCTTTCCCATGAAAGAAAATGACTGGCAAGGAGATCCTCCAATCAATAAATTTATTTTAGGTAATTGAGTCCCATCAATTTCCGTGACAGATCCCAACTGAATCGTATCCGGGTAATGGTAATTTGTCAATTCAATCGCATGATTTTTAATTTCTGAGGCCATGTATTTACTTACATGAATCCCTGCCTTTTGTATTGCCTGCTGACCGCATGACATTCCATCAAATAAACTTAATACATTCATCTTTCTACGGGGTTTATGTTTCCATCCGGATCCACACGGACTCCGAAATCGACTAATTCTTGAATAAATTTTTTGTACGCCTCCGCCTTGCATAGGCGATCGAGTTCTATTGGATCAATGATCTTGATAAACTTTCCAGTGATCTCCATTCTGATCTCATCGTTTGGTGCCCAGATCTTAAAGTAGCGGATAAACTCGTAACACTTCGACAGACCTGGATCATACCATTTGAAATCTAATCCATGGGCTTCGAGTGAGTCAGCGTAATCGTTCGCCAGTTTGATCGCAGTGGCTTTGAGTTCCTGATCGTTCGGCTTTGGTTTTGTTGGATCCTCGACTCTCGCCAGTAAAACCTTGGACCTCACCTCTTCCCTTTCCTCACGATAGCATTTGATCCACATGATAAAATTTGAAGAGTTAAAAAATACCTGGGAGGCTTTCCCTAAATATTCGCCACCAATTCCTCGCCTCACGGCATTCATTACATCCTCCTGGGTTAATCCCTTAAACTGCGAGAGATCATCAGCAAGACTCAAAATCTGGACCTTTTCCTCGGATGCGTTTTCGGTGCGGAGGCCAAGTTTAATTTTGACAAAGGACCAGACTTTCGATGCGATCTTAATTTTGTCCTCCTCCCCCATCTCCTTGATCATGGTTCCAAGGCTTGCCTGGTATATTTGTAGTTCGGTAGGGGAAAGGCTCCGGATCGCATCCTGGTGAGATTGAAAGATCTGGACATCGTTTGCCTGGTAATCAGTAACTTTCAAACGGGTTGATGAAATTTCCATCTTGAATATCATTTATGAGGTCAGTTGTCGCTGAGGTGATGTTCTCGATCCCTGCTTGAATTTTGCCTCTGGTTTGTAACGGGTTTGCTTGTGTGATCTTTTCCTCAAAGAGTCCGGACCAGTTGTTTGAGATTGATCTTTCAATCGCCTTTTCGAGTTCAATGTCGGAATAATTTGCCCACTTGTCAATCAAAACTTTTTTACCAGTTTCGGTGTAGGTATTTTTTTTCTCTCGCTTATAAGCAAACCATCTGTCGAATAATTGATCCCTAAAAGAAAGCACCGCAGGTGCCATACTTATTTCTTTACTTTCCTTTTCTTTCCTTTCTTTTCCTTTCTTTTGTTCAACGGCCGTTAAACGATCGTTCAGTTTCCGTGCCTCGGCTGATCGCTGACCGGCCAACTTCCGTTGCTCCTTCATGCGGAAATATGGTTCCAGGTAGATCAATAACCTGGGCGAAAAAAACTGCTGATCCTGATCAATGTCAAACAGATCGTACCTGGTGATCACCGCCTGAATCTTTTGATCTGAGGTGCCAAATTCATCGGCTAACAGATCCACATCCTCCATCGGATAGCGAAGGTCATGTTGCTCTCTTAATGTTTCTAAAAGCATGAAATAAATTCCATATCCTTCGAGTCCCAGTTCTCTCCTTAGTCGGCGGATCTTGCGATCATGCCTGGCGTTACAGAAATGTGGGAAATAAAATGATTCTTTTTCCATAGGGTTAAAAATAAAGCCGGAATTGCGTAGGAGTGCAAAACCGGCTCGTAAACTAAACCAACTAAACCAGTCCCGGGCTCCTACCCCTGGGATCAGTTGTTTCCCAAATTACGGAATTTCTCCCGTGATCTGCAAATTCTTTTTTCAAAAATTCCCTCGTGCTCCGGAAATTCTATCTCAAATAATCTCGCAAGGTCGGCGGTGTAGTTATTATTCACCTTATACTTTCCGACCTTTGAGATCTTTGATTCCCACCGGATCCGTTCTGCGATCATCTTGGATCCTATCCTGGTATGTCCTGCCTGGATCAGTTGCAGTGCGAAGGTCTTGAATGCCTCATAGACCTCCGGGTTTGCCCGGTGATATTCTATGAACTTTTGCATTTCAGTTCGAGATTATGTTTTCTGAAAACCTTATTGATTTCAGCCATTGCTTGCTCATTTATTATGTGACCATAAGCGACTGACTGAACATTTGTGGCTTTCCATTCCCTGGCTGAAAATGGCTTGATCCCTTTTTTATTAAGATTGTTCGCTACTTGCTGATATAGTGAAACTCTTCCTGGTCTCTTCATATTACGAAATTGTTTTTTTGATCGATGTGGTTGATGTTTTAACTGGTGGATAATACTCGAATGATTCGCCGGTCTCTGGATCCACCTGGACCATCACCTCTTTGAGTGTTTTACATAACGCCTCCACCCGTTTCTGATCCTCACGGATCGAGTCGATTTGATCCTGGTAGTCCTGCCACTTTTTGGTCGCAGAAAAATCGTATCTGGTCCCTACCTCTGCCACTTGAAGAGATACGCCATGGATCGAAAATTTTTCTTTGCCGTATTTCTCCACCTCGGACACACACTTGTCCTTCATGGCCTTTTCAAGTTCAGCAAATAATAGCTGATACTTGGCAGATACCGCCAGGATCCTGGTGATGTCATGCCCATTCTCTGCGTAAAAATCAGACATGATCTTAGCCAGGTTTACCAGGTCCGCCTTTGGCAGATCCTGGATTTGATTCTTTTCGAATATGCGGACATTGAAATCGAATCCGCTTTGTGATGTTAATTCCATGTTTTTAGTAGTATAAAATGACCATAAATGAACTCTCCTGGTTTTTTGCCACAATGTGAGGAATCACCCCTGGATCATGTGGCCTGAAATTGAATCCGGCATCTGCCAGGTTATTGTAAATTTCATCATCAAAAGTTCCGGACAATGAGATCATGTTTGTGTAAATAGACACACTGGACATCTTTGAAAGATCGATTTTGTATTTCTCGGATTCTGAGATCAGCCTATCTAATAGACTGATCCCGGTTTGTATTGCTGACATATTGATCGATTAAAATGGTAGGCCATCCTCTTCATCTTCGGCCGGTGGTGTAGCCATTGCATCGGCCACATGTGGCACCGGTGCGTTTGATGTCATCGCCTGGTATTCGGCAGATGACTTGATCTTGTCTTTGATGAAATCTGGGAATGCACTGAAAACATCCTGATCAAACTGATTCACAGAAAACACTACCGAAGGATTCACCTGCGGAGGCACCTCCATCCCCTTCATGACCTTACCGATTCCAGAGATCTCTGCGTAGGTCTTACCAGTCGCAGATGTTTTATGGCTGATTGTAATCATACACGGGGCACCCACAAGTTTGACAATGTCGAAGGCTTGTCGTTCTGCATCCGATAGGGCCACACCTCTCCATGAGTTTAAAAATTTCAATAGGTTTGACTTCTCAGATAATGACAGAGTGAACTCCTTTGAGATCACACATGGTTGTTCTCCATTCTCTTCTTTGAATACCTTCAATTCCGTAGGCAGTTCGAAAGTAAGGCGGACCTTATTCATGAGTTTGGTTTCTCCCAGGTACTCCTCCTTCAATGTGCCCAGGTGGACCATTGAATAACACCGGCCGAAATAAGTTCCTGCCTCGATTGGTTCTGATTGTGATCCTCCTTTTGAGGATGCGATGATTGATACTGACATGATTCTACTGGTTTAAAATGATTGGTAAAATGAAAAAATAAAACAAAATAAAGATTGCCGTGATGGCGATAGTCAAAGGCAGTCCTTCCGGATCTTCCTGGTGATACTGCTTGATAATGTTGAAAATTTTGCGCATGATTTTGTTGGGTTAATCTAACAATGTTTTACTCCATTGGTTTGCCATAGCTTTGGCAATACCTTTAAATGTCTTACTCCTAAGCGTACTTCTTTCTTCTGGAGTTTTAGCCTTTGACAATGCCTCGGCATACCATGTCGCATGACTTTTACCGCTTGCGTAAAATGTCCTTTCCCCTTTTCCTACTATATCAGTATGGACTAATTTATCTAATCCTTTTAGCCACAAACATGTGGTTTTACTTGCTTCATCACCAAACATCCATGGCTGAATGATTTGATCAGGTTTTCTATATCTTGTAGATATTATTCCGACAGGATTTTCTAAACATATTTTTTCAATAGGTGCCTCCATTAATTTAATGAAAAACTCAACGGCCTCCTCCCTTTGATTCGCCCTATCTGGGAATCTTGGATGTGGTCGGCGATCTTTAACAGGGAGATCTTTGTCATCTGGATGGTAAAACCATTTATTGCCGGTCACTGTAATGTAAGTACAGGGAGGATGGCCAATCATCAGATCCCATCCTTGATTGATGATTTCAAATACATCTCCTTGTATGTGCCATTCTGGATGACCACCTGAGCAAGGCAAAATGTCACAACTAAATGCCTCAAATCCAAGTGCTCTAAATTCTTTTGTTACGGCTTGACTTTCTTCGCAGGCAACAAGAATTTTTTTGTTTGTTTTAAATTTAATTTTTTCCATGTTTTTACGGGTTTTTTATGGTAGCTCACTGACTACCTGACAAAGGTATAAATAAAATTCAATATGAAAAACTTTTTAATAAAAATTTTAAAAGTTTTTTTTTCTTGATCAAAAAAGATGGGGGACAAAATCCCCCTCTTTAATCATTTTTAACCCGTATTACCATAAAATAACCCTCAAAACTAATTAAAAAATATGTGTAATCCTTGCCACTTGACCAAATTGTTTATTATGAATGAACCCCTCGCAGGCTTTGGTCGATGTATATCCGTTCCGGTGGTGCCATGAATCGGTCCCAGATGGTGATCTCAGCGACTCGACACAGATCCCATTTATATCCTTTGAGACTTTGTGATGTAGGTGGTGGGAATAAACATACCGGTGTTTAGTCTGTGACCATTCGATCGGTGCCTCGGTAGCCATCAACAGAGGTAGGTCGGTAGTCTTGGCCCCATCGCCGTGTGTGGTCCCGATTAGGTTGGATCCATAGACAAAATATTTTCTGTGACTGATTGAGCAATCAAAGGAAATGTCCTGGCAGTTACGAAACCAGGAAGAGATCACATCCGCCAGGAAAAACCCGTTTGTGTAATCGTGATTTGATGGATTGAAAACGAAATGGACCGGTGCTACCTGGATCAACATTTCCAGGACATCGACATACAACTGCTTTGCGACCAGAAAATTCTGATACCACATTCCATCTGTGTCCTGCGGTGTTCCAGATGTTGTCTGCCTTTTTGGATTGTCAGTGTGTAGGATGTCGTTTCCGCCAACAAAAAGGATCTTGTCGATTGGAAACCCGTTCGCCTTCTTGATAATCCCTCTGACACCATCCAAAACTCTTTGGACCGCTATGTTTGAATTATAATCCTCACCGGTCTCATAAGATGTCGCCAGTTTACCGATGTGAATATCCGCAGGATCAACTACTAGAAGATGTCCATCTATGATCTGCTCACGATCAATCGAAGGATAAATCGGAGAATGTTCATTCATGTCATGAATGATCTCATCTCTGATCTGATCATAAGTGACCGGCTTGTTTTTGGCATGGATCGAGAAATGTTTTCCCTTATACCAGTAATTACCTACCGCCTCCGCAGGGATACCAACTTCTTGACACTCTATTTCGAGTGCTTTGTGTTGTGATTTTTGCTCATACCGGCCCATGTTTTTCCGAATGTTTTCGGAATTGTATGAATATTTTTCGCCAATGACCCGACTGGCTTCATGCTTTGACTTTGCTCCGCCAGATTCAAGAAGGCCAATCGCCTCGATGATCATCTCTTTAAATTTTGCCATATCTTTGAATTTCGTGATCCTCCATGATGTTGTCCATCAAAAGGTCAATGTTTGCCAGTGCTTTCTGGCGAATTACCATCGCCTCCATCCCCATCTCATCGGTCAGTTCGATCACTCGAAACATGATCTCGATTTTTTCCTCAATGTGTATGCGGTCGGTTTGTTGGTCCACTGGTGTGATGTCTATCTGATACATAAATAAGAGATCAGTGCGGTCAGCACGATGAATGTGTTTCTCTGCCATCCGTTTCTCCGCCTCTTTCCTTGCTCTAAAATTAACGATTTTTCGAGTTCGTATGTCTTTGTATGTCCGGAGGAAATTTCGGCGTTTAAAATAGAAATGTAGATCCTTGAAATTGAATCTTTTTTGATCAGGATTTCCCGTTCTTTGAGATCATGGATCAGCGTGTCCATCAATTTTTTATCGATGCAGATCTGATCTCCGCTTTGAATAATTTTTGAGGTAGTCTGCCCGAATGCTATCTGTGAAATCGTAAGGAATAATAAGACTAACTGAATCAAGAGTCCGAATCGAATGATCATAAAAAAGTATTTTTTCTGGTGTTGAAATTTGCGGAGGCGTTTGTTTTTTCTCGCATGACCGATAGATCCAGGTGCCGACAAATAACGCCAATAGCATAGTGACCGCCCGAATTAAATTTGAATACTGGTCGATCATGGTCTTTTGCCATTTTGAAGGTCTGCAATAGATAAACCGAAAGTCTTTTGAAAATGTGGATAGTCTGTAAATTTCCAATCTCCACCCCATTCCCATCCGTATCTCTTAAAAATAGCGACTACCTCTTGCCAGTCTGACTTCCCATCATTGTCAAAATCTCCTTTGGTATCCCATGATGCAGTCTTTCCATCGATGATCAAAACAATATCGACCGCCATGCCGTAGTTATGATAAGACTGACCTCCTTTTGCGTTGGTCACTTTTTTACCGGGCTTTGTTCGACCTATTGCGTATAGGTCATTTTGTTCCTGATTGGTCCGCAAAGTGTAAGCAAAACGGCACATAGCCCTACCGGTCAGTGCCTCGCAAATCTCATTGTATATTCGGAAGGTTTCCTCCTTCAATTTCGGGTGAAGGTTCGATATTCTTTCGAGTGTTTTTTGGTCTTGGTTCGACATCTTGCTTTTGTTCATTTTTTAAACGGGAATTTTCCGCACGCAGGTTGTGAACCTCTGCGGTAAGGGCATCGACTTTCTCACTCAATTCTTTTACTTTTTCAGTCATTTCCTGGGCCATTTCACGCCAAATCTTAATCGCTTGCTCTGTGTTTAATAGTTCAGAATTTGCGACCTCTGCGTTTTGTTTTCTGCGTGTAAACCAAAAAGTAATTCCGGCGGAAGAAAATGCAGTCAAGATGTTGTCAGCCCACCCAGGTAGATCAGTCATTTAATAAGATTTTTAAGAGTTGTCGTTTGTGAATATTTGAAAAGCAATTTGTCACGATGATAAACTTGACAAAGATCTCAACCTCGTAATCATTTAATTCAATGATCTGGCCTGCCATCAATTTGTCTGACCAATCCATCATTTGAAGGGGATCACCGCCGGTGCTATTTGCAAATGCGATAGATAAAAGTTTCCCAGCGTTTCCTTCCGGTGCCGTGGATCCATCGATATTCGCTAAATCAAAGTTAAAATTTGCTTTAATCATACGCATAAATAGTAATAGTCAAAAGTTTGACACTTAAATCAATACGGAATTTTTAGCCGTGTCCTGGATCTCACTCCAATAAAAGGCGGAGGCTTTGTCCTGGTCCACATTTATGTCGGCAAAATATGGTAGTTTTTCCCAGAAATCATTTTTGTAAAACATGCCCTGGCTCCCATTGATCACTCCGGCATTGTGAAATATTGAATAATTGTCGATCGCATCTGATCTGTAAGTCGGCCAGGCAAAATCGAGCCCTGGATCTACCTTTGTTTCGTGTCCTTCCTTCCAGGCATTCCATAAAATTGACCACATCCCGGCGGTCCATTTTTGTATTGGATAGTCATGATCATGTTTCATGACATATTCTGACTCTTTGTAAATAAATAGATCGAAAAGGGCCACAGAATCAGCCTCCACTTTCGCCCAGAATTTCGCATCTGTATTCTTGACAATATACTGAGCACCGCCAGAATTTGAGTTCATGATCTTAGGGATCACCGGATCAATTCCTATGACCTTGCACATGGTCAAATAAAGATCATTCCCTTTTGTCTGGATATAGTCGTAATTCAAATATGAATTTGTATCTGATAAATACCATGATCGACCTGGCTCGTACTTATGCAGATGCGGGGGCTTTATGAATACCATGTCGCAGTCATGCAAAAAAAGGACCTGATCGTGTAATTGATTAGATGCCTCGAAATGTTTTTTTAAGAGATGAAAGTAAATGGATGGGGCATAGTGTTTCGCCTCTCGATCATCCTCGTAGAAATAAAAATTAACCA
>JACCDP010335312.1_pt1 | contig 11098 bp, 9 predicted proteins | sample 7445841 | NCBI WGS metagenome assembly JACCDP01 (sample SAMN15323441, study PRJNA562643) | freshwater metagenome | isolation source: river surface water | place: USA:Blue River Watershed | collected 2017-08-17
GAGGGAAATCTGGGTCTTGGCTGCTTCGGTCTTCATGGGTCCTCCTGAAATGGAAAAGCCGCCCGGGTGATGGGCGGCTGTCGTGTTACTCGGTGACGGGTTCTTGTCGTCCGTTGGCGTGAATCCACCGGTGGACCAGGTCGGCGACCTTCTCCACGAGGGGCAGGTCATCGCGACCGAAGCTGTCGGTGGTCTTCCAGGAATCGTCGGCGTCCTTGTAGAGGCGGCCGAACGTGACCGAGTGCCAAGTGCCGGTGGCAGAGCTGTTCATCCAGACCGCGGCTTTGACCGAGCCAAGGCGGATTTCGTGGACGGGCTTGTTGTTCATGACGGGTTCTCCTTTGCAGCGAGAGGGGCTATTCCCTCTCTTCCAAGATGCGGAGAGAGGGAATGGAGACTCGCGAAAGTGCTATTCCCCCTGCCCTCGGACCCATTGTTCCACTCCCAAGTGAGCCATTTTCTTGGGTGGAATGAATTGTGACTGGCGCCGCTTTCAAACTCCGGGCCAGGTTTCAGTCGGCCTTGCTGGCGCTGAGCCCGGTTGGCCTCAGGTAAAAGGCACTGGCGCCCCAGAAGTAACCACTGCAGGTAAACTGCCGACCCTGGACTGATCATGGCAGGCGAGCAGAATCTGAGTGAAAGCCCCGGTGAGGAATTCGATCTAGCAACCCCTTAATTAGTTCCCGATCGGGAACTTCAATGAGCGTTCGGACGTTTTTTGGATATTAATTCCCGTTCAGGAACATTTCAGTTGTCGTCCCATCGAACGCGGAATAGATTACCGATCGGTAACATGGACATCGTTGACTCCAAGGCTCTCGGTGAGGCGGTCCGTTTGGCTCGGAAGCGGTTTAAGGTCACCCAGAAGGACCTCGCATTGGCTTCGGGCACCGGTCTGCGGTTCATCATCGAGTTGGAACAGGGAAAACCCACCTGCCAACTGGGCAAAGCCTTGGGAATTCTTCAGGTCCTCGGATTGCGCCTCAAAGTGGTCGAATCATGAGGCGCCTTGTCGTTTACCTCAATGGCGTGCGGGTGGGCGCCCTTTCCGACGCCGAGGAGCTTGCATTTGCCTACGACACCGACTGGCTGGCAACGGGCCCGGGCTTTCCGCTGTCGCGACAATTGCCCCTCAAGAGAGAACCCTTTTCCGGTCGCGCGGTGCGCGCGTATTTCTCGGGCCTTCTTCCCGAGGCGGAACCGCGCGATCGCATTGCTTCAATCCTCGGAGTCAGCGGCGGCAATGACTTTGCGATCCTGGAGCGGATCGGCGGGGACTGCGCCGGAGCCGTTTCGCTCATTCCGGAAGACGTGCCCATGGCAGTCTCGCGAACCGGGGCGCTTCGTTGGCTGGATGAACCAGCTCTGGCATCTATCGTGGAGCGGCTCCCTCAGCAGCCTCTCATGGCGGGCGAATCGGGACTTCGACTTTCTTTAGCGGGGGCACAGGTCAAACTTCCAATGATCCTAGCGGAGGATGGCACTCCAGCCGAAGTGCGGGTCGCACTGCCGTTGGACGAAACACCGAGCACGCACATTCTCAAACCAGAGCCAGCGCGTTTTCCCGGATTGGTGGCGAATGAAGCATGGTGCATGGCCCTGGCACGCGAGGTCGGACTCAAGGTGGCCGAGTGCCACCGACGGATCATCGGCAAGACCCCGTGCCTCATCGTCAAACGATACGATCGGGCTGCGGGGCCAGATGGCCGCGTCCAGCGATTGCATCAGGAGGATTTTTGTCAGGCACTGGGGTTTCCCGCCTCCCGCAAGTATCAGCAAGAAGGAGGGCCCTCTCTGAAGGACTGCTTTACCCTGATCCGTGAGTGGTCGTCAGTACCGGTGGTCGATATTCGTGACTTTCTGGACGGGGTCATCTTTGCCGCGCTGACCGGCAACGCGGATGCCCACAGCAAGAATTTTTCATTCTTGTACTCGGGGAGAGAGCGCCGTCTGGCACCGCTCTACGATCAGGTTTGCACCCTGGCTTGGCCGGAGCTGTCGAAACGTCTCTCGATGAAGATCGGAACCGCGGGAACGCTGGCGGAGGTATCGCCGGAGCATTTCCAGCAATTGGCAACAATGGCCGGACTGAGTTGGCCCATGGTGCGTCAGCGTTTGAAGGAAATGGCCGATCGCCTTGCTGAGGCCTGTCGGCGGTTCGATGGATCACCCGAAGGTGAAGCAGCGGCGCAGGTTCCGAGAGTTGTCGTGCTGGAACGAGCCGAACGCATGGCGCGTTTGGCTCAAAGGGCGACCTGAACGCTGTCTGGGTCTAAGGTGGCCATCGCATTGGCCGTGGTGACGGTTCGTCCGAGGGAAATTTGGGGGTTGGTCGCTTCAGGTTTCATCGGTCCTCCTGAAAAAGGAAAAGCCGCCCGGCCAATGGGCGGCTGTCGTTCTACTCGCTGACGGGTTCTTGTCGTCCGTTGGCGTGAATCCATCGGTGGACCAGGTCGGCAACCTTCTCCACGAGGGGCAGGTCATCCCGACCGAAGCTGTCGGTGGTTTTCCAGGAATCGTCGGTGTCCTTGTAGAGGCGGCCGAACGTGACCGAGTGCCAAGTGCCGGTGGCGGAGCTGTTCATCCAGACCGCAGCTTTGACCGAGCCGAGGCGGATTTCGTGGATGGGCTTGTTGTTCATGACGGGTTCTCCTTTGCAGCGAGAGGGTCCCTCTCTTCCAAGATGCGGAGAGAGGGTATGGAGACTCGCAAAATGCAGGTCCGTCGTTTTGAAAACCTCAGGGTTCGAGTACCCCAGCCTTCACGAGGTAAGGACCGAGGCGGATCAGAGTGTCATGGGCTTTGGATACAGCCTCTCTTCGGTCCGGATAATTCATGAATACCCCACCATATCGCCTTTCCCATCGAGGCCGTTCTTGATCTCGCGGGTCACTGGCCACGCCATAGAGGTTCTTCATGCCCTGAGTACCGGGCATGGTGCATCCAGCACTTACGAGGGCGTTGTAGGACATGGGACCCGGCTTGCCGCTGGCCTTTGGCCGGCCATTAGCTTCCATGATTCCGGAGCTGGCAATCACTGCCAGTATCTGCCGGACCTCGGGTGAACCGGCTTCCTTCATGAGTGCTTCGTCCTGTTGCGCTTTCTTCGCATCACCAATGCCTGCCCGGACTCGGTCTGCCTGAAGGTTGGCCTCGGTGACAATCCGTTCTGCCTCAGCCTTGGCCTTGGCAATCTCAGCCGAGGCACTGGCATCTTCGATAGTCTTGGTGGTCTGCTTATTAACACCGGCTTGGAACAAAGCCACTTGTGCGTCCATGGCTGCCTGCAGGTTCTGGTGGGTGTTTCCACCAGCAGGAGATACCCTGATCTCCCCTTCATCCTGGAGGTATTTGATTGATGCAGCGACCTCATCCTGGGTTTTTGCCGCACTATCGGCCCACTTGCGGATGTCATTGATAGCCGTGTTCATCGACTCAGAGGGTTCGAACTCTGTCTGGTCGCTTTGGGTTACCTGAAGGATCAGGCGACGGGTAGATTCCAATCTTTGGCTGGCATCGAAGTCCCTTGGCAGCTTAGGCACCTCTTTATTGAAGAGCCCTCGGGCGGCGGTGACTAATTCGGGGTGGGCTGCGGCACGTTGTCCAGGTGCTCCAGTGCGGAGGGCATCGAGGTCTGCTTGCAACGGCCGAATGCGGTCTAAGACCGTATGGATCTGGTTGGTTACGCCCTTGGCTCGAGCTACAAAATCATCTCGCCGAGCCTTGGCGACGGCCAACTTGGACTGACGCTCGGCCTTGGCTGTCTCAACGGCGGCATTGGTTGCCGCAATACGCACCGCCAATGCTTCAGCCTCTGCCTTGGCTGTGGCTGCCTCCAGTTTGGCCTTCTCTCCGTTGGTCTTCATGTAGGCGTAGCCGAGGCCAACGACGGCGAGCAACAACAGGATGACACAGAGAAGGAGGACGGTTCCGACGGAAACGCCTCCGGTTTGAGTTCGGTGGGTGTTGGAGTTGGTTTTCATAGGGTTTGTCATTCGAGTGAATCACGAAAGAATCCACCAATATCAGGGCCTTCAGATGAAGGTTTCCCCGGGGGACGCGGACCTGACCGGCGCGGGCGGCATGGCCTAGTGGGTGGAGGTTCTTCGGGCTTGGGACCAAGGATGGCTTCCTCTTCGGAAGGACTCCATGGGTCGAGGAACTGGTCATCCTCGGGCCGGTCAAGATGGTTGGGATGTAGATTCAGATGTTCGCTGGAAGGTTTGCGGTTCATCGCATAGATGATCTGGGCATCTTCGTCCGTGAAGATGGGGTCACCCAAAATCGGCATGTGATGGATTGCCTGGATGCGGCTTCCCGGGTGTTCATCTGGAGTTTTGAGGTTGGTAAACTCGGAACCGAGAAATAGCGGGCGGGTGACAATCTTTTTCGATTCGGTCGTGCTGGTTTCCTTGCCCCGGGTAACGCTGGTTTCGGTCTCGGTTGCCTCGCGGTCACCGAAGTATTTGGAAGCCCACTCTGCGGCAGCGGGACCCCCTTGCCTGAGAAACGTTTTGTTTTCACATAACCCAAGAATCTCCTCAGAACGGTCGGTGGAATAGACGCTTCGCAAGCCACTGACATCTTGGAATCCCAATAAGATGGAAGCTCCCTTGCTTCGGCCGACACCAAGCAATTCCGCCATGCACTCGACCTGCTTCATCCAGCGGAATTCATCGAGAACAATCCAAGTATGCGGTCGCCGTACGTCCGGCATGGATTGCATCTCGTCAGCTATTGCCCGCAGGAGCAGATTGTTGATCGGTGTGATGGAGTCTTGAACCTTTGGTCGGTGGCCGAGAAGGAGAACTCCGTGCCGTTGTTTCGATGGGTCGTTCGAGAACCAATCAGCAACTGAGAACTCATGGCTCGCCTTGGAGTGGTGCCAGAGTCCAGCGACGGTTTCCAATGCTTGGGTTCCGGTGGCAATGGTTGTTAGGAAATCCGGGAGGTAGCGCTCGTTGTCGAGGAATATGGCGACGCGCGCCTTAGCCCGGGGTACTCGATCGAGGAGTCGGCGGATGTGGCCCTCTGAACAAAGAACGTTCAATAAATCGCGCAAGGTCCACCTACCGCGCTGAAGTGTGTTCAGGGAGATGATAACAGCCCGGACTATGGCTTGAGAGGCATCCCAAAAGAACTTCCCCTCCCCTTTCTTGTCGGAAGGAACCAGCAAAGCAGCCAATCGTTGGGCCGCGGCATCTGAGGTGATGTCCTTGGCCAGATTCCACGGAATGGAACGTTGGTCGAAGGGGTCAAGGAAGTGGATGTCTTCTGGGGCGATACCCTGGGCTGTCAGGAATGAGTAAAAGGTCCCCTTCACGTCGAGGATGATGAGTCGCTCCGGGGTGATGCCAGGAGTCGGTTTTCGAATCCGGTGAGCAATGGACTGAAGGAACAGTTCGATACTGACAGTTTTGCCCGAACCGGTAGTTCCGATGATGAGCATATGCCGACCTGCCGCCTCGACGGGGATGTCGTGCATCCCCCAGAAGACGTGATCTTCCCTGGGCCTTATGCAGGAGGGGATGGAACCGGGGCCACCAGAAGTGGCGGTGTCCATGAAGATGCGGGATAGCCATCCCCTGGAATCCTCTCCCTCCTCGCCAAACACCCAAGATTTCTTGGGGTTGGTTTTGGATGATGAATCGTCCAGGAAGATTCGCTTCCAACTTGGATTAGGATCGTCGCTCATGGCTCAGGAGAATCGGCCGGAGGAGGAATTTTTGTTGGGGCCTCGTTGACCAGGGTCCATCGGGTAAGGCCCCCGTTTACCCGAGAGGATATCGCCGGCGGTGAACCAGGCTGGCATGATGAAACGCGAGGCAAGCCACATGCCGCCGATGAAGATCACGAAGGTTCCAATCAGGAGCCATGACCTTGCCTGCCAATGGTCGGTGATAAACATCATCGTAAACACCGTCGAGATGAAGTTCAGGAGGAAGGCCAACTTGGCTAGGATATGCAGTCGTGCGAGCAGCATCTTGATGTTCGAAGGCAGGATCCAAGTCAGGATGGTCGTGGAGATTCCGAGGAAAATCGCCGTGGTCAGACCAGCCGTTAACCAGTTGCCGTTGCCTCGGATAAATTTGTCCTCAGCAGCTCCCAGGAGAAGGACGAGGGTCACCAGACTGGCGAGAAGATAACCCCACCGGATGGCAGCAGCCTCGCCAGGAGTGATCCGTTGAAGGCGTCGTCGAAACGAGACTGCGGCTGCGACAAGAGGCCGCGCATACTCGTTGATTGAGGCAACTGCACTGACATCCAGGTCACAGATGGGACAACGGTCCGCGTTCAATGGATGCAAGTTGTGACAGCGCCTGCATTCCACCTTCAGGACCTGCTCTTTTCCACCCCAGCAGGCATACCACGCGGATTTGGTCTTTTGGACAAGGCAATCGATGGCTCCGGCAGACTTACCACAACCGGGACAAGTGTTTTCCATTATGGAAAACTCGGATCCACAGCCATGTGGACAGGCGATCTTCATTGCGTGAGTTGGTGGGATTGATGTTGTCGTTCGGATTGAGTCCGCTGCGAAACTTGGTTCTTGTCCAGTTTGCGGTTCTCTAGCCTCCGTGCTTCACGCTCTTCGATGCGTTGGCGCTTCTGCTCAAGGGCCTCGTGAATGGTCCCCTTTCGTTCGCTCCGATTCATCCGCCGGATGAGGTTCTTTTGGTCGAGGCCAGCCGTCTTTTCGTCACAGAAAAGATGGATTTCATCGCGAGCCCGGGAAGCCTGAACGTAGGAGAGCTCACGATTGATCCAGGTAGGTCCGGCCATGATCAATACATTGTCCACGGTCGCCCCTTGCGAGCGATGGGTAGTGATGGAGTATCCGAGTCGAATGTCGGTGAAGGTGGCCGTAGGCACCGCCACTTGCCTGCCTGTGTCGAGGTCTACCTTGAGCTGACTGCCTTGGACTGCTGTGACTGTTCCCAGGTCGCCTTTGAGAACACCGATATCGTTGGACTTTCCAGTGAAGAGCACCCGATCTCCTGTGCGGAAATTCTCGGTGCCTACCGGAACGGTCTCCGGTCCCAAGAAACCAGCTTTGAGGCGGGATTCCTGTGCGGCTAGATTGAGGTGATCATTCCACTGGTTGGTGGCTGCGACGATGAGCCCTGTGCGCGGTTTGTCTTGGTACTTCTCGGCCCACACCTCAATGAGACGCTGGGCCGTTTCTTCCTTGGAGGGGCTTTCGTGGTAACGACCGCGTTGGATCAGGTTTTCAATCGCTTGCGCTGCCTGTCCAGAAGCCAGTTTTCTGACAACCTCGCGGTCTTGTTCGGCTTTCTGTCGTCGGATCTCCTTCAGTTCGATGGAGGGCACTTGATTGGCTATCTGCCGAAAATGGGATCCAGCTTGCACCGGTTGGAGCTGGGACAGTCGACCATCACCAATCAAAACAACCTTGGCTCCGGCGGCAGCCGCCCGGACAAGAAGGTCGTTCATGAGCTTGGTGTCCACCATGCCCGCCTCGTCGACGAAGATGACGGTTTTCTTGTCGAGCATGGCCACCTTGTTCGATCCGGCGCTAACCTTCAGGTAGGGCACTTTGATTCGAGACAATGGGCCAATGCCCCTCCAGCAAGGAGGATGCTTCCAGACTTCGAGTCGGACTCCGGCCATGGAAAAAAGCGTTCGACTACATTTGTCCTGCTGACGCCGAGGTTGGTTCACCCGGAGATGACCCCACTTGAGATTGCCAAGCCATTGGGCGGCCTTGGTCTTTCTGAAAACCCCTTTACGGAGTCCAGCAAGGGGGCGAGTGGGTTGGGCCTCGATGCGGAGAGGCCCCACCTTGAGCACGGTGGTTGATGGCAACCGACGCTGGATGTCCGCCATGGTTTTCGAATCCATTTTCCAGACGAGGCGTCGACCGTCTTGGGCGAGTTGAGGGACATCTTCCCGGTTGATGAATGCGTGGATGGAGGAGCTTGGAATTCCAAGGGAATCCTGCATGGCCCGAGCAACCTGATTGGTTGGAGCCAGACCGATCACCGTATATCCCGCCGCGTGGTAGGCTTGTTTGGAGGCCTCGATGGTGGTGCTTTTCCCGGCACCGGCGATACCGGTCAAACAAACGACCGACCCCTTCCGACGGGTAATGGTGCGAACGGCTTCCCGTTGCTCAGCGCTCAAGGCTGGGTTGTCTCTTATCACCTTACGGTAAACCTCCCGAGAGAGAACGTGATGGCGGGTCTTTTGCGCCTGCTTGAGGAGTTGGCCAATCGAAGCCTCGGCATTCAGTAGGTCGGTGCGTGTATAGTGCACCTCAGTGCCGACCAACCCGACGGGGATTGCCCGGCTGGATACGAGCTCTGCCTGAACGGCTGCCATGACCTCCATGAACGAGGCTCCGTGGACAACGGCTTGGGTCGCCAACTTGGTCAGCAAGTCCTTTGCTGGCACCACGGAGACATTGTCCACGAGCTTCTCAAAGGCGTTCTCTGCCATTCGGGGCAATGGCACCTCCATGCCAGGCTGATAGTTATCGCGAGCCAATACCTTTTCGGCTTCATGCTTCGACCAACCAATAGTCCGCCCAACGTGTTCCCAGCGTTCAAAGAGCTGTTCGCGAGGAATAGCTGTTTCCTTGGCTTGTCGAGTAGCCAGTGTCACCGAGGTAGCGGCCTTGGCTCCGTTCAATCCGAGGCGTTCCATCTCGGCTCTGATTTCCTTGGAACGGGTTGAGAACACCTCACAAAGCCGGAGATCCACACCGTCGATTTCAAAGGTATCTTTCACAACGCGGACATGGACCCCCATCTCAGTTCGGAGACGGTGAGCCAAACCAAGACGGTAGACTGCCCCAATGGCCATTTTATGGTCATAGAGAGGCTGGGTATGGATCGTGCCAGTGCTGCCGTCAGCCCGAACACAAACGTTCTGGAGAAGAACATGGCTATGGAGGTTGGGGTCGAGGGCTCGACTCGTTCCGTGCTCGAAGACACTGAACACCAGATCAGCCGGATGAATCGCGAGCCCTTTCTTCCCGCGTCGGGTTTGTCCGGCCACATTCTGGGTGTAGTCGAGGGCCTCCCGAACGGCCTCATCATGGATACGCTGAATACACTTCCGGTTCTCCGGGGTGGTCTGCGACCAGAGGGTTGAGAGACTTTTTGGCGCTGAGAAAGTCATATCCCAACCCCGGGTTCGTGTTGGGGAACCTGGGTTCTGGACAACTTTCTCGGAGGTTACCGGGTGATATCCGGCAAAGAGACTTTTTAAGGCCTGCGGTTGGACGGCATCTCCCGCCGTGAGACCGAGGTGGCGAAGTGCTTTCCCATACCAACGCCCCGGAGGTTCTCCCCCGTTGAGGTAGTAATCCTCACGAGCCAAATCGAGGTAATAGTCGCACCCCGATGCGCTGGAGATCTTGGACACGGAGAGCATGTCATCGCCTTTCCTTGATCTGATTCCATTTGGCTTTGGCCTCTTCCAGAGAAATCCCCTCGGCGTAGGACATGAAAACCGGCGTGGAAGCGTTCACCCACCTTTGGGTTTTCTCGCTCTGTTGGTGGAGTCGCTGTATTTCCTGGGTAAGAACAAGAAGACGTTCAGAGACCTCGGCAAGCTTTGCTCCGAGCGTGCCGAGATGGTCGCTGTGATTGAGCCCGTCAAAGATGAGTTGCCGGGCAACATCAGACCGGTCGACTTGGAGGGCTGCCGCTCGCTTCAGAATATCGCTATGGACTTCCGAACGAAGTCGCACGGTAAGAGGTTTGGTTGGAATCTTCATGTGTAAACGTCGGTTTCGTGCTCTCTGGTGGCATTCTGCTTGGGGTCGAGGCTTGGTCTGTATTCAGAACGTCTTCGCGATGAAACCCTTGTTAAAAGGGTGCTTTATGGCTGTTTTGCTTTGTTTCTGTATGCGCACCGCGGGTGCATCAGGTGTAGTCCTAATTGCTCGGAAAATGGCTGTTAAGGTTGTGTGGGCGGATTCGCCTCGAAGGGCGGACTCGGTCACAGAAAGAGGATGTTTCATGGGGAGGGGACAGAGTTATGGTGATGTCTGAAAGGCGGATGGTCTAAGTTCAACCCCTAGACATACAAAACCGGTCTCGAGGTCAAAAGTTTTGTTGGAATGCTGGCTTTGAGGGTGTGGACGGAGACAGCAGTCGCCAGGGGGAATGACATTTCCAGACGGAAGGATTGGTATCGTATTCAGGGGTGCCTGCTTCCCTTTCCAAGGAAGCAGGTAGCATCTTCTAGTCAGGGTGGACCAGGAGCCATTTCTCACCGGAGAGGGTCACCTCCGTGAGGGTGAACCCGGGCGACTCGAGGAAGGCAACCGGGTCGAAGTGCAACCCGTCGCAGGGAGTCTTCTCCCACAGCGCGTAGAGGTCCGGGTAGTACGCCTGGAAGAGGTCGTACCCGGCCTCCCGGTACAAGTCGCAGAAGTTGGTTCCCCGGTACAGGTAGAGGGGGGCGTCCTCGACCTCGGCAGCCGTCAGGTCCGTCAGGTCCAGCCCTCGGTCGTGGACCGCGTAGCGGATGCGGAGGAAGGTCTCTGTGTCATCCTGACCCAATTGCCGGAGGAGGTCATCGAGCGCCTCCAGCTCGTACCCGGTCACGGCGCTCTTCCGGTCAAAGACGGAAGCCACGCCAGGATGGTCCCCGGCGGGCCAGAACTCGGCCTCCCCTGCCCCGTCGTGGTCCCAGTCGAGGATCTCGTCGGCGGTCAGGTTCCGGTCCAAGGCGGCTTGGTTCCGGAAGTTGAATCCCTCGAATGTTCCAAGGTCGTGTTTAAGTGTCATGGGTTTCTCCTCTGGTAAGAGCCTCCTCCCCAACCAACGGACCTGCCGGAAGGAGAGGGGGCGGTGATTTGCTCCCCTGGGGGAGTCACCCCCGCCTCTCCGAGGCCAGTCCGTGAAACCAAGAACTGCGAGACTGGCCCCAGGCCGGGGAGGGAGCGGCCTGGAAGCGGGAGGGGGTCAACGGTGGAAAGCGGAGCGAACCTTGACGCCCGGGAGCTGGAGGGACGTGGACGGGCGGCCTGGCCTTGGCCGTCTCACCTTTGAGGTTCGGGGTTGTGGGTGGGATTCGGCCGGGCGAAGTCCGGCCTCAGGGGGTCTCCCCTCAGGAGTCACCC
>JACCDP010168571.1_pt1 | contig 11093 bp, 14 predicted proteins | sample 7445841 | NCBI WGS metagenome assembly JACCDP01 (sample SAMN15323441, study PRJNA562643) | freshwater metagenome | isolation source: river surface water | place: USA:Blue River Watershed | collected 2017-08-17
ATGAACTGCGCGAGGGCGCGGTGCAAGCGGGCGATCGGGCCCTTCATGACGGTAAAGCGCGCACCCGCGAGCTTGACGCCGGTCTCGAAATCCAGGCCCAGGGCTTCGCCGATGTCCACATGGTCACGCACCGCGAAATCGAGCGAGCGCGGCGTGCCCCACTGGCGCAGGACGACGTTGCCGGTTTCGTCAGCGCCCACGGGCACACCGTCTTGCGGCAGGTTGGGAACGGCCAGCACCAAGGCCTGCAGCTCGGGCTGCAGCTGCTCCAGGCGGGTAGCGGATTGATCGAGCTCAGTCTTGATCGCGGCGACTTGCGCCATCACCGCATCGGCCGATTCGCCCTTGGCTTTGAGCTGGCCGATCTGCTTGGACAGCGCATTGCGCTGGGCCTGCAGTTCTTCGGTGCGGGTCTGGATCGTCTTGCGCTCGGCCTCCAGGCGGCGGAAAGCCTCCACGTCCAGGTAAGGCTGGGGGTTCTTGCGCGTGGCCAGGCGGGCGACGACGGCGTCGAGGTCTTTGCGTAGAAGGCTGATGTCGAGCATCCGGGGATTTTAGAGGGCGGGGCTCAAGCGCCGCGCCGGGCTGGGGTTACCCGCTGGGAGGCTGTTCCCACCTTGGCGCCGGCGCGCGTACGCACAGCGGCTTTTGCAGGAGCACGTGCCCTGGAGGGCGCAGACCTTGGACCATCCGCCGGCACCAGGTGCAAGCTCACCGTCTTGCCCAAGGCAGCGGCAGCACTGGCCAGCGTGGTCAGGGTCAGGCTGGCATCTTCTTCATCCAGCAGCCGATTGAGCGCCGCACGGCTGGTGTGCATGCGCTTGGCCAAGGTCGTCTTGGTGAGGTTCTGGGCCTTCATTTCCTCGGCGATCTGCCAGGCGATGACGCGCTTGAGGGCGACCGCAGTGGTTTCCTCCAGCAGACCTTCCTCTTCGAGGAAATCGTCGAGCCTGGACCCCAGGTGTTTGTTGCTCATATTCAACCTCTTTTGAGCTGCTTCAACCGGTCCCTTGCAAGGGCAAGATCGGGTTGCGGTGTGGCCTGCTGCTTCTTGATGAAACCATGGCCGGACCCCGTCGCGAAGAAAAGAACTTCCAGGACGGGTTTCATGCGTCAAGTGTACCAACATTGGTACACCGGTTGGCGCTGGCCGATCGGAAATTCCTGAAACCTACCCCACGCTCGCCGGATCCACATTCGCCCCGCACAGGATCAGGGCCACGCGCTCGTCGGGCTGGGGTTTGTAGTGACCCGTCTGCAGGGCCGCCAGGCCCAGGGCGGCGGCAGGCTCGACCAGCAGCTTCATCTCCTTCCAGAGCCAGCGCTGGGCGTCGCGGATCGCGTCATCGGGCAGGACCAGCGCCTCGGGCACGTGGCGCTGCGTGACCTCCCAGGCGATCTCCCCGATGCGCCGGGCGCCCAGCGAGTCAGCGGCAATGCCGCTCACGGCCACGTCCACCGGCTGGCCCGCGGCCCGGGCCTGGTACAGGGTCGGGGCCAGCTGCGGCTCCAGGGCAATGACGCGGGCGCGGTTCTCGAACCAGGCAGCGATACCGGCAATCAACCCGCCACCGCCAACGCTGACCAGGACACTGTGCGGACAGTCGCCCGCCTGTGCCTCCATTTCCTGGGCCAGGGTGCCCGCGCCCGCCACCACCTCCGGCTGGTCGTAGGCATGCGTGAGCAGCGCGCCGGTCTCCTTCTGGCGGGCCAGGCAGGCCTGGTAGGCCTCGGCATAGACCGCACCGGTCACCACCACCTGAGCGCCCAGGTCCCGCAGCTTGGCCTGCTTGGCCGGGGGCGACACCGTCGGAACAAACACCTCGCAGCGCACGCCCAGGGCCTGGGCCGCGGCAGCCGTGGCAATCCCCGCATTGCCCCCCGAGGCGATGATCACGCCGCTGGCCGGCACCACGTTCGCCAGCAGCCGGTTGTACATGCCACGCGCCTTGAAGCTGCCCCCCACCTGCAGGTGCTCCAGCTTGAGCCAGACCTCGGCGCAGTCCACGCCCAGCGCAGCACCGGGCAGCTTCCACAGGGGCGTCTCGCGCAGGAAAGGACGCCCCGCCTGGTCAAAGCGCTGGCGGGCGAGTGTGATCTCGTGACGGTTCATGCGCAGGCCTCCCGGGTGCTATGGCGTTCAGCGGCCCCCGCCCGCTGGCGCGTCCAGCTTCAAGCCCTTGGGCAGGGGAAACTTCACCGTCTCCTCGATGCCGTCCATGCGACGCACGGCCACCGCGCCCAGCGTGCGGATACGCGCGATCACGTCCTGCACCAGCACCTCGGGCGCGGACGCCCCGGCGGTCAGGCCCACGCGGGCCTTGCCCTGCAGCCACTGCACCTGCAGCTCGCTCGCGTCATCGACCATGTACGCAGGCACCCCCAGCTTGCGCGCCAGTTCGGCCAGGCGGTTGCTGTTGGAGCTGGTAGGGCTGCCCACCACAATGACCACATCCACCTGCCGCGACATCACCTTGACGGCGTCCTGCCGGTTCTGGGTGGCGTAGCAGATGTCCTGCTGCTTGGGCCGGCGCACGAGGGGAAAGCGCGCAATGACCGCCGCCATGATCTCGGCCGCGTCGTCGACGCTCAGGGTGGTCTGGGTGACGACGGCCAGTTTCTCGGTCTGCGCGGGCTGCACGCGCGCCACGTCGTCCACGTCCTCGACCAGGTGAATACCGCTGTCCAACTGGCCCATGGTGCCTTCCACCTCGGGGTGGCCCTTGTGGCCGATCATCAAAAACTCGTAGCCCTCGCGTGCGAGCTTGGCCACCTCCACGTGCACCTTGGAGACCAGCGGGCAGGTGGCATCGAAGATCGAGAAGCCGCGTTGCTGCGCCTCTTCCTGCACCGCCTTGCTCACGCCATGGGCCGAGAAGACCAGCGTGGCGCCCGGGGGCACGTCGGCCAGGTCCTCGATGAAGATCGCGCCCTTGGCCTTGAGGTCGTTGACGACGAAGGTGTTGTGCACGATCTCGTGGCGCACATAAATGGGGGCGCCGAACTTGCGCAGGGCCTGTTCGACGATCTCGATGGCGCGGTCGACGCCGGCGCAGAAACCGCGGGGTTCGGCCAGGAGAATCTCGGCGGGGACGGCGGGGGTCATAGCACTCCGATCACTTGCACTTCAAAGGTGACGGGCTGGCCCGCCAGGGGATGGTTGAAGTCGAACAGCACGGCGTCACCGCCCTCGCCGCCGCCCACCTGCTGCACATAGCCGGCGTAGCTGCCCTGACCGTCCGGCGTGGGGAACTGCACCACATCACCGACGGCGTACTGCTCGTGCGGGTCACCCATCTCGTTCAGGAGCTTGCGGGCCACCCACTGCAGCATGTCGGGATTGCGGTCGCCAAAGGCCTCGCCAGCCGGAATCTCGAAGGTGGCGCGGGCGCCCTCTTCCAGGCCAACCAGGCACTGCTCGACCGCCGGAGCCAGCTCGCCCGCGCCCAGGGTCAGGGTGGCCGGCTGGCCGTCGAAGGTGTTGATGATGTCGCCCGCGGGGCCGGCCAGCCGGTAATGCAGCGTGAGAAAGGATCCGGCCGTGATGCGGGGCGCGAGAGAAGCCATGGGGGTCTCGTCGGACGAGGTCTCGTTAAACTGATCCCCCCATTGTAGAAACCCATGGCCCTGCTCGATCTCCCCGCCGACGCCCGCCCCCGGGAGAAGCTGCTGGCCCGTGGCGCCAGCGCCCTGTCCGACACCGAGCTGCTGGCCCTGCTGCTACGCACCGGCCTGGCAGGCAAGGGCGTGCTGGCCCTGGCCCAGGAGCTGGTGGACACCTTCGGCGGGCTGGCCGGCCTGCTGCACACCGACGCCCGGGCGCTGGGGCGTATCAAGGGCCTGGGCGGCACGGCCAAGCGCTCGCAGCTGGTCGCGGTGCTGGAGCTGGCGCGTCGTGCAATGGCCGAACAACTGCGCGCGCGCGAGGCGCTCGAATCCCCCGGCGCGGTGATGCAGTACCTGCAACTGCACCTGGCACACCGGGGGCACGAGGTGTTCGCCGTGCTGTTCCTGGACGCGCAGCACCGGATGGTGGCCATGGAGGAAATGTTCCGGGGTACCTTGTCCGAGACCAGCGTGTACCCGCGCGAGGTGGTGGTGCGGGCGCTGCATCACCGGGCGGCGGCCGTGGTGCTGGCGCACAACCACCCCAGCGGGCAGGTGCGCCCCTCACGCGCCGACGAATCCCTCACCCAGGCGCTGCGTGCGGCCCTGAGGCTGGTGGACGTGCGGGTGCTCGATCACGTGATCGTGGGGCCGGGACAGGCGCTGTCGATGGCGCAGCAGGGCCTGATGTAGGCTGTCGCTTTACCCAGGCAGTACCCCCCATGAAGGCCAAGTCGCTCCAGGACCTGCAAGGCATCCAGCAACGGCTGGCGCAGGAGCGCGAGCGCCTGCAGGCGCTGGAAGCCGCCCGCCTCGAGGCCGAGCGCCGCGCGCAGGCCGAAAAGAACCTCTTTGCGCGCGCCGCGGGCAAGGTGCAGCCGCTGGCCGTGCCGCCACGGGTGCCACTGGCGCGCGAGTTGCCGCCACCCGTGCCGGTGCAGCTGAAGCTGGACGAACGGCGCGTGCTGCAGGAGGCCCTGAGCGACGAATTCGACACCAGCACCCTGCTGGACGTGGACGACGCGATGAGTTTTCGGCGGCCGGGCGTGGGGACCGATGTAACCCGCAAGCTGCGCCGGGGCGACTGGAGCATCCAGCGCGAGATCGACCTGCATGGCCTGCGCCGCGATGATGCGCGCGAGGCGCTGGCGGGTTTCGTGCGCGAGGCGCACCGCCTGGGCATCCGCTGCGTGCGCGTGGTACACGGCAAGGGGCTGGGCTCACCCGGCAAGACCCCGGTGCTCAAAGGCAAGGTGCAGGGCTGGTTGATCCAGAAGAACGAGGTGATGGCCTTCGTGCAGGCGCGTGCCTCGGACGGGGGGGCTGGCGCGCTGGTGGTGCTGCTCAAGCCGTCGGCCTGAGGCACCGGGCGCATCACCCCGACCGGCGCGGGGCTCAGAACACTGCGTGGTCGCCCAGATCCGGCGCGCGCTCGCCCTGCTTCACCAGCCGCTCGTAGAAGTCGAACAGCGTCTGGGTGCCGGTGGAGGGCGTGGCGTCGGCGTCGTAGCGTCCCGTGGCCGGGTCCAGCACCAGCATCGACTCCGTGGCGTAGTAGCGGCCGATGCGCGCGAGTTCGGCCTTGGCGGCCAGCGGCGGGATGATGCGCCCGAGCACGGACAACACCGCGATGATGGCGTCCAGGAATCCCACGGGCACCTGCTTGAACTTGGGTGGCTTCCCCAGCAGCTTGAACAGGTACTCCCCTTGCTGGCGCGGCGTGATGGCATCGCCCGGACCGCCGATGGGAAGGATGCGGTGGTGACGCGCGGGATCCTCGATGCAGCCCGCGATGAAGCCGGCGAGGTCCTCGTCACTCACCGGCTTGCAGGCGGTGAGCGTGCCATCCCCGAACACCAGGAAAGGCTTGCCCTGGCGCACGCGCTCGATCTGGCCCGACAGCGACTTGAAGAAGGCCGTGGGCCGCACGATGGACCAGGTCAGACCCGAGTCCATCAGTTTCTTCTCGAAAGCCAGCTTGGCCTGCTGGAAGGCGAGCAGGGGCTTTTGCACGCAGAGGGCGGACAGAAGCACCACCTGGTGCACGCCCGCGGCGCGCGCGGCGTCCAGCGCCAGGACATGGGCGTCGTGGTCGATGGCCCAGGCATCCCGGGGCGCACCGGTGCGCGAGGCCAGGCAGGACACCAGCACGTCAAAGCGCTCGCCCTGGAGAGCATCACGAGCGAGGGACTCGGCGGACGTGAGATCGCCAAAACGCAGTGTGATACTTGGCAGCAGACGGGCGGCCCTCTGCGGATCGGCCTGGAGGCGCAGGAAGGCCACGACCTCATACCCACGCCCCACCAGCGCCCGGGCCGTGGCGCAGCCGATGGTGCCCGTGGCGCCCAGGAGAAGGATGCGGCGAGGCACGCCCTACGCCCCAGCCCGGTTGCGCATCCAATCCGCCGTCTGCATGAACGATGCCCTCAGGCGTGCCCGCATCTGCGGCTCGATGCCGAGGTCGCCCATGGCCTGGTCCATGCACGCCACCCACTGGTCACGCTCGAGGACGCCGATGGAAAACGGCATGTGCCGCATGCGCAGGCGCGGGTGGCCGTATTGCTCGGTGTACAAGGGGGGCCCGCCCAGCCAGCCGGACAGAAACATGAACAGCTTGTCGCGCGCCCCCGACAGGTCGCTGCCATGCGCGGCGCGCAGGGCCGCATAGTCGGGCTCCAGGTCCATGAGGTCATAGAACCGGTCTACCAGGGCGCGTACCACCGGCTCGCCGCCGATCAGGTCGTACGGGTTGGGCAGCGGGGGCTTGTCGTCGGCATCCATCCCCCGGATTGTCGGTCAAGCGGACTCGGTCGCGGCCTTTGCCGTCGTGTGACGCCGCCCCATCGGCCCGGCCTCGGGGGGGCGCACGCTGCCCTGGATCTGGATGGCCGCTGTCAGCAGTTCATTGAACAGGGCCTGCAGCTGACCGGCCTGCCGGTTCATCAGCTGACTCAGTTCGGCATGGGTCTGCCACGCCAGCGACAGGGCGCGCTGGGTGTATTCAGCGGTGCCGCGGGCCAGGGCCACGGCATCGGGCATGCCGCCGTGCGCGGCATCCGTACCCGAGGCCAGCATCCCCTGGGCGACCTGGGTGTGCAGCTCGAAGAAGCGCGTGGCCACCTCCACGCCCTTGAGCCCGATGTCCTGGGTGCTTTCGATGACGGCCCGGTGGGCCGCGAGAAGGTTGCTGATGGGAGTTCGCATGGTCTGCCTTGATCTGGGTTGGAGAGAGGGGAATGGGCAAGCGGGCAAGGCGTGTGCCCGCGGCACCCGTCGCGGCATGCCTCACAATCGACGGCAGAGCGCTCCTGCCCTGACCCCACCCCATGCGCATCCTTGGCATCGACCCCGGCTTGCAGACCACCGGCTTCGGCGTGATCGACGTCGACGGCCCGGCGCTGCGCTATGTGGCCAGCGGCACGATCCGCACCAGCCACCTGCCGCGCGGCGACCTGCCGGCACGGCTCAAGGCCCTGTTCGAAGGCATCTGTGAAGTCCGTGAACGCTACCAGCCGCAGGCAGCCGCCGTGGAGATCGTGTTCGTCAACGTGAACCCGCAGTCGACGCTGCTGCTGGGCCAGGCCCGCGGTGCCTGCATCACGGCGCTGGTCGCCTGCGACCTGCCCGTGGCCGAGTACACCGCGCTGCAGATGAAGCGGGCCATCGCCGGCCATGGCCGGGCCGGCAAGCCCGAGGTACAGGCCATGGTGCAGCGCCTGCTGAAGCTACCCGGCCTGCCCGGGCCCGATGCAGCAGACGCGCTGGGCCTGGCCATCACCCATGGCCATGCCGGTGAAGCCGTGGCGCGCCTGGCACAGGCCAGCGCACGTACCCGGCGTACCACCGGCGCCTACAAGGCTGGCCGGGCCGTCTGAAGCACCGGGAAGGCGCCGCTCAGGCGAGCCGCTCGAGGATCAGGACGGCGAAGAATCCGAACGCGGCCAGCAGCGTCCACTTCAGGATGACCAGGCCCCACTGGCGGTAGCGGGCCTGGCCGGTGCCTGCATAGAACGCGAAGCACACACCCGCCGCCAGAAGCAGCAACAGCAGGACCCAGCGAAACAGCAGCATGGTTCCTCGCGCCTCACCAGGCCCGCGCCACCTGCGCGAAGCCGGCCGGGGCCTGCTTCTCGTCCTCGAAGCTCACGACCTCATAGGCGTCGGGCTGGGAGAGCAGCTCACGCAGGAGCTTGTTGTTGAGGGCGTGGCCCGAACGGAAGGCCTCGTAGGCGGCCAGCAGCGGTCGGCCGATCAGGTACAGGTCGCCCATGGCGTCCAGGATCTTGTGCTTGACCAGCTCGTCGTCGTAGCGCAAGCCGTCGGAGTTGAGCACGCGGTAGTCGTCCATCACCACTGCGTTGTCCATGCCGGCGCCCAGGCCCAGGCCGTTAGCGCGCAGCATCTCGACATCCTTGGTGAAGCCGAAGGTGCGGGCACGGGCGATGTCGCGGCTGTAGGAGTCGCGGCTGAGGTCGAACTCGTAACGCTGGCCGGTGGAGTCGACCACCCGGTGCGCGAAGTCGATCTCGAAACTGAGCTTGTAGCCGTGATAGGGCACGAGGCGCGCCCACTTGAGGTGCTCGCCCTCGCCTTCGCGCACTTCGACGGGCTGCAGCACGCGGATGAAGCGGCGCGGGGCGCGCTGCAACTCGATGCCGGCGCTTTGCAGCAGGAAGACGAAAGACGAGGAGGACCCATCGAGGATAGGGACCTCCTCGGCGGTGATGTCCACGTACAGGTTGTCCAGCCCCAGGCCGGCGCAGGCGGACATGAGGTGTTCGACGGTGAAGACCTTGGCCCCGCCCTTGGAGATGGTGGAGGCCATGCGGGTGTCGGTGACGGCTTCGGCCGACACCGGGATGTCCACGGGCTGGGCCAGGTCCACCCGGCGAAAGACGATGCCGGTGTCCGGTGGCGCGGGCCGCAGCGTGAGTTCGACCCGCTGGCCGCTATGCAGGCCGACGCCGACGGCGCGCGTGAGGGTCTTGAGGGTGCGTTGCGGCAGCATCCTGTGATTGTACTTTTGGCTGATCTCGGACGAGGCCATGAACGGCCGACCCGCACACCTGCCCAGGCTATTTGGCCGTCGCAAAGGCCTTCGTGAGGAAGGCCTGGGTGCGCTCGAAGGAGTCGCGGGTGACGGCCTCGTCGTAGGTGTAGACCACCGGCCCACCCCGCCCGGGCTTGGTGAAGCCATTCAAGCTCTTGCAGTCCCAGCAATGGGTCGCACCCGGGTAGGTGTGGAACTCCAAGGGCCGACCGGAGGACTTGAGCGACCCCGCCAGGGCCTCGCACTCCGAGGCTGGCGTCTCGGTATCGGCCGCTGCCAGGAGCAGCAGGTGGGGCTTTTCGACATCATGCTGCACCACATCGATCAGCGCGCGATCCGGCGACAGCGTCTGGATGCGGCAGGCCGGATAGAACGAGACGTAGGCGTCGAAGCCACGGGACGCACCGATCGCCTCGCGCATGCGCTTGCTGTTATTGAGGAAGGCGATCAGCGCGCCTTGGGAGAACCCCACCAGGCCCACCTTGTCGGGGTGTACGTAAGGCAGCTTTCGCAAGTGCTCGGCGGCCTGGAAGAAGTCCTTGGCGGTGCGCCCGAGCGTCACGCCCCCTTGCGGGCCCTGGCACACCTGGATGGCGCCGCGCGGTCCCATGAAGTCCACCAGCAGCACGACGTAGCCCGCCTTTTGGAAGTCGTGGGCCCATTGCAGCATCGACCAGTTGGCCGCCTGCGGGTTGACGCGCGAGAACACCAGGCCGCCGCATTGGTGCCCCAGCATCACGGCGGGAAACGGCCCGGCCCCATCCGGCTTGAGCAGCGTCATGCGGGGGTAGGTGGCCTGCTCCAGGGGCGTCGCCTCGGCGGGAAAGCTCAGGTCAGGCGCCGAGCGGCTGGCCAGCATGACGTCGCGAGGCTGCATCTGGGCATGAGCCCCCGTAGCGGCCAGCGCCCAGACGAGGCCGACGGCCCACGCAATGCTTCGCAGGATACGCATCCAGACTCCTCTCCGACAGGTCAACGAAGGCGGGGGTCGGTTGCACGAGGCGCCGACCCCGGCGCGTCTCAGTCCGCCTGGCGGCGCAGGAAGGCGGGGATCTCGTAATCCTCCATGCCACCCGACGACAGCGCGTCCACCTTGGCCGCCGCCTGCGTGCGGTTGGTGCGCCACACGCTGGGAACGTTCAGGTCGGCGGACGTGCCGATGGCGGGCGAGGCGACCGGCGGCAGGCCGGCCACGTTGCCGCCGCCAGCGGCCATCACGCTGCCCAGGGTGGGAATGCCCGAGGGCGCGCTCGAGACATTGAGCGGCACGTTGTCCGTGCCGGTGCGCACCACCACCTCCAGCACCGGGGTGGAGCGGCGCTGGCCCTGACGGGACAGGCCGGTGGCCACCACGGTGACGCGGACCTGGTCACCCAGGCTGTCGTCATAGGCGGTGCCGTAGATCACATGGGCGTCGGGCGAGGCGTAGGCGCGGATGGTGTTCATCGCCATCTTCGACTCGGACAGCTTGAGGCTGCCCTTGGCGGCGGTGATCAGCACCAGCACCCCGCGGGCGCCGGACAGGTCGATGCCTTCCAGCAGCGGGCAGGCCACGGCCTGCTCGGCGGCGATGCGGGCACGGTCCGGACCTTCGGCCAGGGCCGTCCCCATCATGGCCTTGCCCGGCTCGCCCATGACGGTGCGCACGTCTTCGAAGTCCACGTTGACGTGGCCGGGAACGTTGATGATCTCGGCGATGCCGCCCACCGCGTTCTTCAGGACGTCGTTGGCGTGGGCGAAGGCTTCGTCCTGGGTGATGTCATCGCCCAGGACCTCCTGCAGCTTCTCGTTCAGGACCACGATCAGCGAGTCGACATTGGCCTCGAGTTCGGCCAGGCCGGCATCCGCGTTGGTCATGCGGCGCCCGCCTTCCCAGTCGAAGGGCTTGGTGACCACGCCCACGGTGAGGATGCCCATCTCCTTGGCCACGCGCGCGATCACCGGCGCGGCGCCGGTGCCGGTGCCGCCGCCCATGCCGGCGGTGATGAACAGCATGTGCGCGCCGTCGATCGCGGCGCGGATGTCTTCCACCGCCGCCTCGGCCGACTCGCGGCCCTTCTCGGGCTTGCTGCCGGCGCCCAGGCCGCTGTGACCGAGCTGGATCGTCTTGTGGGCCGCGGTGCGTTGCAGGGCCTGGGCGTCGGTGTTGGCGCAGATGAATTCCACGCCCTGGACCGCGCGCTCGATCATGTGCTCGACGGCGTTGCCGCCGCCGCCGCCCACGCCGATCACCTTGATCTGGGTTCCCAGGTTGAATTCCTCGACTTCGATCATTTCGATGGTCATGTCTATCTCCTTATTCGAAAACTGCAGTTGCCTGTATCCGGGTTATCTGTTTGCTTGTTTTTGGGGGCCTTATCCACTGGCCGGGGGCGCGGTCGAACAACTTCGACCGCGGCGATGCGCCGGCGGGCTGCCCCGTGCGAGCCACAGCTTG
>JACCDP010566082.1_pt1 | contig 11093 bp, 16 predicted proteins | sample 7445841 | NCBI WGS metagenome assembly JACCDP01 (sample SAMN15323441, study PRJNA562643) | freshwater metagenome | isolation source: river surface water | place: USA:Blue River Watershed | collected 2017-08-17
GCAGAGTCAGCATTTGGATTAATAATTACGTCCATCAATGTGTCACCGTCTTCATTCATCGGACTATCCAAATTGACGGTATATGGCAAATTTACAAATTTTTCAGGTAGTTCTACATTTGCATTTTCCAATTCTTTTTTTGCTTTCTGTAGTTCTTGAACAACGTTTACAGGGAGTCGAATAGTTCTAGCGTTTTCATTAAGGGATTGTAATATTGATTGTCTAACCCACCAAACCGCATAAGATATGAACCTCAATTTTTTAGACCAATCAAAATTTTCGATGGCTTTCAATAGTCCGTAATTACCCTCAGCAACCAAATCAGGAAAATCCAGTCCTTGGTTTTGATACTGTTTCGACACAGTAATTACAAACCTTAAATTACCTTCAAGTAATTCTTTTTTAATTTCTTCTTTTTCTTGAATACTAGTTTTTGAACTAAGCATTTTTTCTGCTAACTCTCGTTCTCTTTCAGGTGTCATAACAGTTAACTTCCTGATGTCCTTTAGATAACTTGAAATTTCTTCTTGATTGATAGGAATTGATGACTTTTCTTTCATATATTAATTTTTACTGTATGATTCTAATGTATCTTTTTCAAATTGACTCAAAGATTCTATTCCATTTTCACTGTTGTTAATTTTATCCAATAATTGGTCTAACGTAGGTTTTTTAACATTTTTCTTAACCTTATCCAAAAGTAATGCCACAAAATCCTCATCATCACTTTCTTCTTCAATTTCTTCAAGTCGATTTTTAATGTCTTTGAAGTTCATATCAATAACTACGTCTTCCGACTTATTTTCCAAATCAAGTAAATGATTTTCTACATCTTTGGGCATAAAAAGTGACAAATTGTCATTGTTTTCTGTCAAAATGAAAGAATGAACTACGTCAAATAAGTTACCTTTTATATATTCATATATTTCTTCTTGGAGGATTTCTGTTGCGAAGTGATAAATCGCAAAAGTTGCAGATGTTTGAAATTTAAGTTGTGGTGAGTCCACTAAAGGAGTGAGAGTTATTGCAATTTGACCACATTGGTCTGCAGTAAAATTTCCGAAGGTGATTAGGAAGTATTTTTTCATTTATTATATTTTTTCAAAGATATGGTATTATTTTAAACTCTTTTTGAAAATCCAACTATTTGATAAAAATCTTTCTTACCCTCACAATACTCTTTGACCAAGGTAAGTAACCCGCGAAACATAAATGCGTCCGAAGATTGTTTTTCACAAATAGAAAACAACTCAATGAATGATGTTAGGGTCTCAATACTGTAGTACCCATGTCCTTGGAGTGTTGCGTGTTTAGTCACCATCTGAGTCGGAAACTTTAAGGTATATCCATTTCTTTCTTCAATACTTTTGAATGGTGTGGTCTCATCATATATCTTAATCATGTCATTAATAAATGATAACAGATTGGCCTTACTGACCTCGGACTTAACCAATAGGTCCACAATCCAATGAGTGTGAGATGGAGTCCTGAGTCGTTTGTTTTCCTCTTTGTACTTAACAACAAAATCAAGTTCGGGGTTCTCTCCTCGTTCTCCTTGATATATTGCAACCTCTGTTACATTGTCCGTTTTCCAATGTTTAATTGGAGTGTGGGTCTTCCCACCTTTATTATACGTCAGATGTTTCATAATATACTCTTCCTTTTTTTCCTGAATATTGTTCATACCATTTACCTTCTTTATCTAACCAAACGTAAGGGTCTTGCGGGTTTTCAGTCCACCCATATTGTGAATAAAACTCAGGGTCTTTTTTTAGAAGATTTGCCCTGTGAGATGAATGAAATCTTTCATTTCCAATAAATGGCGGTAGAACTACTTGTTCCTCAATGTATTGTTCAAAATTCATCGTGTTCTTGAACCCACGTACAATCCATTCGGCAATTGAATAATTCATATACAATTTGAGAGCTGGGACATAATCTTTCCACATGACAGTACAAGGGTGATTTAACCATCCTTTATAAGGTGTTCCATCTAATTTGGGTCTCTTTAATAATGCAGAGATAATTTGATAAGTTTCAACCCTTTGTTTACCTAACCTTTTATTATCAAGGGTTTGTAAGGATTTACGCATGTCAGAGTATGGTAGAAAAATTTGCATACTGCAAAGTTAATCAATTATTGCGAAACTTTAGAAATATTTTCAGTTTTTGTAATTTTTACTACATTGTTCGCCCAGTTGTTTACCAACGGGTTATGTGTTATTACAAAAATTTTCTCGAAATAATCTTTCATTTTTCTGAAAAATTCACCAACCATGTCTAAGTTCTCGTTTGATATCTTACCGAAAACTTCATCAAAAACCAAAACGTTAGGTTTAGGTAACGAACAAACTTTACTGAGAACCGCTCTTAATGCCATTGCCGCAATTGTTCTTTCATATCCACTACCCGACACCATAAGTTTTTCAACACCAGTAGAGTTATCAATCATTATGAACTCAACTTCGTTCTTTTCATTAATTCGTATTTCCAAATTGAAATAACATGAATCCTGTAACAATCTTTGAAGTTCTGAATTGATGAGTGGCATCATGGTTTTCATTATTGATTTGGAAATACCATTTTTACCAAAAACCTCCAAATATATTTTATATATTTTTTCTCTTTCAAACTCAACCACTATTTGTTCAATAATCTCCTGCTTCTTTGTAACGTATTGTTTGTGGTTTTTTATATTCTCTTGATTAGAAATCTGTATTCTTTCGTATCCTCTTTTTTCAGAAATCAAGTCATCAATTCTTGCAGATGCCTTTAAAAGTTGTGAATCTATTTCATTGTTCTTTTTAATCTTTTCTTGAACCTCCTCATATCTTTGAAGTTTGTTTTTCAATTGGTCTAATTTAATCTGATTTGATTCCAACGAAACCTCTAACTTTTCTTTGATTAGTTTGTTTTTTTCATACTCATCGAAGTCCTTTTTTAGTTGTGTATATGACTTTTCCCTCGAGTCAAGGGTCTTCCATTCTTTAGATAACTTATCAACTTTCTTTTCCCAATCACCCAGCTCATCAATCTTCTTTTTAGTTAATGCTGCCTCCATCAACTTAATACCACAATGTTCACACTGAATACCATCCCCAAACTTTTTGATAAGTTCTTCAATTTCTTCAACCTTGTTCTGTGCAAGAACTAACTCACCATTAACCCTTTTCATTTCCTCTTTAATTTCATCATGTTTGTCTTCATGATAAAAGTCCTTCGGTTCAATAACTTTTACCTCAGTAATTTGTTTTTGAATCGATTTTCCTTTGAGGTCTAATTCTTGAATTTCAGAATTCAATCTAACTGGATTAAGGTTTATTAATTCTTGGTCTAAGTCCGAGAATTTTTTCTTAATTAGGTCTTCCTTATATTCTTGACCCTTTTGTAATCTTTTGTCTACGTCTTTTATATTTTCAGTAGCAACATTAATCTCCTCTTGGAGAGTTTCAATGTTCTGATTGTGTTCAATGATGTCTTGCTTGAGGGTTTCTGTATTGTAGACATTCGACAACATACTTTTAGAAAACTCTGAATAGATTTCTTTACCGTATTCTTCTTTCTTTTTAAGAAATTCGAGACCTAAAAATCTGCTAAGTACTTGTCCTCTGGCTGTTGGTTTTGCTTCGAGTAGGTCCTCTAAATTAGATGCGGTTGTAAGAATAGTCATCAAGAAATCATCCATATTACCGATGGAGTTTTTAATGAATTCCTCAGTTTCTCTTCTTTGTTCACCAGTAAAATTCAATAGTTGACCATCGGCGAGTTTTTTGAAAAAATCTAATTCGGTTTTTACATTCCATTCGCCCGATTTGGCTTTCTTTCTCTCAATATTTCTGACAATCACATATTCTTCACCATCGATAAGAATTTCACCTTTTACCGAAACTTTATTCTTGTCTGTAAATCTATTGAATATTTCCTCGGCTTTTTGTGTCTTTGTTGTTGTATTGAAAAACAAAAACATTAGAAGGTCTACGGTAAGTACGGTTTTACCTCCGAAGTTTGGTGGGTCTGATTCGACAACAGTTATACCATTACATTTTTCAAAATCTAATTTTTGGTTTTCACCATATGATAAGAAGTTACTAAACTCAATGTTTTTTATGTACCACTTTTTAAAAGGTGTAACCTCAACCTCATTTTGAATCAATCTGTTTTCAACCGCCAAATCAATATTCAAAATTTCATCATAGTGATTACCAAGATTTTTCAACTCCAAGAAACTCTTTATAAGTTCCTTTTGGTAATTTTTATCCATAATGTTAACAGAAACATCAATTGTTTGCTGAGAAACTTCAGTTGTTTTTACCTTAGTAATAACATTAACGTTTGTTGAACCATATTTCTTTGAAAAATATTGTCTTACGGATTTGATTCTTTCCTGTGTGAAATTCTCAGGACTATCCTCCCACACCACTTGAATATTAGGGTTTTCCAAAGTTGAGATATCTAACTTATGACTCATGTGTTTGTAATTAAATTCTGGTATAGGGTTGAATAAATCCCATTTCATTTTTATTGGTTTGTTGTAGAACCTGATTCAGATTCTTGTCTCTTCTTCAATTCTTCGATTTGTGCTTTCATTGACTCTTCAAACAATTTTTGCATGGTATTCTTTTGCATTTGAATCTTTTGGTTTCTAGCCTGAACTCTTTTGTTATGTGCTTTCGCACCGCCTCTTTTTTTTGATGTTCCCATTTTATTTGTTTTTTATAAAATTTATTTCTTTAGTTATAATTTTTTTTTCGGGGTCAAAAAGATAACCCGATAAGAAGTAACTTAATCTTCTATCACCTTCTTTAGTTAAAACTTCTATTTGCTCATCTTCAGTTAACTTCGGATTAACGAAATATTCTGAAATTTTAATTTTTACCGTATATTCTACATCCACTAACATAGGTTTAATGTTTTGCAGGTCTATTTTCCTCAAACCACTCTACTATAGAATTTATCGCCCACACTGAGCCTGATGCTAACATTCCATCAAAAAACCATGAAACGAAAGGTGAAACTCCAAGTATGTTATGAACTGGTGAATATAAGAATATTCCAAAGAAAAATCCAACCCAAGTTGGTGTACACATCATACACTTCAACATATCGGAAAGAAAAACCCATAATCCGTTGAATGGGGCGAATTCATTTGCCGCCCATCTGTTAATCGCATTTCTTGGCCCGTTAAAAATGCTTCCGTAAACAAGGATGTTACTCATTCCATAAGTCATAACCATCCATAAGAATAATTGTGTTATCATAATTTATGTTTTAATTCTTTACTTATCTATATAATTTATCGTCTAAATTTGAACCTCTCAAAAATACGGCTTTTTTATCATTCATGTTTTGAATATCCTGAATTGTTTGTTCGTATTTTTTAATTAGAGCATCTTTTTCAATATTTTCTTCTCTTATTTTCATGAGAGTTTTTTGAAGTGCTTCCAATTTATTTTTATCACTTCCTTCAACAATTTTTTCAACAATCACCTCTTTAACTGTTTCAACAGGGACTTCTTTAATCACTTCTACTATTTTTTCCTGAATAACAACTTTTTCAACAGGGACTTCTTTAACCACTTCAACTATCTTTGGTGGTGCATTTTCCAATTGTTGTATTTTTAACAACAGTTCGTTGATTTGTGTATCATCAGAAACTTTAACAACTTTTTCAACAACAACTTCAACGGGAACTTCTTTGACGACCTCTTTAACTACAACTTTTTCAACAGGTACTTCTTTGATAACTTCGACCACTTTCTCCACAACTCTTTCGACAGGCACCTCTTTCACAACCTCAACCAATTTTTCAACCGGTACTTCTTTTGTTACTATTTTTTCGAACGGAACATCCACATACTCAATCTTAATGACCTCTTTAATTACCTCTACGGGTACTTCAACCCTTTTCTCTACAATTTTCTCTTTTTCTATCGGTTTTTGAGGAACGTTAGCATTCAAGAGTCCATATCTCTCAATATTAAATCCAGTTGTAAAGGAATTCTTGACAACTGAACTTATAAGCAAATCGTTTAGATTGCAATATGCAACCAAATCCTTGTGTTCTTCAGTTGTCAATGTTAACTTAACGTCCATATTAATAGTTCACCAATTTCTCAGTTCCTTTTTCTAAGCTTTCGTACGAATCAATATAAAAAGAAATAAAAGGTTTAGGGTTAGGTAAATCAATAAATGTATATTCATCTTTTTTAACTTCATAAACTCCATATCCATGCTTTCTTATGGTCTCTCCAAAATTTTGTTGGATGGTTGACCCCACCATGTAAGCTTTCTTTCCATTAGGAATATCGAAAACTTGTCTTTTATGTATGTCTCCACAAAGGACCAAATCACATCCGTTGAATTTGTTTACCTCAAACCCATCTTCGAATTTGTATCCAATATCTGTATATAAACCTTGTATTGGTCCATGAAACAACCCGATGTTTAATTTATCTGACTTCATAACTTCAGGCGGAATATTATGGTCCATCAGAGAATAAACACACCAATTAATATTTTCATCCTCATATACCCCTCTGTTTTTGTAATATACAATCATCTCATTCTGTAATGAATCTATAATTGGGGTAAGAGCATCTAATCTAGCGGTATTGTTTTCCAAAAAATCGTGGTTCCCTATAATAATAATAGTTTTTGCAATTTTGGAACACTCAGTTAACACCCAAGCAATGAACTCAACTAATTCAGGAGTCATTTGATTTTTTGAATGTACTAGGTCTCCTGTAAAAACAATTCTATCAGGAGCAATACTTCCCCACTCATTAAACGCTTGTTTAAGTATGTTTTTATATTGTTCGTGGTCTTTAAACAAACGAATATGTAAATCTGAAAAATGAATTATTTTTTCAATCATCTCTTGGTTATTTCTTACTCATTGATTAGGGATTTCGTTTCTTCTTCAAAAGGGTTGTGTCCTTTATTTACATGACCACAACTATCACATTTAGTGACTGAAAAAGGGACATTGGTGTCTTCAGGCGAACCTGTCATAAGTGCAGGGACTCTTTTTAATAAGACAACTTCTCTGAAATAAATCCCACCACAGTTTTCACATTTTACATTATCACAATCTCTGAGATTAATTTTTGGTCTTAGTTCATTATTTTCCATAAAAATTATTTTAATTAAAAGATAATCAAGTTTTACTTCTTTTCCAAATATTTCTTTATATCCATATTCATAACAGTATCAATCACCTCTTTAGGTACTCTAAATTCTTCAAATTGAGTGTCCTCTCTCAAATGTGAAATTATACATCCGAACAATTTGATATTTTCGTATTTGGTCCCTTTCAACATTTTCACAAGCAACTTACCGTATAGTGGTAATTGAACATAATAGTGTCCTAATGCTGTATTAGGTAACTTATTGAACGGTGTAAACATCCTTTCAGTGTAAGTTGTTTCTTGGAAATTTTTTGGTTTGTTTGTCTTCCAATCTGTAATTAAAAATCCGAATTCATTTCCACCCTTATTCATTGTTAACCATACTTTATCAGGTTGACCCGTATACCCTAATTCAGGGTCACCAAGAACCATCTCAGTATCTAATAAAACAACTTTTCTCTGTTCGAGTAAATCCAAATATCTTTTTCCCGCAACAATCATATTATCACTTTTCATTATTTGAGTTAAATCACACTCAAATATCGGTCGTCTCACCTCTTTAAATGAGCCGTTTCGTTTAACGACCTCATCTTCCAAAACAAAGTGGACTCTACTACCTAAGTTAGTAGAATAATTTCCAGCCGCTGCCCATTCCTCAATCAATTCCTGTTGTCGTTGTGGGTCTCCACCTGCTTTATTATAGGCAGCTTCTTCAGTTGGGAACGGTTTATAAAACTTTTTTAAAACTTTAGAAACGGAAGGATAATCCTTTTTTCCGTTCATTGTATAAATGTGTTTTTCTTCTTCAAAAACCAACCCCAATTCATTTTGACGAAGTGATATTAATTCACGTATTTCTGCCGCTATATTTTTTAAATCCATATTACCAAGAATCTACATCAGTTAAATCTAATTCTACATCTGCTCTTTTACTATACACCGAAATAACCTCACCAATTCCGGTTGAAGTTATCTTCCAAGTTAACGTACCATATTCACCATAAAGAGCTTTCAAGTGGGATAACCACTCCTCATAATTTTTTTGTTGTTTTGCGTTTAATTCAACACATATAATTTTGTTCACCATATCTATATTTTATTTTATCTCGTAATAGTAATCGTTGATATTACCTTTCAGGTCACATACGTCCTTATCCTTAGGCAACTTGATAATTTTGACTTTATTATAAAGAGTTCCTCCATTTAGTTCATGATATAATTTTAACCCATCATCCCAAGCATCTCCATCCGTACAAATAATCACGTTACCCTTTGCCTTCAGATAGATTGTTTCGAAAAGTAGTTTCGAAATTTTTTTACCTAACATTACAACAGGATTTTCTAAAAAAAATGAATCAAACACACCCTCACAAAGAAATATGTCTTTGTTCCAATCTATTTTAGATTCATTGAAAATAATTTCATCTTTTGGTACTGCAGGATTTTTGTATTTCATTTTTTTATTAACCCAAGCTCTAGCAACAAAATAGTTAAGTACATTTTCTGAATTGAAAGATGGTACAACTATTCTGTATGCAAAGTCACCAGATACGGTGTATCCAATTTGATATTTTTCAATTATTTCGTCCGTAATTCCTCTTGATTGGAGGTACTTGTAAGCCTCTATATGAGGGATAAATCTCGGATTAGAATCTTTAAATTTTATGAATCCTTCGGGAAGCCTTAATCTTGGTCTTTTTTGTTCTTCTTTTTTTAATTCTTCAGGTTTAACTAAATTGTAAACTTTCTTTTGTTGTTTGGTCGCATATCCATCAAAGAGTTTACCAAGAGCCCCTTGAGTTCCATGAGTTTCTCCGCAAGCCCAACACTTGTAGACGTGTCTACCATAATTTATTTCTAAGTTACCCTTACCGTCACCCGAATCTAAACCCTTTTCTTCCGCACAGACAGGACAGTCGAATGAAATTTGTTGTTTCGACTCGTAGTGTTGTTTCTCATCACCTAAAAACTCTCTCAAGAGTTCAACCAATACTTCAACTTCATCTGTCATACGACAAATATAGTTAAAAATCAATATTTTTCCAAGTATCTGATGGGTCTGGTGCTACGATATGTTTTCTCCACCATTTTTTTACAGGACTTGTATCGGACAATTTTGTTTCGATGATTATTCCGGCAACAAATCCTATAGAAAAAATCACTATTAGAAATAACCAAATTAAACCAACTAATTTAGCAATTACCATATTAAATCCATTTAAGTTTTTTTATATCAGAATAATGGTATAGGTTAACACCAAAGTAGTTTAACCTTTGTTTTAAAGTTTTGTAGAGACCATTTCGTATGATTCGATTAACTTTTACTTTCGAGACCCTTTGATTCATAATTGAACTTGAAAGCCAATCGTTCTTTCCTGCATATCTGGCTTTGATTTTTCCTGTGAATTCAATATCAATCTCGGATTGTCCGTAATTATATAATCTTATATTTTTGATTACAATATCCCCTTCAATTGAGGGGTCTGAAATTTTGGTCTTACCATATTTAACAACCATTTTTTTAGTCGCAATACAATCACTATTTTTGAGTAGGTAACCTTTCATAACCACAAAGGTACAGTAAAACTTCCAATCTACCAAATTTCTTCCATCTTCATTATACCCAAAGCCGCACAATACGCGTCGGTTTGGTCATAGTTTTCTTTCTTTAGTGTATTGTTTTTTGTATATTGCCAAGTAATCTGAGGTTCCCTTTTTGCAACTAATTCCCATATGATAACTTTTTTATCTATGTCTTTTGGAAATCCTCCAAATAATACAAATTTACCCTTATCGTTTTTTTGAACTAGATGTGGAAACGCAAATTTTCTTGAGTTATATGTTGAAATAAATTCTGGTATAACTCCCAATACATCATAAATTTCTTTGCAAATCAAAGTGTTGTATCTCATAAGTGTACCAACTGTCCAAACATTATTAGAGTTGAGTAATGGTTCTTCTATTACAACTCTTTTAATACCTAAGTCAACGTAATTTTCGAGTTTCTTTCTAAAAACCCCACTTTTAAGAAGTAATTCTTCTATTTTGTGTTCAGTCGTGGGTTTAGGTCTCGGAGAAACATGGGTCAACTCGAGTAAATTCTTACTTTCAATATCAAATAAAGCCCAACCAATTGTTTTGGTTGATACGTCCAATCCTAAAATTTTTGGAGAATCTTTTCTTAATGTTTTAGCCATATAATTAGAAATCTAATTTGACTACATACTGCTGAATACCTTGTCTTTTTTCAGGAGATTGTAGCTTAGATATAACTATAAGGTCTTTGTTGGAATCGTAAAGACCAATTTCTGAAACATAAGCGGTAGTTCCTGATTGCCAAGTTGGGTTTGAAGTATTTGTGAATTGATTTCTACCTAGAGTTATCAAATACTTCATCTCATATATTGTGGCGGTGATATCTGTGGTAAAATTACCATAAAAGAAATACTCATCACCGAAATTTAGAACTTCAGGCGAATTCAAAGGTGTTAAATCTATATATGTGTTGAGATTATAAGGAGAACCTGTAATTGCTGTTTGATAATCACTTAGTGAAATTTCTATAGTTGTGCCGGTTAGCCCACTCTGGGTTAGATAACCATTGACAGTCGTAGCTGTAAAATCTGAAGTAACATCTATCTCATACCAATTTATAGGACTTGGTTTTGTGTCCCCTGTAACCATCTGAATTAACAACTTAATCGAATCTGCAGTAAACCCTGAATAGTTGGTATCAAAGTCCGGGTTTAGAAAAGGAAATTCAGAACCGAATCTAACCGCAACATTTTGTGTACTCGCAGTCACATTAGAAGGTGCTTGAATCGATGAATAATAATTACAATGTAATGAATTTGTAAATCCTGAATTAGTGTCTAATCTATATGAAACATACAATTTTTGGGTTGATGCTGAGAATAATCCAAGGGCACTTTGATTATCTGAAAAACACGTGTTTGGTGTTAATAA
>JACCDP010229554.1_pt1 | contig 11092 bp, 10 predicted proteins | sample 7445841 | NCBI WGS metagenome assembly JACCDP01 (sample SAMN15323441, study PRJNA562643) | freshwater metagenome | isolation source: river surface water | place: USA:Blue River Watershed | collected 2017-08-17
ATCGCCCTCTGGCTCGCGGCGCTCTTGACTCTTCCGGTGCTCTATCTCACGTTCAGGGCATCCGTGCTCATGGGACTATTGCTCATCCCATATCAAATCTGGGTCACGATCGCAGCAACTCTCGCATGGGGTTACCTGACCAGAAATCGAGTTGCGTAGTTCTCCTGAAGTGGGCGTTGAGGGACTTGAACCCCCGACCCTCTCCTTGTAAGGGAGATGCTCTAGCCAACTGAGCTAAACGCCCGACGTGAGCGACTTCCGTCGCGTCGGGCAATCATTCTATGGGGAATCGGAGCGTGGGATAGGCGTCACTCATGACGCTTCATCTCGTTGGAACAACGATTCACTGTGCGAGAATTGATGCATGGCAACGCATGACGAAACCCACTCTGGACACCGCACGAACGTCCTTCGGGCAATGGTCCTTGGGGCAAACGATGGAATCATCTCGACGGCTTGCCTCGTACTCGGCGTTGCGGCATCCGACGCGAGCAAGACCGCGATCATGACCGCTGGAGTTGCTGCACTCGTCGCTGGAGCGGCCTCGATGGCGCTCGGTGAATACGTCTCGGTGAGTTCACAGCGTGACACCGAACGCGCAGACATCTCCAAGGAGAAGTGGGAACTCGAGAACCTCCCCGAGCGCGAGCTCGCCGAACTCACCGGAATCTTCGAATCCAAGGGTCTGCGCCACGATCTCGCCCGCCAGGTCGCAGTGGAACTCACCGAGCGCGATGCACTCGCCATCCACCTCGCCGAAGAGCTTGGCATCACCGAGCACTCCAACGCGCGGCCGGTCGAGGCTGCCGTTAGTTCGGCTGCAGCCTTCAGCGTCGGGTCGGCAATCCCCTTGATCGCCATGTGGCTCGCATCCGAGTCGATGCGCTACGTCTCGACGATCGCCATCGTCGTCGTCGGTCTCGCCCTCCTCGGCTTCAGCGGAGCGCGTTTCGGCGGAGCGAAGCCTCAGCGACCGATCGCGCGCGTGATCATCGGCGGCATGATCGCCATGGGAATCACGATGGCGATCGGAAGCCTGTTCGGCGCAGCAGTCGCTTAGCGCGACTGGTGCTGCTCGCGCACCGCGCGCAGTTCGTCCAGCAACTCTCGTGAACTCGCGACGAGTGGTGTGCGCTTCTCGGCGTACTGGGTGACGACGAGATCGCGTGACTGGAACTCACTGACGACGACTCCGGCCTCTTGGCAGACGAGCACGCTCGCGAGGTAGTCCCACACGCCGTGGCTGTTGAAGTCGATCCAGCCGTCGAGGGCTCCGGTGGCGACGAGACAGATGTCGAGGGCGGCCGCGCCGAGCGCACGAAACTGACCCCACGCGGGCCGAAAATTCGGCAAACCAGAAATGCCGACCACCGAGTCACGCAGCGTGTTTCGCTGGGTGACCTGCAGTCGAATGCCGTTGTGGAACGCACCACCGCCGCGCGATGCCCAGTAACGGTCACGACCTGATGCCTGATTGACGACGAGTGACGCACGCATCCCCTCGCCATCGATCGCGCACAGTGCGGTGGCGTACCACGGCACTCGCTTGCTCGCGTTCGTGGATCCATCGAGTGGGTCCATCACGACCATCAATCCGCCAGGCTTCCACTCGCCCGTGATCTGACTCTCCTCGCTCAACACTGCACAGCCTGCGCCATGCAACACCGCGAGTGCAGCCGCATCGGCGGCGAGGTCGACCGAGTACTGCGTGGCACGCTGCCCCGAAAGCGACCAGTCGGTGTTGGCCTGCAGCACACCGGCTACGGCATCAGCAGTGCGGTGCAGAACGTCGAGGATCTCCTCGTCGGAACTGGAGGCGTCGATCGTCACGGATGCTCAGCGCTCGTCGCGCACGAACGGCGTGCCGAGCGCCTTCGGTGCACCGAGGAGGTTGCGGCTGCCGGGACGGCTGAGCGCGATGAGTGCGATCAGAGTCGCGAGATACGGGAGCATCTGCATGAACGCCGACGGGATGATCGTGATCTGCTCGGCCTGCAAGGTGAAGGGCAACTGCAGGGTGAAACCGAAGAGGACGGCGCCGAAGATGATGCGATTCGGACGCCAGCCGGCGAACACGACGAGTGCGAGTGCGATCCAGCCGAGGCCGTTCGTCGTCGCAGCTTGGTGCCAGGCCGCGCTCTGGGCGAGCATGAGCCAACTGCCACCGAGTCCGACGAGGAGCCCACCGAAGATCGTGTAGCGCAGTCGAATCGAGGCCACCGACAATCCCTGGGAATCGACGGTTGCGGGATCATCTCCCGTCGCGCGCAGTTCGAGACCGGGACGCGTGCGGAACAGATAGAGCGATGCGATCACTGCGACGAGAAGCGAACCGTACGTGATGATGTCTTGGCCGAACACGATGGGCCCGATGAGCGGGATGTCGGACAGCGGACCAAAACTGAGCGGCTTGATCACCGTCGTGATGGGCTTGCCTTCCGCGGGCTTGCCCAGGAAGTTTGCGAGCCCTGTGCCGAAGATGACGAGCGCGAGTCCGGCGACGATCTGGTTCGCTCTGAACACCACCGAGAGCACAGCATGGATCGATGCCATGATCGCACCGACGAGCGAACCGACGATCAAACCGACCCAGATGCTGCCGGAGGAATCGGCTGCGAGGAATGAACTGATCGCAGACGTGAGCAAGATGCCCTCGATGCCGAGGTTGAGCACGCCCGAACGCTCGGTGAAGAGCGCGCCGAGTGCGGCGAGGATGAGCGTGGTGGCGATCGCGATCGAGTCGGCGAACGTGAGCAGCCAGATGTTTGAGTTCATGTCGTGACCGCCTGCATGCGTACGACACGAATTCGATAGCGACGGAACGCCTCACCACCGAGGGCGAAGAGCAGGATTGCCCCCTGCAGCATGACGCCGATGTGAATCGGGGTGTCGGTGGAGATCTGCAACTTCTCCCCACCCACGCGAAGACCAGAAAACAGGATCCCGCTGACGACGATTGCCGCCAAGTTGTTCCGCGCGAGTGCAGCGATCACGATGCCGGCGTAGCCGTAACCGAGATTCACGATGCTCGGTTCGATCTTGCCGTATGGTCCGACGATCAACAGTGCCCCACCGAGACCGGCGAGGGCACCAGAGATCAACATCACCGACATCGTCGTGCGCTTGGCGTTGATGCCTGCATAGTGCGCCGCCTTCGGTGAGTCGGCGATGACGTTGATGCGATAGCCGTACTCGGTGCGCTTGACCATCCAGTACAGCGCGACCGCGACCACAATCGCGAGCAGGATCGTCGGATAGAGCCGCGTGTCACCGAACGGCGAGAGTTTGGCAGATGCTGCCACGAGGCGGCCCTGCGGGAACGAGGTGTTCGGATTACGGAAGAAACTCCCCGGTGTGTAGATCACATAATCGATCAAGCTCGCGGCAACGTACGTGAGGAGCAAGGTGGAGACGATCTCGCTCGTACCGAGTCGGGAACGCACGAACGCCGGTACGAAGATCCATGCGGCCCCAGCGAGCGCACCGAAGATCAACACGAGTGGAACCATGATGAGCGAGGGCAGGTGGTCGCCGAGCGTGATCCCCGCCCATGCCCCACCGATCATGCCGAGGTAGAGCTGGCCCTCACCACCGATGTTGTACACGTTCATCTGGAACGCGAATGCCGCGGCGATTCCGGTGCAGATCAACACCGTCGAGAGCGCCAAGGTGTCGGTCAGACCGCGCGAGGAGGCGAAGCTGTCGCTCACCATGTTCGAATACGTGTCCCACGGCGAATATCCCGTGGCGAGGAGGAAGGTCGCACCGAAGAACAAAGCCGCGAGCACGCTCGCGAAGGGAACGATCGCCGAGAGGCGCTTGGGTGCATCTCCCCGCTGTTCGAAGGCGAGACGAATCGGTATCCGCATGATTACTTCGCTCCCCCGTGGACACCCGCCATGGCAGCACCGACCGTCGTGAGGCTCGCCGTCTCACCAGGCGTCTCGTGCACGATCGACCCGCGATAGAGGACGAGCACGCGATCGGCAAGCGACATCACCTCGTCGAGATCCTCGGAGATGAGCAGGATCGCCTGACCTGCGCTGCGCGCATCGTTCAGCAGTCTGCGGACGGTCTCGATTGCTCCGACGTCGAGTCCTCGGGTTGGCGAGCACACCACGAGCAACTTGGTCGCAGTCCTCCCACCCGAGAGCTCCCGTGCGAGCAAGACCTTCTGGGCGTTGCCGCCAGAGAGCTTGCGTGCGAGGTGGTCGGGGCCATTGGCCTTGATCTCAAACTGCTCGATCAGTCGTGTTGCTTCAGGACGAATACCTGCGCGATCCACGAGCACTTGGCGATCTCGCGTGAGCAACAGGTTGTCGAGGATCGACATCGACGGCACGAGACCCATGCCGAGGCGATCCTCTGGGACGTAGGCGAGGCCGAGTTCACGGGCATGGATCGGACCACGGTCGGTCGTCATCGCACCAGCGATCGTGATCGAACCGCTGGTTGGAGGAATGAGCCCAGCGATCGTGTCGGCAAGTTCGCGCTGGCCATTGCCAGCGACTCCTGCGATGCCGACCATCTCTCCGGCATGGATGTTGAACGAGATGTCGGACAACACCTCGACCTCATTGAGGGTGAGTGACAAGTTGCGGATCTGGAGTACTTCGTGGCCGATCGGATGGGTGGCGCGCTGTGCGTTCAGTTCGATGTCGCGACCGACCATCAGTCGCGCGAGTTCGCGCGTGTCGGCCTTTCCCTTGCCCTCGACGTGGCCAGTGACGCGACCATTGCGTAGCACGGTGACGCGATCGGAGATCGCCACGACCTCGCCGAGCTTGTGGCTGATGAACACGATCGACTTGCCAGCTTTCGTCATCGCGTGCACGTTGTCGAAGAGCTTCTCGACCTCGTCGGGAACGAGCACCGCGGTTGGTTCGTCCAAGAGCAGGATCTCGGCACCCTGATACAGCGCCTTGACGATCTCGACGCGTTGGCGCTGGCCGACCGAGAGATCGCCCACCGTGGCGCTCGGATCGATCGGCAAACCATAGGACTCGGCAACTTCAGCGACGCGATCGTTGATCGTCTTGCGGTCGAGGCGGAAGTCGAGATCGCGACTTCCCAGAATGACGTTTTCCGACACGGTGAAGCGATCGACGAGTCGGAAGTGTTGGTGCACCATGGCGATGCCGTGTTGCAGGCCCGCTCGCGGTGACGGAAGATGCAACGGCTTGCCGTTGCGCATGAGATGTCCGGAGTCCGGTTGATACAAGCCGCACAACATTGCGGCCAACGTGCTCTTGCCTGCGCCGTTCTCGCCGAGCAAGGTGTGGACCTCGCCCGCGCGCACGTCGAAGCTCACATCGTCGTTCGCGAGGACTCCGGGGAATCGCTTTACGATGTGATGTGCCGAGAGCGCACTAGGGGCCACACCAGCAGTCTGGTGTGGCCCCCGCGCTACCTCGTGAGAGGCGTTAGTCATTGCTGGGATCAGCCCTGTGGAGAACCGATGACTCCCTTGACGAAGTAGCTCATGCCGAGCAGGTCCAGGAGTTCTGGACGAGTTCCGGCTGCCACTACTTCCTTACCGTCTTGATCCATGACCGGGCCTTCGAACGGAGCGAACGATCCATCGATGATGGCCGCTGCCTTCTCGTTGATCATGGCCTGGGTGTCTGCATCGACCGAGGAACCGAACGATCCGAGGGTGACCATTCCGTCAGCCATCGAGCCGTAGTACTCCGCGTTCGGGCAGGTGCCACCGGCGACAGCCTTGGCGGTCTCCACGTAGAACGGACCCCAGTTCCATGTCGGGGCGGTCAACCACGCATTGGGTGCTGCCTCCGAGACGTCGCTGTTGTAACCGACCCACTTGGCGCCACGAGCGTCGGCTGCGAGACCGGCTGCGGTGGTGTCCTGGTGCTGTGCGAGCACGTCGACGCCTGCGTCGAGGAGAGCCTCAGCGGCTTCCTTCTCGAGGGTCGGGTCGAACCAGGTCTTGGTCCAGGTCACCTGAACGGTTGCATCCGGGTTGACCGACTGCGCACCGAGGGTGAAGGCGTTGATGCCGCGGATCACTTCCGGAATCGGGAAGGCTGCGACGTAGCCGATCTTGCCTGACGGGCTTGCCTTGCCTGCTGCGATACCCGAGAGGTAACGAGCTTCTTCAGCAGCACCGAAGTAGGTGCCGAGGTTGGCGGGCACGTCGTCGAAGGTTGCGAACTCGCCACCTGCATCAGCGGTGAGGAGGAACTTCGCACCGGTTGCCCACTGGAAGCAACCCTCTGGATGCTTCGCGGCAACGCGGGCCATAGGGGCTCCGTAACCGAACGACGTTGCGAAGATCAGGTTGTAGCCACCAGCGGCGAGCTCTTCCATCACTGCTTCGGCCTCGTCACCTTCGGGGACGTTCTCGACGCGCTTGACTTCGACTCCGAGTTCACTCTCGAGCTGGAGGATGCCCTGCTCGTGCTGGTAGGTCCAGCCCTTGTCGTCCGGGACGCCGATGTAGACGACAGCGACCTTCAGGTTGCTGTAGTCGGCGCCGGCTTCAGCAGCCGCCGTCGTGTCCGATGCTGCGTCATCGCCACCGCCACACGCTGCGAGCGTTAGCGCCGCAACGGCAGCAAGGGCGATGCCCTTGATGTTCCGTACCTTCATGTATCTCTCCCCTTCTGCGTTCCGCAGATGCCCGTTGGATGGTCACGCCGTCTGGCGTCGCCCGAAGAATAACACGCCTGTGATACCCCGCCGAACGGCTTGAACACAAAGTAAAGCCGCCGACATGGGTACCTACGGAAGCGCGATCGTGGGGTCGATGAACTCGTTCGTGACGAGGTCTGCCGACGTGAGTCCGGGCTTCAACTTTTCACCCTTGGCCTCGAGGATCGGAATCGCGACACCGAGGAACTCATCCACGCGGGCGATGTCGAAGCTGCCGAGCGTCCCGTCTGGGCTGTTGGCGATCAGACCGTTCTCCAGCGCGAGCGCCACGGAGGCCTCGGCCTGACCGGCGTCGTACATCCAGCCGTTGTTGTACTGGGAAACGAGATCCAGGATCAGTGCGTTCGTCGTCGACGGATCGGCGACGAAGTCGACCTGGGCCTGCTGGATGATCGGCACGAGCAGCTTCAGACACTCGGCGTACTGCTCAACCGTCTCCGGCTTGCCCGCGAGCGTCTGGGCATACGAGGTCCAGCCCGTGTCGTGGATCAGCTGATACTTGACCGGCTTGCCCCAATCGGTGAGGACGTTTTCGTAGTAGTACGGCTCGGAGGTGGCAAAGCCCTGCTGGGCGGACTTCCCACCGTCGGCGACGAAGTTTGCCGGCGTGCCGTCATACGTGCCGTCGGCCTGTGCCGGGTCGAGCACTCCGGTCTGCGTGAGGTAGTCCATGTAGGCAAGGCCACCGAAGTAGCGCACCTTGGCACCCGTTGCCTTCAAGTCGGCGATCGTGTTCACGTCGGGATACGTCGCCGGATCCCACATGATGATTTGCGGATTGATGAGCCACGGCGCAATCACGGCCTTGGTCGGGAACTCACCCGAGTTCTGCGCCTGGGTGTAGGTGGCGGCGAATGCGAGGAAGATGTCGGGATCCGAGTACATCAGTGACGTCGGCGACGTGAAGCCGACGGCTGGCCCACCCGCGCGAACCTGCACCTTCACGCCCGTATCCACACCGCTCGCCACGAGCGGACCCGTCACGCGCAAGCCCTGTGCATCGACTTCATAGCCTGGGCCAACCAACTGGTAGAGAAATCCGTGTTCGGCCTCCGGGTTCCAGTCGGTCTGGAACGTCACCGTGTCGGGACACACACCCGCCAAGGCTCCAGATGCTGCAGCGGTCGTTTCGCTGGAGCTCGATTCGCTGTTGCCGCACGCGGCCAACATCACCAATGCGGCAGCTGCCGCAACAGTCCTAAGGGTTGATTTCATAGGTTACTCCCTTGTGATGACGTGCCACTTGCCGATGACTGCTGAACGCAGCAGACCAAAGGATGTGAACACGGAAAGCCCGAACAGGCTCGCGAGAACTATAGACGCGATGAGCTCGGGACCCCACAATCGTTGTCGATAAATGTCGATCTGCGCACCGATGCCCACGACACCGCCCTGACGAAAGTAGAAGTCACCGACGATCGCGCCGATCACCGAGAGCCCTGCCGAGATCCGCAGGCCGACGAAGATGTTCGGCAATGCCGCGGGACACTGCAGTTTGCGCAGGCGCATGGCCGGTCCCGCACCGTGCAGGGCGAACAGATCGTGTTGGGCACGATCGACGGAGAGCAACCCGAACAGGGTGTTGTTCACGATCGGGAAGAATGCAATCAACATCACCACCAGGATCCGCTGCACCTGGACCGAGTCGATGAGCGCCCGGATCAACGGCGTCATCGCCAGAATCGGCGCAGATTGCAACGCCACGAGATAAGGCCAGGTGGCCTTCTCCAACCAGCGTCGAGTCGCCATCAACGTCGCGAGCGCGATGCCGATGACGATGGTGAGCGACAGCCCGATGATCGCGATCTTCACCGAGTCCCACAACGACAGCAGGATCGGCTTGAGGCCGCGCTGTTCGCCCGCGGACCACACGAGGAATCCTTCGCGCACGACACGGTGTGGGGTCGGCAGCAAGAATCGTTTGGCCTCGGGCAGGATCGCCAACGACAGCGCGTACCACGCGCCGATGACGAGACCGAACACGATCACTGGTCCGACGACGTCGCTCACCCGTGTCGACTTCGCCGTCGACTCCTGCTCACTCATGACGATGCTCGCAAGGCAGCAGAGACTTCGCCACAGAGTGCGGCGAACTCGGGTCGGTAGCGCAGTTCGTGACTGCGTGGATAGTCGAACGGCACGTCGATCGTCGCGACGATGCGACCGGGTCGCGCAGACATCACGAGCACCTTGGTCGACATGTACACGGCTTCGGCGACCGAGTGCGTGATGAATACGCCGGCGAATCGTTCGCGCTGGAAGATGGCGAGCAACTCATCGTTGAGGCGCTCGCGCGTGAGCTCGTCGAGCGCGCCGAAGGGTTCGTCGAAGAGGAACACCCGTGGCTTCATCACGAGCGAGCGCGCCAGCGACGCGCGCATCTTCATGCCACCCGAGAGTTGGCGCGGATACTTGTCGGCGAACCCGCTCAGTCCGACGAGTTCGATCGCTTCTGTCGCCCGTCGCGCACATTCGCTGCGGTCCTCACCGTGCAGTTCGGCGAAGAGTTCCACGTTGCGCTGCACCGTGCGCCACGGAAGCAGTGTCGAGTCTTGGAAGACGTACCCGATGTTGTCGCGGTCGATCGAGCAGCGTCCGTTCGTGTGTGACTCCAGCCCGGATGCGATGCGCAGCAACGTCGACTTGCCACAACCAGACGGTCCGACCACGGTCACGAACTCCCCAGGTGCGACATCGAAGGAGACGGATTCGAGTGCGGTCGTCCCGTCGGAAAACGTCATGCCGATGTCGTCGAACTGCACCGCCCCGAGCACGCTCACACGCTAGTTACGCCCCGAGCCAAACAGGCTTCGGAGTAGTCTTGAACACGTGAAGTCCTCGCTCGCCGGCCTCATCGACGAGTCCGTCACCATCATCCGCGAGGTGGCCGCCGAGTTCGAGCGCCCAGTCCTGCTCTTTTCCGGTGGCAAGGACTCCGTCGTCATGTTGCACTTGGCCGTGCGGGCCTTTGCCCCCGCCCGCATTCCCTTCCCCGTCATGCACATCGACACGGGCCACAACTTCACCGAGGTCATCGAGTTCCGCGACCGCTGCGTGGCCGAGATGGGGGTGCAACTCATCGTCGGTTCCGTGCAGGCCTCGATCGATGCCGGTCGCGTCGCCGACCCGGTCGGACCGCGGGCGAGCCGCAACCCGATCCAAACCGTGACCCTCCTCGACTCGATCGCCGAGCACCGCTTCGATGCCGTCTTCGGCGGAGCACGCCGCGACGAGGAACGCGCCCGTGCCAAGGAACGCGTCTATTCGCATCGCGACTCCTTCGGTCAATGGGATCCGAAGAACCAGCGACCCGAACTGTGGGGCATCTACAACTCGCGACATCGCCAGGGCGAACACTTCCGCATCTTCCCGCTGTCGAACTGGACAGAACTCGACATCTGGACGTTCATCGCCGAGCACGACGTCAAACTCCCGAGCATCTACTACGCACATCGTCGCCCCGTGTTCCGCCGCGACAACATGTGGATGGCGGTCACCGAGTTCTTGCAGCCCGAGCCCGGCGAGGAAGTGGTCGAGCAGATGGTGCGCTTCCGCACCGTGGGTGACGCCACCTGCACGGCTGCGATCGAGTCGAGCGCAGCCAGCGTTGCCGACATCATCGCCGAGACGGCAGTTGCGCGAGTGACCGAACGCGGCGCAACGCGCGCGGATGACCGCATGTCGGAAGCCGGCATGGAAGACCGCAAGCGCACGGGGTACTTCTGATGGATCGCCTGCGCTTTGCCACGGTCGGTTCCGTCGATGACGGCAAGTCGACGCTGATCGGCCGACTGCTGTACGACTCGAAGAGCATCTTCGAAGACCAGCTCGAACACATCGAGGCGGTGAGCAAGCGCCGCGGTGACGACTACGTGGATCTTTCGCTCCTCACCGACGGTCTGCGCGCCGAGCGCGAGCAAGGCATCACGATCGACGTCGCCTATCGCTACTTCGCCACCCCGAAGCGATCGTTCATCATCGCGGACTGCCCCGGCCACATCCAGTACACACGCAACATGATCACCGGCGCATCGAACGTGGACCTCGCGATCGTGCTCGTGGATGCCCGTACGGGAGTCGTCGAACAGACCCGTCGCCACAGTTTGCTCGTGTCGTTGCTTGGCGTGCCGCACCTCGTGATCTGCGTGAACAAGATGGACCTCGTCGGCTACGACCAGAACGTGTTCAACACAATCCGCGCGGAATTCGAATCCTTCGCCTCGCGACTCGACCTGCAGGACGTGACGTTCCTCCCGATCAGCGCGCTCGCCGGCGACAACGTGGTGACGCGTTCGACGAACATGGGCTGGTTCGAGGGACCGACACTCCTGCATCACCTCGAGAACGTCTACACCGCGAGCGACGACAACCGTATCGACGTGCGCTTCCCCGTGCAGTTCGTCATTCGTCCACAACGTGC